>Ga0114999_10009874_pt1 | contig 10396 bp, 8 predicted proteins | sample ArcticOcean_MG_C_3_FD_89820 | JGI IMG/M metagenome (GOLD analysis project Ga0114999, IMG submission 89820) | Marine microbial communities from western Arctic Ocean - ArcticOcean_MG_CB8_126 | ecosystem: Environmental > Aquatic > Marine > Oceanic | place: Arctic Ocean: Canada Basin | collected... | reverse complement strand
CGTATTCTGTATCGCTTACCACTATCCGCCGGTCCAATCGGCAGGTATAGAGCGAACTCGCCACTTTTTGCGCTACCTGCCCGATTTCGGCTATAGCGCCCAGGTGTTGACTACCTCTGCTTTCGGTGGTCGCGAAGACGAGGGCGTATTGCGCGCCTGGGAGCCGCTGGCGGCCTATCGCTGGCTCTTTAATAAAGAGGTCCGCGGCGGTCGAGCTCCTTCTACTAATCGCACCCGTCCCGGCTTGCTGCGCAGGCTGGGGCGTCTATGTTTGGTCCCCGACCTGCAAGTGACTTGGATACCCTTTGCTTTTTGGCGGGCATTGCGCGCCTTGCGGCGTGGAAAACCCGATCTAATCTATTCGAGTTATCCCCCCGCCAGCGCTCATCTATTGGGCTTATTGCTCAAAAGACAGACCGATTTGCCTTGGGTGGCGGATTTTCGCGATTCCTGGATTTACGATCCGCTCGATCCGGAGCTGCAGGAGAGCCCCTATCGCTGGGCGCTCGAGACCCGGCTCGAAGAGGCCGTACTGCGCTCGGCCGACGCGATAGTAGTCGCGACGGAAGCCGTCGCTGAACATCTCCGATTGACCTATCCGGAAGCGGCCGAACGCATATATGTAATAACCAACGGTTTTGAGCCGGGGGATTTCCCGCGTTCGGATCCGCCCCCTGTAGGCGACCCTCTGCGCATTGCGCATACCGGGTCTTTTTCGATCAGCCACCCGCAACGCACGCCGCAACCGCTGTTTTTGGCGCTGAAAGATATGTTGGCCGATGACCCTTCTTGGGCGCAGCGACTGCATTTCGATTTGGTGGGAGCGCTCAGTGAAGAAGAACAGCGTGCGGCGCAAGAGTTAGTTGAAGCGGGGTTATTGCATCTCGAAGGGCCACAAGCGCGCGCAGAGGCGATTGCCTACCAGCAGCGCGCACACGTTTTGCTGCTGGTCGATCACGTGCGGCCTTGGGTCTCGAGTAATGTGCCCGGCAAATTCTACGAATATTTGGCCGCCGAACGACCGGTGTTGGCGTTGGGCAGCGAGGGGATGGTGCAGCGGATGGTGCGCGAATTGCAGGCCGGGGTATTCGCCCGCATCGACGATCCGGTCGCGATCCGCAAAACCATCGAGGAACTATACGACCGTTTTTGCCGAGGCGAACTCGCCGTCCGTCGCGATCCGCATTTTTTACAGCCTTATCACCGGCGCGAGCTCACTCGTTCGTTGGCACAGGTTTTCGATCACTTGGTGCAATCATGAGGGTTCAGGGGACACTGAGCGATGGTCGATTCGCGCCTTGGCTGCTGTTCGTTGCGGCGTTCTGTCTGCGTATGGCCTATCTGCTGCTGGATTATCCGGTGCCCCCGCAAGACACCGCTGATTATGACGAAATCGCGCTCAATTTGCTGGCCGGCGAAGGGTTTGTTTCTCGCCTTACCTGGTTTGGCTACGAAATGCGTTCGTGGCGTCCGCCTTTTTACCCATTCTTTTTAGCGTCTGTCTACGGGGTCTGGGGATATAGCCATCTGGCGGTCAAGGTCGTGCAAGCGTTGATCGGCGCGGGCACGGTCGTTCTCGTATGGGCGCTGGCTTGTGCGCTCTGCCGGAGGGCAGCGCTGCTGGCTGGAGGCCTGGCTTTGTGTTATGGGCCGCTCGTCGCGATTCCTGCCGAAGTTATGAGCGAGACCTTCTTTTGTTTTTGGATTGCGTTGGCGGCTTGGTTGATGGTCGTGGCCGAAGGGCGCAGGAATTATCTGTTGCTGGCCGGTGTCGTCGTCGGTTTGGCGGCTTTGACCAGACCGGTGGGGTTGTTGTGGGGGCCGGCCTTTGCCATTGTTGCGGTCTGGCGTTTGCGGGGTGTCGGAGTGCGGCAGTGCATTTGGGTCGGGGCAGCGGTATTGCTCGTGGTGTTGCCGTGGAGCGCGCGCAACTGGCAGGTGCACGGTGCTTGGGTGCCCATTTCAACCCATGGGGGGTTTATCTTAGCGCGCAGCAATGCCTTTGATCCGGCTTGGCGGCAGGAGCGGGGTTGGGGTATCGCCGAGTCTTTTTTTCATCGCTTTCCCTCGGAAATCGAACGCGATCGCCATTGGTATGCCCAGGGCAAGACGTTTATCCTGGAACATCCTGGTTATTATCTGCGTCTGGTAGTTGAGCGGTTTATCCGCATGTGGTACTTTTTTCGCCCTGATTACAATCTCTGGTTCATGATCCTTATGCCATTTGCACTATTGGGTTCACGTCGCTATTGCTTCGCGGGTAATTTTGCGTATTTAAGTAGTTTTGTCGCTTGTTCAACGCTCGTTTTTTCTGCAATTCTCTACGGTTCGACTCGCTTCCGCTTGCCACTGGAGCCCTTTTTCATCCTCTTTGGCGCCGCTTATATTAGCGATGCATGGCACGACTGGGATCGTCGGCGTCTATTGGCGATTTTGGGCGTTGTGGTCATTGCCAATTTGCTTATCTGGTGGCAACAAGAACCCTTGCGTCAATTGGTCCTTTCCGGCCTTAATTACTTCGAATTGCGATGAGTGCGCCGATTCTCTCTATACTCGTAGTTAATTGGAATACCAAAGATCTTCTAAGTAATTGTTTAAGATCTATTTATGAAGATCCAGACTCAGTTAATTGGGAAGTCGTCGTTGTCGATAACGACTCGGATGATGGCAGCTTGGCGATGTTGGAACGGGGTTTCCCGCAAGTCGTACGGGTCGATAGCGACGAGAATACGGGTTTTGTTCAGGGCAATTATTTGGCCTTGGAAAAAGCGAGCGGAGACTACTTATTGCTGCTCAATACAGATACGGAGGTCGAGTCCGGCGCGCTGGGGCCATTGCTCGAATTTATGGCGGGGCATCCGCAGGCCGGGGCCGTCGGTCCAAAGTTGCTGAATCGGGATGGCTCTCTACAGCTTTCCTGCGGAATTTCGCCTAGCTTGGCGACTGAATTCACCAACAAAATGCTATTGCATAACTTATTCCCATTCTTTAAATTAGGGGGTTGGGACCACGCTGAGATCCGCGAGGTGGGTTGGGTCACCGGAGCTTGTCTGATGATGCGGCGCGAAGTCGTTGCACAGATGGGTTTTCTCGATCCAGCGCTGTTTATGTTTTACGAGGATTTAGAGTGGTGCCTACGCATTGGCAGGAACGGTTGGAAGGTTTTTTACTATCCTTCTAGTCGCGTTTTGCACTTGGGAGGGCAAAGCACCCGGAAAAACCTGTCTGAGATGCTCGTTATCAGCCAGCAAAGCCTGTATTATCTCTTTGAAAAGCACTATGGCCGGATACAACTACACGCGTTGCGCCTGTTGACCCTTGTGGAAATGGCGCTGCGCACTATGGTCTGGAGCCTATTTTTCGCCCTGATTCCTTCGCGGCGACCCGAGGCGCGCCAACGTTTGCGCGCCTATCTAGTCATCGCGGCGAATACCTTGTTGCGAAAGTCCTATTGGGCGCCGGTGCAATCCTGTTCGTGATTTACGCTACGGAGAAAACCTTTGTCAGATCCCATACAAATATTTAAACCCTGGTACGGAGAAGCTGAACACGAGGCCTTGCGGGCGCCTCTCGAGAGCGGTTGGCTCGGTTATGGCGAGAAGGCTAGGGAGTTTGAAAAACGCTTTGCCGAATATGTCGGCGTCAAGCACGCTATCGCCCTTCATTCGTGTACGGCGGCGCTGCATTTGGCCCTGCTGGTGAGCGAGGTAGAGGGGCACGAGGTGTTGACCACTCCAATGACCTTTGTCGCCTCCAACCACGCCATTTTGATGGCGGGGGGACAGCCCGTTTTCTGTGATATTGAAGAAGACACGCTCAATATCGATCCCGCCGATATCGAACGGCGGATTACGCCACAGACCCGAGTACTGTTAGCCGTTCATTATGGCGGGCACTCCTGTGATATGGACGCCTTACTCGATATCGCCGAGCGTCACGACCTCTTGCTCGTCGAAGACGCGGCCCAGGCCTGCGGCGGTTCGTATCGGGGTCGCAAACTGGGTAGCTTAGGCCATATCGGCTGTTTCAGTTTTGAGTCGAAGAAAAATCTTTCCACTGGCGATGGCGGCATGCTGGTTACCGACGATGACGCGGTGGCCGAGCGGGTGCGGCGTTTGCGCTGGTTGGGTATTTCCAGCGATACCTGGTCGCGTTTCAACAACGGGCATAAAGGACGCGCTTGGGAATACGAAGTCGAAGAGGTCGGCTACAAATATTGCATGAATGATATCGCCGCCGCGCTGGGTTTGGTCCAGTTGGAAAAACTCGATCGCGGTAATCAGGTGCGCCGACAGTTGGTGCAGCGCTACCACGACGCCTTTGCCGATGTGGAGGGCATCGAACCCCTGGCCATAAAAGAATATGGCGAGAGCGCCTGTTATAGCATGGTCGTCAAGCTCGAGCAGCGCGATGCGCTCTGCGATTTTCTCCAGGAGCGCAATATCCAATCTGCGGTCCATTTTCGCCCCAATCACCTATACCCAGTGTACGCCGCTTATCGTTCGGACCAGCTGTCGGTCGCCGAGGCGGTGTGGCAGCGAATTCTCACCCTGCCGCTCTATCCGCACATGGGCGAGGCAAACCAGGACAGAGTCATTGAGGGGGTCAAGCTTTTTGTCGAGGGGCAACGCGTCGATTTTGCCGCCCCCCAGCACGCTGTCGGTGGATAAGCCATTAGTTCGGGCGTGAGTGCGGATACTCTTCGTAACCCAGTACGGCGTTCTCGCGGCTAGCAGCAGGACGCGCGTCTTCCAGTATTTACCCTATCTCAAAGGGCTCGGAGCCGAGTGCCGAGTGCTGACCGTCATACCCGGTATCGCAGGTTCGCAGTTGCAGGTGACAGCCCAGGTTTGGCGCAAACTTCTGTATTACACATGGGCATATTGGCGCACGTTGTTCTGCGGTCTGCGCGCTTTTTGGCATGCGGGGAACAGCGATTTGGTCTTAATCCAGAAAGTGATTCTGCCTCAGCCTTTGCGTTGTTTTTTCCGCTTGTTGACGACTCCGTTGATCTACGATTTCGACGACGCCATCTTTACTACCGAGGTGCGCCGGCAGACCTGGCTCTCGGCTTGGAAGGAACGTCGCAACTCGGTCGGCGTGCCGGCGATGTTGCGGCTTTGCAAATTGGCTGTCGTTGAAAACAAATACACCGCTGAATTTGCCGCCCACCTCTCTCCTCAGACGGCGCAGATCACCGGTCCGATCGATACGGATCACTACCATCCCGGTCCCGCAAAACATCGTCGGGATGTGGTGCTGGGCTGGATCGGTAGCGCCAGTACCTTGCCCTATCTCGATCTCATCCGCGAACCGCTTAAACAACTGGCGCAGCGTTTCCCCGATGTGCGGCTCTGTATCGTGGGAGCCGAGCAGGCCGCGATGGATGGTATCGAGATCGAAGCCAAGGCCTGGCGTCTCGAAGATGAAGTCGCGGATTTGCAAGGTTTTGATATTGGCCTGATGCCGATGCCGGACGATCCCTGGACCCGTGGCAAGGGCGGTTATAAGCTGCTGCAATACATGGCGACCGGTTTGCCAGTGTTGACCAGTCCGGTAGGGATCAATCAACAGATTGTCGAGGATGGTTGTCAGGGATTCTGGGCGAGTACTTCGGCGGAGTGGTTGGCGCGTTTGGAAGAATTAGTTACCGACGAGGCTTTGCGTCGGCGGATGGGGCAAGAGGGCCGTCGGCGGGTCGAAGAAGTCTATGCACTCAATGTCCAACAGATCCGTTTTGCACAGCTATTACAGACCTTGGTCGAGGAGGACGGATGAGCGAGGTCCTCAATGCCTTTACCGTCGATCTGGAGGATTGGTACCAGGGTTTGGAGATCGGACCTGAAGCATGGGACGGTTTTGACGATCGTCTGCGAGTAGGTAGCGACCGGTTGCTGCGGCTGCTGGATGCGGCTTCGGTCCAGGCGACTTTTTTTGTTCTGGGTTATGCCGCTGAACGCGCCCCAGACCTAATCCGGGAAATCGAGGACCGCGGGCATGAGATCGGTACCCACGGTTATGCCCACCGCTTGGTTTATCAATTGGATCCGCAAGAGTTTAAACGAGATATTGAACGGTCGTTGGAGACGCTCTCTGGTATCGTGAGCGGCCCGATTCGGGCTCATCGGGCGCCCTTTTTCTCTATTACAAAGCAATCCGAATGGGCTTTTGATGTGCTGGCCGAATGCGGCATAGAGTGTGATTCTAGCGTCTTTCCCGTGCAAAATTATCGCTATGGCATTGCCGACGCCCCGCGTTGGCGGTATCAGGTACGTCCCGGATTGACCGAGTTTCCGCTTTCGACCTATCGTTTGCGGGGTCGCAATATTCCCGTCGGGGGGGGTGCCTATTTCCGTATATTTCCTTATACTTTAACGCGATATGCCCTGAGGGCTATCAATGACGAAGGGGGTGCTGCGGTGTTTTATATTCACCCCTGGGAACTCGATCCGGACCATCCGCAACTGGATCTGCCCCGGCGAATCAGCCTGACACACTACTGGAATTTGACTGCTACCGAGCGACGGTTAGAACGTCTTTTGGCAGATTTTCGCTTTGCGTCTCTGGGGCGTGTATTAGGCTACGATAACGGAATCCACTAATGGAAGCGGTCATGAGCGACAGGGTTCGCAGTTATTTCGACGGGGCGGCCAATAGCTTCGACTCGATCTACCGATCGGACAAGTCACTTGCGCAAAAGCTGGTGGACGGCTTGTTCCACGGCGTGATACACCGTCGCTACGAGCTTACGTTCGAGCTGTGCGGCGAAGATCTAACCGGTAAGCGGGCGCTCGATATTGGCTGCGGCTCCGGTCGCTACTCGATCGAGTTGGCCCGACGGGGGGCCGAAGTGGTCGGTTTGGATTTCGCTCCGGCCATGGTCGAATTGGCGCGCGAACTGGCTGAGGAGGCCGGGGTGGCTGAGCGTTGTCATTTTGAGCAATGTGATTTTCTCAGTTGGAGTGAGCCCCATCAATTCGATATTTGTCTAGGTATCGGGTTTTTTGATTATATTAAAGATCCTGGCGCATTCTTGGAACGGATCTACCGTTTGGGTGCACCACAGACCGTTTTTAGTTTTCCCATCCGCTGGACGTTGCGCACACCGACCCGTTGGTTGCGTCTGAATATGAACAATTGTCCGGTGTATTTTTACGGGAAGAGCCAAGTCGACGGACTGTTGCGCCAGGCCGGATGGACATCTGTTGAGATCCATTCTTTGAGTAGGGACTACTTGGCTCAGCTATCGAGCTAAGCTAAAGAGGTTTTTGGGACAAAAAATATGAGAGTGTTGATTACTGGTGGGGCGGGTTTTATTGGGTCGCATTTGGCCGAACGCCATCTGAACATGGGCGATGAGGTCGACGTAATCGATAATTTGTCCACGGGCAGTATCGAGAATATCCAGCACCTAGAAGAAAACAAGCGCTTCAATTACGTAATCGACGACGTGCTCAATGTCGATGTCGTGCGCGGGTTAGTTGGCAATTGCGACCTGATTTACCATCTGGCCGCGGCCGTAGGTGTGAACTTCATCATCGAAAACCCGTTGTCCTCGCTTATTTCCAATATCCGCGGTACGGAAATCATTCTGGAATTGGCCAACGAGAAAAAGAGGAAGGTGGTCCTGGCCTCGACTTCCGAGATCTACGGGAAAAAAAACGGCCACGTGCCCTTCGCCGAGGACAGCGATCGTATGCTCGGTCCGACAACCGTCATTCGCTGGAACTACTCCACGTCTAAAGCAGTAGACGAGCTTTTCGCTTTGGCTTACTGGCGCGAGAAACGGTTGCCCTGTGTCATTGTGCGCCCCTTCAATGTTATCGGTCCGCGCCAGTCTGGCCATTATGGGATGGTCGTTCCGCGCTTTGTCAAACAGGCGTTGCTGGGGCATCCCATTACCGTCTACGGAGACGGTGAGCAGCGGCGCTGTTGGACCTATATCGGAGACGCTTTGGATGGGCTGGTCGCCCTGGCCGTCAACGACAAGGCGGTAGGTGAGATTTTCAACTTGGGTTCGCACTTCGAGACGAGCATCAAGGATCTGGCCGAGAAGGTCAAAGAACGCACGGCCAGCGATTCGGAAATCCAGTACGTCCCCTATGACCAGGCCTGGCCCAAAGGCACATATGAGGATCTAATGTACCGCGCCCCGGATCTGGCTAAAATTCGCAATTGCATCGGCTATGATCCGAGCGTCGACCTCGACAGCGCGCTTACCGAGATTATAAAGCACTACGAGCGTTAGCAGGTTTTTTTATAGTAGGGTAGCAAGGCGGCGTCTTCCAATGGAGACGCCGCCTTTTTTTGTTCTGGTTGGCGGTGGGCTGTCTGCAAATCACGAACGAATTCCAGCGGGTAACGGTCGCAATAGATTTTCGCGGGCAGAATTAGGAGCTAATTGCCCGGCCGCGCGTTGTTTTCTTCGAAGCGCTCTATTTAGACGAAAAAATCGTCGAAGTCAATTTGTCCATCGTCGTTGAGATCGGCCGTACCGTCCCAAGTCGGTGCGTCGATATCGGTGCCGAAGGCATCGACAAAGCGGAAGAAGTCATCGAGATCGATAGTGGCGTTGCCGTTGAAATCTCCCTCTTCGCGCAGGCCCAGTCGCAGAATATGTTCAGCGGTATGGCCATCGGGGTCGCTTACGGTAAGGCGGATGCGCGCGGCATTGAAGCGGGCGGTCGCGGAAAAACGGACCGTTTGCGCGATTGGATCGTAGTCGATTGAAACCAGGTCACCGGAGAGGTGGGCAAATGACCAAAGAAGATCCTGGTCGTTGTGGTCGGGATCGGTGACCAGTGGATCGAGTTCGAGCTGCGCGACAAGCTCCGCGCCAGGTGTGAATGCCAGGCCTTTCAGCGGGCCTATCCGCGGCGGGTTGCCCGGCCGTCGCACTTGGAGTTGGTAGCGTTGTACTGTCGTTTCTTGGCCGTCGTAGGCGTTCAAGGCTATTTCGTGAACGCCTAAATCGGCCTCTTCCGGCACCCAGGCGAGCAAGCCGGAGAGCGGGTTGATGCGCATGTCGGCGGGGCCTTCGACGACGTTGTAGGCCAAGGTGTTGTCGTCGGTGTCAGTGGCGCGCAGCGAATAGATATAGAGCGAGTCGATCCAGGCGACCTCGACGGGCGCGGGGGCGCTTGATTCGAGACCCGTCGGATCGCGTAAGGTGAGCGTCGCCGTGAGATGGCCCCAATAATCCCGGATGACGGGGGTGGCCACCAACTCGTAGCCTTCAATTTCGAGACGGACCTGTTCCGAGTCGGCGGTGACTGCGAAACGCAGGTCTTCAAGGTTGGAATCGCCGTCGTTCGTCAGGGCGCTGAGGTCCAGGCGCACCGCGGGACCGTCCTCAACCAGATTTAAGGTTGGGAGTTCATCCGTAAAGTGTGGAACTTGTGCTTGGCGCACCCGGATTTCGAAAGTGGCTGACGCCAGGCCGGAAGCGCCGGCGAAAACCAGGATTTTCCCGGGCGGACCGGTCGATTGCAGCAGGGCGTTTGCTTGTCCTGCGTGGGTCAGGGAGAAGGCCGGGGCCAATATTTCCCCCGGGCTACCGTAAACGAAGAAGCTGATGGCCGTGGTGGAATCGTCGGCGACTTGATTGCCGTGCACATCGAGAACCTCGGCGGTGAGCTGTGAAGTGGAGATGACGTCGGCGGGCAAAGCCGTTGGTGTCGCGCGCAACTGCATTTTCACCGCTGGCCCCGCGGTCAGGTTAAGGCGGGTTTGCCCCGTAACTAGACCGGGAACGGTCGCGGTGATTTCGACCTCGCCGGCACGAATAGAGGAGCGCAGTATTGTTCGGGCGTTGCCGTCTTCTGTCATTGCCGTCTGTGGTCCGGTGATCTCGGCGAGGTCACCGGAAATGTTAAAATGAATTTCGAGATTCGCATCGACGACTATATTGCCGAGACTATCACGGACCACGGCCGAGAGCACGGTGGTAGAGTTGCGGTCGGCGACAATGGTGGGGGGCAGGGCGACAAGGTCTATGCGATACGGTGCCGCGGGGTTGGCGCGCAATACGATTTCTGCCGCTTCTAGCCCGTTGGCCTCGGCGCGCACCGTCAAAGGGCCGGCTATGCCCAATCCGCGCAATGAGACGCTCACCAAACCACCGCGGGCGATAACCTCGTCGTCGGCGAGCAGGCCGTGGCCTCCGGTCAGCGAAAAGCGCACCGATGTGGTGTCATCCTCGCTGGGGAGTTGGCCGCGGGAGTCGCGCAACGAGACCGTTAGCTGTGTGGCGATCGAACCGTCGGCGGGTATGCTTTGGAGCGAGGTGTTCAGGTCCAAGTCGGGGGGCTGGGCGCTGACTACCAGAATGTTCAGTGTGCCTACGGCGCCGCCGACGCTGGCTTCGACATACTAAGGTCCCGGCTTCGGCGGCGGT
>Ga0114999_10009871_pt1 | contig 10398 bp, 7 predicted proteins | sample ArcticOcean_MG_C_3_FD_89820 | JGI IMG/M metagenome (GOLD analysis project Ga0114999, IMG submission 89820) | Marine microbial communities from western Arctic Ocean - ArcticOcean_MG_CB8_126 | ecosystem: Environmental > Aquatic > Marine > Oceanic | place: Arctic Ocean: Canada Basin | collected... | reverse complement strand
GGGGGACGAGGCCGCGGCGGCCAAGCTTCTTGGCATCACGAAGAAGGAGCTGGACAGACACCTCGCGTTGACCGACGCTTCTGCCTCCACTTAGTTCAGAAGATTATGGCCAAAAAGAAAGCGGAGCCGGCGGCTCTCAAGTTCACGAAGGAGAACGGAATCCTTGCCGCGAGCGGGGTCTTATGCCTCGCGTTGGGATACTGGCTCCTGGCCCAGGGTTCGATCACCGCGGCGCCGCTCCTTCTGGTGCTCGCGTACGTCGTCCTGCTGCCGATGGCGATTATTCGCTGACTCACCGGCGTGCGCAGGATGTGAGGCGTTGGGTCTGGGGCGCTTAGCTCAGCCTGGTTAGAGCACCTGCCTTACAAGCAGGGGGTCGCTGGTTCGAGTCCAGCAGCGCCCATGTCCGGGGCCAAGGGCCGCACTTGCACAGTATTCCACTCAACATATAGGTTGTACTACGTGTCTTTACCTAGATAAACGAATAATCAGCGGCCGGTAGTAGAAGAGTAGTAGTCACACTCGCTTGAGGGAGAGGATCATCATGGTGCTGAAGAGTGCGAAATTAGTGGCAGCAACGCTCGCGATTGTCGCGGTGTTTGCGTTCCAGGGTGCAGCAAACGCTCAGGTCGCGTTCGCGTCATCCGATGACGCCGACGACGTGACGTACTCTCGCGACGTGGCGTCCATCATCCAGCAGAATTGCCAGGTCTGCCACCGGCCGGGTGGTATCGGCCCGATGGATCTGGTGACCTACGACGATGCACGTCGCTATGCGCGTCGCATCCGTGAGCAGGTCGCGAACCGCCTGATGCCGCCGTACTACTACGACAACGACATCGGCATTCAGGACCTCCAGCACGACTGGCGTCTCTCGGACGAGCAGATCGCCACGGTGGTGAACTGGGTCGACCAGGGCTCCATCGAGGGTGATCCGGCCGACATGCCGGTGGCCGATCTCCTCGACACCGATGACTGGTCGCTTGCGGCGACGCTCGGGCCGCCGGACATCATTGCCCCGTCGACGCCGATCGACGTACCTGCCGATGGTAACGACATGTGGCATCGCCCCATCGTTCCGACAGGAATCACCGAAGATCGCTGCATCGCGGCTGTGCAGGTGAAGCCAGCCGGCAATGCCAAGGGTGTCGTGCACCACGCCAATTCGACGTTCCAGCTCGAGACCGACGACGGTGGCTTCGAGTCTTCGGGCGACCGCGCGACCGAGTACGCCATGGGCAAGCTCGGTGAGCTGATTCCTGACGGAGTGTGCCGTGTGATTCCGGCCAACGCGTATGTCGCTTGGGACATCCACATGTATCCTGGTGGATTGGGCGCTGCGGCTTCGAACGACGTCATCGAAGGCAACGTCGTTGAGCTCGGCATCTGGCTGCACCCGGCCGACTATGAGTACGAGTACAAGCAGGACCTGGCGCTTTACGGCATCCGCGAGGGCGAGCTGGTCATGGAGCCCCATGGCACGGCCATGACTCAGGGTTTCAAGACGTTCGACCATCCGGTGCGGATCGATAGCTTCCAGCCTCACGGGCACCTGCGTCTACGCTCGGCGTCCCTCGAGATCCTCTACCCGGAGACGGGTCGGGTCGAGATGATCAGCATGGTTTCGAACTGGAGCGCGACGTGGCACCAGAGCCACATCTACGGTGAGAACTCGGCGCCTCTGGTGCCGGCCGGCGCCGTTCTGATTATGAAGCAGTGGTATGACAACACAGCGGGCAACCCGAACGTCGTGGATCCGGATCAGTGGGTCGACGGCGGCAGCCGGACCGCTGACGAGATGTCTCACGCTTGGATCGCGGTGACGCACCTCGACGAGGAAGGCTACGAGGAGCTTCTCGAGCAGCGCGACGCAACTGAGGAGCGTAGGATCACCGACGACTAGGGATCTATAAGACTCTTCCTCAGTAGGATGTGGTGGCTGATGGGGATCGAAGGAAGCTTCGGAGAAACCGCGGTTCCTTCGGTCCCCATCGCTCATCAAGGTCGTCTGCCCACATGTGAAACAGGTTCGGAGAAGGAGTCATGATGAAGGTTCGGTTGACCGTAGGTGGGGCGGCTCTGGGGTTTGTGCTGAGCAGCGCGCTCGCCGCTCCTGCGCCCGTCAGCGCGCAGGGTCCAGATGGTCGTTGGCCGCTTCAGCCCTCTACTGGGGTGGCGCGCGTCGTCGCGCCGTTCCTCGATGGTTGGTACCATAATGAGGACGGGACGTACACCTTCTCATTCGGGTTCAACAATTGGAACGAGGAAGTGCTCGAGCTCCCGGTTGGCGAGCTCAACTTCATCGAGCCGGCGCAGTACAATGGCGGGCAGCCCACGGTCTTCGCCCCGGGGAAGGCCCGCGGAGTATTCACCGTCACGGTGCCCGCCTCTGAAGCAGATATTGACATCTGGTGGACACTGAATAATCCCAACGGGGAGGTCACGAGGGTTCCCGGACGGATCTTGTGGAACGCGTACCAGCTTGACTGGCTGCCTCGTCCTCACGGGTCGGTTCCGCCAGCCGCGTGGTTCGACGACGGCAACGACGAGATCGGCAGAGGCCCTCCTGGCGTGACGTCGCAGCGTACGCTGTCTATCCCGGCAGGCTCGCCGCTGATCGTAGAGGTGGAGGTCGAGGATCTCTCGACCAACGACCTCTCCGACGTCCGCTTTCAAAAGGGTACCGAGCTTCGCGTGAATTGGAGCCTTTTTGGGGCGCCGCTAGGTGGAGAGGTGGAGTTCACACGGCATGAGTCGACGATGATCCCTGAGCTGAGTGAGCGTGCCGCAGCGGCTGCGGCTCGGGCTGATTCTCTGGCGGCCGTTGCCGGGGTCCCGCCTGAGCCTAGGGGCCCTGAGCCGGACGTGGTGCCGGTGCAGGACGCCGGCACGGCCCGAGTGATCGCCTCCTTCTCTGTGCCTGGCGAGTACGTTCTTCTCGGGCAGGTGGACAACCACCGTCGTCCCGATAGCAACTCGGGCGACCAGTGCTGCTGGACCAACGCGTATGTCCGGGTGAACGTGACCCCGTAGCTTCGAAGTGGACTAGGAAGGTGCATTTGGGGACCGGGGCACGCCTCCGGTCCCCAATGTCATTCCCCCCCTCCCCGGAACTGTGAAATCCCGCCATCAAGCGGGTTCGAGGTCGGCAGATCCTAGGTCCGGCGCCACGGGCCCCGTTGCACGAAGTCCCCGTCAGCAAGTAGCTTGTCCTACACGTGTTTGGTGGATCGCCCTTACGTGTCTTTGCCCACGTCACGGAAGATCGGGAGCTTGTATCGGTAGTAGTCAACTCGCTCGTGGAGAGATCAAATCATGGTGCTGCACAGTTTTAAGTCCACGCTAGTGGCAGCGACGCTCGCGATTGTCGCGGTGTTCGCGTTCCAGGGTGCAGCAAACGCTCAGGTCGCGTTCGCGTCATCCAATGACGCCGACGACGTGACGTACTCCCGCGACGTGGCGCCGATCATTCAGCAGAATTGCCAGGTTTGCCACCGGCCGGGTGGGATCGGCCCGATGGATCTGGTGACCTACGACGATGCGCGCCGCTACGCGCGTCGCATCCGTGAGCAGGTCGCGAACCGGATTATGCCTCCGTACTACTACGACAACGACATCGGCATCCAGGAGCTCCAGCACGACTGGCGTCTCTCGGACGAGCAGATCGCCACGGTGGTGAATTGGGTCGACCAGGGCTCCATCGAGGGTGACCCAGCCGACATGCCGGTGGCCGACCTTCCGGACACCGAGGCTTGGTCTTTAGAGTCCTCGCTCGGGCCGCCCGACATCGTTGTTCCTTCGACGCCGATCGACGTACCTGCCGGTGGTAACGACATGTGGCACAAGCCGATCGTTCCGACGGGCAACACAGAAGACCGCTGCATCGTGGCCTTGCAGGTGAAGCCAGCCGGCAACGCAAAGACGGTCGTGCACCACGCCAACTCCAGCTTCCAGCTCATGACGGATGACGGCTTTGAGCGCGCAGGCGGCGGCCAGGGTAGTGAGTACGCCATGGGCAAGCTCGGCGAGCTTATCCCGGACGGTGTGTGCCGCACGCTTCCGGCGGACGCGTACATCGCGTGGGACATTCACATGTATCCGGGTGGGCTGGGTGCCACCGCTGCGAACGACGTCATCGAGGATAACGTCGTCGAGCTGGGCATTTGGCTGCATCCCGCGGACTACGAGTACGAGTACAAGCAGGACCTCAACCTTTACGGCATCCGTGAGGGCGAACTGGTCATGCCGCCCAACGGCACCGCGATGACGCAGGGCTTCCATTCGTTCGACCACCCGGTGCGCATCGACAGCTTCCAGCCGCATGGGCATCTGCGACTCCGGTCGGCGTCTCTGGAGATCTTCTATCCGGCCACGGGTCGGACCGAGATGATCAGCATGGTCTCGAACTGGAGTGCGACCTGGCACCAGAGCCACCTCTATGAGACGGACGTTGCGCCTCTTATTCCGACGGGTGCGGTCATGGTTATCAAGCAGTGGTACGACAACACCGCGGGCAACCCGAACAACCCCGATCCGGAACAGTGGGTCGATGGTGGCAGCCGTACCGCGGATGAGATGTCTCACGCGTGGATTGCAGTGACGCACCTCGACGAGGAAGGCTATCAGGAGCTTCTTGAGGAGCGCGAGGCGAGCGAGGAGCGGAGGATCACGGATCAGGACTGATCCTTCCTCGTAGGCTCTGTGTAGTAAAATATTGAGTCTTTGACAGGTGGGGATCGAGGGACGCTTCGGGACACCGTGGCTGCCTTGGTCCCCACTCGTTTAATTGGTCGTTCCGAAATCCGCAGTCGACCCGAGCGTGCACGAGTTAAGGAGTTCATGATGAAGTCTCGTATGACCGTCGCTGGGGCCGCGCTCGGGCTCCTCCTAGGCAGCGCCTTTGCCGCTCCGACCGCGCTGGAAGCCCAAGGGCCAGATGGGCGTTGGCCCCTTCAGCCGACCTCCCGGAACAACCGGGTCATCGCACCGTTCATGGAGGGTTGGTACGCCAACGAGGATGGGACGTACAGCATTTCGTTCGGTTATTTGAACATGAACGGCGAGGTCCTCGAGATTCCATTGGGAGAGGACAACTTCCTCGAGCCGGCCCAGTTCGATGGCATGCAGCCTACGTACTTCGAATCGGGGCATCCGCGCGGTCTCTTTACGGTGACTTTGCCGGCGTCGATGAGGGACTTGTCCGTCTGGTGGAACATCCGTAATCCGAACGGTGAGTTGACTCGGGTACCGGGTCGGACGACCGCGACGGCGTATGAGCTCGACTGGACCCCGCGACCTCATGGCAGTTTGCCGCCGCGGGTGACCTTCGATGGACAGAGCGAGGCCGGCCGCGGTCCTCCAGGAATCATGGCGGAGCGGGTGGTGTCGGCCCGCGTAGGCCAGCAGATCGTCTTGGCCGTGACCGGAGAAGACCTCTCTCAGCGTGACCAGAGCGAGCGCAGGTTCCAAAATATTGCCATCCGCGCGACTTGGGCGAAGCATCAGGGACCGGTGGGAGGTGAGGTCGAGTTCACGCGTCACGAGTCGAATCCAGTGCCTCCTCCGGCCGAGGGTCGTGGCGGCCGCGGCGGTGCGGCCCCTGATTCGGTCGGGGGCAATGCTCCGGCTGGTGGTGGCGGCGGCGGCGGCCGCGGCCGCGGTGGCCGCGGCGGCGGCCCGCCCGCACCTGAGGTGATAAGCCTAGCAGAGGGGCGCGGGACCGCTCAGGTCTACGCGACCTTCTCGGCGCCCGGTGAGTACGTCATGCGTGTGCAGGTCGACAACTTCAGCGCTCCAGACAGCTCCTCTGGTAACCAGTGCTGCTGGACCAACGGATACGTTCGGGTGAACGTTACCCCCTAGTCTGGGAGCCGCGTCGAACACCTTCTTCGGGAGGGATGCGGGGACCGGGGGGATTCCTCCGGTCCCCGTTTTGTCTCCCAATGGACCCACTACTTGTCGTTTCGGCCATCTCAACAGAGAATGCGGCTGACCCGAGTCATCGAGAGAGGTGATGCAGATGAGACAGTTCGGCAGTGCGCTCGTACCCGTCCTCCTACTGGCCGCCGGGTGGGTAGCCGACGTGTCCGCCCAGGGGACGTTCTCCGTCCACCCAAGTACGCAGGATCCATCCGTGAGGGTGACTCTGGAGAAGTTGGCCATCTGGGAGGACGAACTGTCAAACTGGGGTCGATGGGGCCCGAACGACCAGCACGGCACGCTCAACCTGATCACTCCCGAGAAGACGGTTCAAGCGACTCGCCTGGTCACCGACGGCGTCACTGTATCCTTGTCCCACTTCGTGACCGAGGAAGTGGCAATGGACAGCCAGACGTTCGGGCCCACGGAGCACTGGATGACTTCGGTCGACCCGGCGACGGGTCTGCCCCGCTTCGCGCTAGACGCGATTAGCTTTTCCTTGCACGACGGCCAGCTGTCTCACCTGGATGCGCTGTGCCATTACCGCACGGAGATCGACGGAGAGTTCGTGATCTTCAACGGCTACCCACAGAACCTGGACGCGGACGGGTGTAAGGACCTGTCGATCGATCGCATGGGCCCGGGCTACGTGACGCGTGGCATCCTCGTGGACATCCCGCTGATGCGAGGAGTGGACTTCCTTCAGCCGAGTACGCCCATCTACGTGTCAGACCTCGAAGCGTGGGAAGAATTCGCGGGTGTGACCGTCAGCTCCGGGGACGTACTGCTCGTGCGGGGCGGCCGGTGGGCGAAGCGGGCCCAAGAAGGGCCGTGGGCTTATGGGCAGGGTGGTGCCGGGCTGCACGCGTCGGTTCTACCATGGCTCCACGAGCGTGGCGTGGCGTTGCTCGTCGGTGACGCCGTGAACGACGTGCAGCCCTCTGGAGTCCAGGGGATCGGCCGGCCGATCCATCAGCTGACTCAAGTAAACCTCGGGCTTCCGCTCGTGGACAACGGCTATCTCGAGGACGTTGCCCGAGAGGCGGCGCAACGGCGCCGGTGGGAGTTCATGGTGTCGTGGCAGATCCCGGCGGTTATCGGGGGTACTGCGGCTCCGTTCAACGCCATAGCGACCTTTTAAGGGCCTGGTGTCCGGGCGCGGCTTTACCCGGACAACATCTTGATCCGCTGAGCTGACTTCCGTGCGTCAAATCCTTCCCCCAGAAACCGGTTCTCCGTGCGCATTTTCCTGTTCGCAGTAATCCTGGCCTTCGGTCTGAGTTCGCCCGCCGCGGCTCAGTCTCCTCCGTCGTCAGTCTCGGTTGGTGGATCGTACGATCACGACTTGGCCTCGACGGCGAGGGCGACTCGCCGGGCAGAGCCAATCCAGATGGATGGACTTCTGACTGAGGCCGATTGGGCGAACGCTGCCCCGATCACTAACCTGACGCAGACAGTGCCCCTGGAGGGCCAGCCCGCCTCTGAGGCGACCGATGTGCGCATTCTTTATGACGAGGATGCCATCTATGTCGGGGCCCGCCTCTCGGACCGAAGTGAGGTGACCACCCGTCTGGCTCGGCGCGATTCGGGCCTCGGTGACTCCGACCGGTTCGTCCTCCTGTTCGACAGCTACCACGACCATGAGACGGCCTACCGCTTCTGGACAAATCCGTCCGGCGTGAAGGGGGATGCTGTCGTCACGGGGAACAGCACGGGAAGTGGAGACTCGTCATGGGATCCTATCTGGGACCTCGCGGTGTCTGTGGACGAAGCGGGCTGGGTGGTCGAAATGAGAATCCCCTTCAGTCAGCTCAGATTCGGTCGAGATGCCGAGCAGGTATGGGGGGTTCAGGTGGAGCGAAGCATCAATCGAAACCAAGAAAACGCGACCTTTCCGTTCACTCCCACCCTGGAGCGCGCCGGCGTATCTCGTTTCGCGCACCTGGAGGGGCTCGAGGACCTCGACTCGGGGCGTGCTCTGGAGTTGCTCCCCTATGTGGTCGCGAGGGGTGAGTACGTGCAGGTCGCGACCCCGGCGGGCGCGACGTTCTCGAATCCGTACCGGACCGGCTCGGACTACTTCGGTGGAGCGGGCCTCGACCTCAAGTACAGGGTGACTTCGAACGTCACATTGGACGCGACCGTCAATCCCGACTTCGGGCAGGTGGAACTGGACCCGTCTGTCATCAATCTCACGGCCTTCGAGACGCGCTACGCCGAGCGACGTCCGTTCTTCGTGGAGGGCGCGGACATTTTCAGCTTCGGCGAGGCCGGCCCTTCGGGCAGCGTGGGGCGGCCGCCGGAGATGTTCTACTCGCGGCGAATCGGAGGGCGGCCGACGGGCTCGGCGCCTTCAGAGGCCTTGTACGCAGACCAGGCTGGCCAGACCACGATATTGGGGGCGGGCAAGCTCACCGGTCGTTTGGGGGACGGATGGTCCTTCGGAATCCTGGAAGCGGTGACAGCCGAGGAGAACACCTCGTACAAGGACGCATTTGCTTCCGAGAATGAAGTGACGGTCGAGCCCGTCTCGAATCAGCTGGTTGGACGCGTGAGGCGTCAGGTGCGCGGCGGCGCGACCCGTTTTGGGTTGATCGGGACGGCGGTCAATCGTGACGCGCCGACGCCTGCGCTCGCGAGTAGGCTGCATACGTCTGCTTACACGGGGGGATTCGACTTCGCCCACGAGTCGTCGGATCGGGTGTGGCTGTTCACGGGTGTGGTGTCGGGAAGTCGAGTGAGCGGTGACTCTGCGGCGATTCTGCGCACGCAGCGATCTTCGGCGCGCTACTATCAGCGGCCCGACGCAGATCACGTAGAGGTCGACCCCTCCGCAACGTCGTTGGGTGGCCTCTACTTGATGGCGTACGCCGGAAAGCAGGCAGGCTCCTTCACGATGAGGAACGCCGTCGCGCTCGTGAGTCCGGGCTTCGAGTCGAATGACCTCGGATTCCAGTCGGACGCGGATCGGATCCTCTTCGACACCCACTATCAATACAACCAACCGAATCCTGGGCGCTTTTTCCGGTCCTGGAGTTTCAACATGAGCCCGGACGCCAAGTGGAATACGTCAGGCGACCGCATCTTCACCAATGTAAACTCGCAGGTGAGCCTGGAGCTGTTGAACTACTGGCGCGCGTCGCTGCGCGTCCAGGTCGACCCCTGGACTGACGATGACCGTCTCACGAGGGGCGGGCCGATGGCGCGTTCGCCCAGTTCCTTCGATGGACGGCTCAATCTCAATTCAGACGGACGCAAGGCGCTCACCGGGCGGGCCTCTTACAACTGGAGGTCGGACGACGCGGGGGGATGGAGCCGTAGAGCGTCGCTGGGAGTGAGTGCCCGTCTGCGCGAGACGCTCCAACTCAGCATAAGCCCTTCGTACTCCCGGGCCCGGTCCACCGCGCAGTACGTCCGGCAGTTGGACGATGCATTGGCCACCAACACGTTTGGAACTCGTTATGTGTTCGCCGATCTCAGCCGCACGACACTATCCCTGGAAACGCAGGTGAACGTCACGGTCTCGCCGACGTTGTCGCTCCAACTGTACCTCGAGCCATTCGTTTCGGTAGGGAATTTCGGGGCGCTCAAGGAGTTCGCGGCGCCCGGCACGTTCGACTTCCTCGAGTACGGTGCAGACATCGGAACCGTCGTCGAGGACATCGACGGCGCCGTGACGGTCGATCCAGATGGAGGCGGACCCGCGCCGGACTTCACGGTCGGAGACCGGGACTTCAGTTTCCGAAGTCTGCTCGGCAACGCCGTGTTGCGGTGGGAGTGGAGGCCTGGCTCGACGATCTTCCTGGTGTGGCAGCAGAGCCGTGTTAACTCGGTAACCGGGCGAGGGGCAGGCGCAGAGTCCCCATGGGTGGGCAGGTTCGATCTTGGCCGAGACGCTGGCGACGTGTTCGGCTCGCCGGCCGACGACGTGTTCATGATCAAAATGAACTACTGGCTGAACCCATAGGCGGGGTGAGCGTCGTCGCGCGGAAGGGTCAGACGATGTCTTCTAAGGCCCTGACGCGATGGCTCTCGCTGTCGGTCACGTAGACGACGCCCTGATGCACGCAGATGCCGTGCGGCCGGGCGAGGCGGCACTCTAGGGGGTCTCCGTCCGGACCGTCGCCACGCTCGCCTGTTCCGAGCACAGTCTCGATAAGGCCGCTCTCCAGGCTCATGCGACGGATGACGTGGTTTTCCGTATCGACGATGTAGAGGCTCCGATCGGCGGACGAGTAGGCGATCCCCTTCGGGCCGTTGAACGTCGCCAAGGCCGCCGGGCCTCCGTCTCCGGTGTAGCCGGTCTCGCCCGTCCCGGCGATCCGCTGTAGCCGGCCCGCTCGGAGGTTGAGCCGGAAAACGGCGTTACCCTCTCGCAGGACCAAATAGGCGTTGCCCTCGGCGTCGGTGTCGATCGACCGCGGACCCCGGAGTGCGGTACCGGCCAACGGACCTTCGTCGGGCGTGGGTGTTCGCTCG
>Ga0114999_10009863_pt1 | contig 10405 bp, 7 predicted proteins | sample ArcticOcean_MG_C_3_FD_89820 | JGI IMG/M metagenome (GOLD analysis project Ga0114999, IMG submission 89820) | Marine microbial communities from western Arctic Ocean - ArcticOcean_MG_CB8_126 | ecosystem: Environmental > Aquatic > Marine > Oceanic | place: Arctic Ocean: Canada Basin | collected... | reverse complement strand
TGGCAGCTTTTGCTGTTCTTTTTCCAGATCTTGTCTGTAGCATCCATAATTTTTTATTTTCAACAGTGAACTCAATATCTTGCATATCTCGATAATGTTTTTCCAGTTTGATAAAAACTTTTGCAAGTTGTTGGTAAACTTGAGGCATAACTTCTTCCATTGAAAGTTCTTTTGAACCTGAATCTATTTTTGCTTTTTTTGTAATGTATTGAGGCGTTCTTGTTCCAGCAACCACATCTTCTCCTTGGGCATTAATTAAAAATTCACCAAAGAATAATTTTTCTCCTGTTGAAGGATTTCGAGTAAAAGCTACTCCAGTAGAACAATCTTTTCCCATGTTTCCAAAAACCATGGCTTGAACGTTTACTGCTGTTCCCCAATGATCTGGGATCTGATTTAATTTTCTATAAGTTTTAGCTCTTTGACTTTCCCAAGATAAAAATACTGCATTAATAGCTCCATAAAGTTGCTGTTTAACATCTTGAGGAAAGTTAATTTTTTTTTCTTTTTTGACTAGTTCTTTAAAATTTTTAATTAATCCATCCCAATCACTTTCATCAAGATCTGTATCTAGCAAAACTCCTTTGGTAAGCTTATAATTATCAATTAATTCTTCAAATAAATACCCTTCAATACCTAGAACGACATTGCTATACATTTGAATAAATCTTCTATAACTATCTTTGGCAAATCGACCATTTGATGTTTTTTTGCTTAAAGCTTCTACTGTTTTATCATTAAGACCAAGATTTAATATTGTATCCATCATGCCCGGCATTGAAACTCTTGCGCCAGATCTTACTGAAACGAGTAATGGATTTTTTAAATCACCAAATTTCTTTTTGGTTTTTTTTTCAATTTTCTTTAACTCTTCTTCAATATTTTTGATTATTTTATTAGGTAATTTTTTTTTATTTTTGTAAAAAATATCACATACATTAGTAGATATAGTAAAACCTGGAGGAACAGGTAAACCTAATCTCCCCATTTCACCAAGGTTTGCTCCCTTGCCACCTAATATATATTTTTTATTTTTTAGTTTTTTTGCTGATTTATCATCAAAACTAAATATTACTTTTACCATTAAAGACCTTCTAATTTCGAAAAATTAATAAAATTATTAAATGTGTTACAAAACATTTTTAATAGTTCTAATCTATTGTTCTTAATATCTTGATTTTCATCATTTACAACCACATTGTCAAAAAAATTATCTGTAAATTGTTTTGTTTATTCTCGTCTAATTAATAAGTTTTCATAATCTTTATTGCTTTCTTTTACTGTAAACGCTTTTCGTATTTCATTAATCTTTTCAAATAGTATTTTTTCTTCCTCTGTTCTAAAAAGCACTGCATCTGGCCTACCGATGATTCCTTTCTCCTCCTTATCAGTAATATTAGAAGCTCTTTTATATGAACTGATAGCATTTATTCCTACATCTTTATTAATATATTTGTTCATCAGAAGATTTTTCTTATAAAGATCTAAGAAATTATCACCAGTATGAGAACTGATTGAAGCTTCAATAATATCAATTTTTATATTTTTTAATTTTAAAATATTTCTCATTCTCTCTTTTAAAAAATCAAGCACTTCCATTTCTGTATTTTCATTTTTTATTTCAACTCCTTGTTCCTCGTAAAGTCTTATTGCGTAGATAATAAGATCTCTTAATTTAATTGATAATTTATTTTCAATAATAATTCTTAGTAAACCAATTGCTGCTCGTCTAAGAGCAAAAGGATCTTTTGAACTGGTTGGTTTTTCATTGATGAGAAAAAAACCTACTAAACTATCTATTTTATCTACAATAGAAATAGAATAACTAAAAGGTTTCTTTGGTATTGCTGAAGTTAATCCTATGGGAAGATAATGTTCGCTTATAGAATTTGCAACATCCTCTTCAAAACCTTGGGCTAGTGCAAAATATTTTCCCATCACACCTTGTAATTCTGGATACTCTCCTACTAAATCTGAGCATAAATCTGATTTTGAAATAGATGCAGCCACCTGAACTTTTTCTTTATTTATATTTAATTCATCAGAAAGTAAGCCAGCTAAGCTTCTGATTCTTTGGGTTTTATCATAAATGGTTCCAATTTTTTCATAAAAAGTAATTGTCTTAAGGTTGACTATTTGTTTTATAAGATTTTTAGATCTATCTTTTTCCCAAAAGAATTTAGCGTCAGAAAGTCGTGCATCTACAACTCTTTTATTTCCTTCTGTGATAAGTTTTTTCTCGTCTTTTTTATTAGCCACAACAAAAAAATAATTTGTTAGCCTTTCTCGACTATCAAATATAGGAAAGTATCTTTGATGCTTTTCAAGCGTAGAAATAATTATTTCTTGAGGAATTTTTAAATACTCCTTATCAAAATTAACCAACAATACATTAGGATCTTCTACAATATTAACAACTTCCTCTAAAAGACGTTGGTTATATTGCTCTTTATAGTTTTTTGATTTTGAAACTGAATTAAATCTTTTTAATATTATTTTTTGTCTTTCATTTTGATCTACTAAAATTTTATTGCTTTTAAGAAATGAAAAATACTCTTTAAAATTTTTAATCTTTTGGAATTTTGTAATTAAATCTTGTTCAATAATAATGTTATCTGTCGACTCTAAATGCTGATATTTAAAAGGTAATTTTTTACCATTAAATATAGCAAATATTGATCTGAGTGGCCTTCCCCACATCAAATTATTTGTCGACCATTTCATAGATTTTTTCCAACTAATCGCGGACATGGCTTTTGGTAAAATATTGGTTAATAAATCTTCTACTAAAATATTTTTTTCTTCAGTTTTTATAAAGTAAAATTCACCTTTTTCTGTTTCTTTTTTAAATAAATCTTTTTCAGAAACATTACGAGAGTTAGTAAAACCTTTTAGAATATTTTCAGGAACTCCTACCTTGGGACCTTTAATTTCTTTTGAGTCAATTTTAATTTTTTCAGAGAGGCCTTTTATATAAATACTTAATCTAGTTGGACTTGAATATTCCAAACATTCTTTGTATTGAACTCCTTCTTCTTCAAGAGATGTCTCTAATTGTTGTTTAAGTTGAGTTCTAGCATTTATTTGAAGTTGAGGCGGTATTTCTTCGCTATAAAGTTCAAGCAGAAATTCAGACATAATTTATTAAATTTGTGTACTTAACCAAAGTGCTCCACACCCTTTTGCGAGTTCTCTTATTCTGTTTATGTAACCAGTTCTTTCCGCAACACCAATTACTCCTCTAGCGTCAAGTAAATTAAATATATGACTTGCTTTTAAGCACTGATCGTAAGCAGGTAAAGAAAGTTTTTTATCTAATAAGGACTTGCATTCAGTCTCATTTGATTCAAAATTCTTCAATAAAGTTTCGGTGTTGGCAAATTCAAAATTGTATGCAGAAAACTCTTTTTCTGCTTGAAAAAATACATCTTTATATTTTACTCCTTCATTGTTCCAATCAAGATCGAACACATTATTTTTTCCTTGAACAAACATGCACAATCTTTCTAAACCATAAGTCATTTCAACTGGAACAGGTTTGCATTCTAATCCTGTCATCTGTTGAAAATAAGTAAATTGTGTTATTTCCATGCCATCACACCAAACTTCCCAACCTAATCCTGCCGCACCTAATGTTGGACTCTCCCAATCATCTTCAACGAAACGTATGTCATGATTTTTAACATCAATACCAATTGCAGATAAACTTTTTAAATAAGTTTGCTTAATGTTATCGGGTGATGGTTTAATTATAACTTGATACTGATAATAATGTTGTAATCGATTTGGATTTTCTCCATATCTTCCATCTGTTGGTCTTCTTGAGGGTTGTACATAAGCTGCTTTCCATGGCTTAGGTCCTAAAGATCTTAAAGTTGTTGCTGGGTGAAAAGTTCCTGCGCCCACTTCTAGATCATAAGGTTGTAAAATTATACAACCATATTTTCCCCAAAATTTTTGCAAATTCATTATTATCTCTTGAAAGGATAAAGATTTTAATTTTTTTTTAGTTGGCATCTATAAACCAAATTTTTGCCACATCGATTTTTCTTCTAAAATATTTGCAAGGCTATCAACGGGATCTTGAATTGAAGAAGATAATTTTTTTGCAATAAAACCTTTTTGTTTTTCAAATTTTTTAATTACAACTTTATCACCAAATTTTTCTTTTAAAACTTGCTCCGCATTACCAATTCCGTCTATTAAACCTAATTTTAATGCTGTTTTTCCTGTCCAAAATTCACCGGTAAAAATATTATTTTTTTCAGGATCTTTTAGTTTTGATCCTCTGCTTGTCTCAACAACTTTGATAAAGTCATCATGTAATTCCAGTTGGATACTTTTAAGCCTTTTTACATCTTCTTCTTTTTCCTCCACAAAAGGATCTAAAGTGCTTTTGTTTTTTCCAGCAGTATAAACTCTACGTTCAACTCCTATTTTTTGAATTAAATCTTTAAAACCAAAAGATGTTGAAATAACACCAATTGATCCAACAATAGAGCTTGAATTTGCATAAATTTCATCTCCAGCACATGAAATTAAATAGCCACCGGATGCAGCAACATCTTCAGTAAAAATTAAAACTTTAACTTTTTTTTTATCAGCTAACTCTCTTATATAGCTATAAATTAAATGGGATTGTACTGGTGATCCGCCAGGTGAATTAATCGAAATTGCTACATGACTAATTTTCTTCAAAGAAAAGGCTTTCTTAAGAATATTTTTTTGTCCCGCAAGATCCATTCCTTGTCTAAATCGACCTGCTGAACCAATAACTCCTGTTAATCTTACATGAGGTACAACGGTCTTTTTTTTGAAAATAGAAAACATATTTTTACGATCGTTACAATTATTCTTATAACAGTAATAATTTAAATTTTAATTATTTTATTACGCTACTTCTAGTTGAATTGTGGGTGCGTCACCACGGTTTCATTTAAAAATTTATTATTATGAAAATCAATTATAATTAATAAATATGGGATCAGTTATACCGCTAAAAAAATCTGCTAATTCAGCCTACTTGGAGCTTAAAAACCTTTTGGGAAATAAGCTTGAAAAAGTAGAAAATTTAATAGAGCTTAAATTAAAGAGTGATGTGAGCTTAATTGAAAAAATGAGCGAACATCATCTTAAGTCTGGTGGCAAAAGATTAAGAGCGCTTCTTACTTTGGGATCTGCCAAATTGTCTGGTTATGAGCTGGGAGATCGAGATATTAATTTATCTGCCTGTGTCGAGCTTATTCATTCTGCAACATTATTACATGACGATGTAATTGATGAAAGTTCTTTGCGAAGAGGAGTTAAAACTACAAATTCAATTTGGGGTAATCAATCGTCTATATTAGTTGGTGACTATCTTTTAAGTAGATGTTTTGAAATCATGGTTGATGATGGAGATTTGGAAATTCTAAAATTACTATCTTCTACTTCAGCAAAAATTGCACAGGGTGAAGTTTTACAACTTCAACATAAAGGAGAAGCCGATCTTCTAGAAGATACATATATTGATATTATTAATTTAAAAACAGCTTCGCTTTTTTCTGCCGCAACAAAAACAGGAGCGTGTCTTGCAAAAGCTAATGAAAAAGAAAAAAAAGCTTTAGAATCTTATGGTAAAAATCTTGGTCTTGCTTTCCAAATAGCAGATGATGCTCTTGATTATTATGGAAAAGATAAATTCTTTGGAAAAGAAATTGGTAAAGATTTTTTCGAAGGAAAAGTAACTCTTCCATTAATCATTGTGTTTCAAAAAGGTAATGAAGAAGAAAGAAGTTTTTTATCTGAAGTATTAAAAAAAGAAAAAAGAAATGAAGATGATTTTAATAAAATTTTAGCTTTGATTTATAAATATAAAGCAGTTGAAGCAAGTTTAAAAAGAGCTGAATACTTTGTTAATGTATCTTATGACTCTTTAGGAATTTTTCCTGATAATGAAGAAAAAAAAATTCTACAAAATTTAACTGATTTTAGTCTTAACAGATCTTTTTAAGGATATAAAATTTCTTTAACCCAATTTCCTTCTTTTAAAACATAATTCAATCTTTGGTGAGTTCTGTTTTTTAACTCAAGCCAAAATTCAACTTGCTCTGGATGAACTCTCCAACCTGACCAATGGGAGGGTCTTGGAACATTATTTTTATCAGAAAATTTCTTTTCAAATTCTTTAATTTTGTTTAAAAAATCATCTCTATTATTCATTACTTCAGACTGAGAAGATGCCCATGCTGCTATTTTGCTTCCATAATCTCTAGAGCTAAAATATTTGTCAGCCTCATCTTTGTCTACTGTACTAACTTTTCCAGATACTCTTACTTGTCTTCTTATGCTTTTCCAATAAAAGCACATTGAAGCATTAGGATTGCTTTTTAAATCATTTCCTTTTTTACTATTAAAATTTGTATAAAAAACAAAACCTTTATTGCTTAAACCTTTGAGTAAAACCATTCTAACACTTGGAATGCCTTCAGGGCTTGAAGTTGCTACTGACAAAGCGTTTGGGTCATTAACCTCACTTTTTTCTGCATCAGCAAACCATTTTGTAAATAAAACTATGGGATTTGCTTCGTCTTCAAAGCAAGCATCTAATCCAAGTGAATTTTTGCCATTTTTTTGATTCATATATTCTATAAAATAATTTATACATTAAATAACTATGTCTTTTAATACTTTTGGAAAAATATTTAGATTTACTACATGGGGAGAATCTCATGGACCCGCTATTGGCTGTGTAATTGATGGTTGTCCTCCTAATATTCCTATATCTGAGAAAGATATTCAAAAAGACATGGACAGACGTAGACCTGGGCAATCTAAGTTTACTACTCAAAGAAAAGAGTCAGATAAAGTGATTATTCTTTCTGGAGTGTTTGAGGGAAAAACAACTGGAACACCAATCTCTATTATAATTCATAATGAAGATAAAAAGTCTAGAGATTACGAGTCAATTAAAAACAAATTTAGACCTGGGCATGCTGACTACACTTATTTTAAAAAATATGGCATCAGAGATTTTAAAGGCGGTGGAAGACAATCAGCAAGAGAAACTGCTTGTAGAGTAGCGGCTGGAGCTGTTGCTAAAATAGTTTTGAAAAAAATTATAGGTATGAAATTTAATGTAATTGGAGCAGTAACCCAATTAGGATTAATGTCATGCGATAAACAGAATTGGAAGGATTCTGAAATAAAAAAAAATCCTTTTTTCTGCCCTGATAAAAAATCTGTAAAATTGTGGGAAAAATATCTTTTGGCTGTAAGAAAAGCAGGTTCTTCGTGCGGAGCAGTAATTGAATTAAGAGCATCTGGAATTCCAGTTGGTTTAGGTGCGCCTATTTACTCAAAATTAGATACTGATATTGCTGCTGCTCTTATGAGTATAAACGCAGTTAAAGGTGTTAATATTGGATCAGGAATGAATGCAGCTTTTTTAAGTGGTGAAGAAAATTCTGATGAAATTAGAAAAAGTGCTGGCAAAATTAAATTCAAAACTAATCATGCAGGTGGAATTTTAGGTGGAATTTCTTCTGGTCAAGATATTGTTGCGTCTTTTGCAGTTAAACCAACTTCTTCAATTTTAACTAGTCGAGAAACTATAGATAAAAAAGGTAAAAACACAAAAATTTCTGTTAAAGGAAGACATGATCCTTGTGTAGGAATTAGAGCGGCTCCTATTGGCGAAGCCATGATCAGCTGTGTTATTCTCGATCATTTATTAATGCATCGAGCGCAGTGCGGTTAATTAAATATCTTGCTCTTGTTCTTGGCTAAAACAATATTTGAATTTAAAGTTTCTTGAATCTTATTAGCAATTGATAAACTATCTAATCCTGCTTTCTCATACATTTTTTCTGGAGTGTCTTGATCAATAAATAAATCAGGTAAAATCATAGATCTAAATTTTAATCCCTTATCAAATACTCCTTTGTCAGATAAAAATTGCATTACATGAGAACCAAATCCACCGACTGAGCCTTCTTCAATTGAGATTAAAACTTCGTGATTATTTACAGCTTCCATGATTAGTTTTTCATCTAAAGGCTTAGCAAATCTTGCGTCAATAATTGTAATATCTATCCCTTTTTTAGACAATATTTCTGAAGCTTTTTTACATTCTTCTAATCTTGTTCCAAAATTTAAAATTGCAGCTTTTTTTCCTTCTTTGATAATTCTGCCTTTTCCAATTTCTAAAAATTCATTAATTGAAGGCATTGCAACTCCGATACCATTTCCTCTAGGATATCTAAATGCTGATGGACGATCGTTTATATGAACTGAAGTATTAATCATTTTTACTAATTCAGACTCATCGCTAGCAGCCATGACAACAAAATTAGGTAAAGTAGATAAGTATGTAATATCAAATGAACCAGCGTGTGTTGGTCCGTCTGCACCAACAAGACCTGCTCTATCTATGGCAAATCTAACTGGTAGCGACTGAATAGCAACATCGTGAACGACTTGATCGTAAGCTCTTTGAAGAAAAGTTGAATAAATTGCAGCATAAGGTTTGTACCCTTCGGTTGCTAAGCCGGCTGCAAAAGTTACGGCATGCTGTTCAGCTATTCCAACATCAAAAGTTCTGTCTGGAAATCTTTTTTCAAACAAGTTTAAACCTGTTCCAGAAGGCATGGCTCCTGTAATTCCAATAATTTTAGTGTCTTGTTCAGCATGTTTAATTAAAGTCTCAGCAAAAACTTTTGTGTATGAAGGAGAGCTTGATTTAGACTTGCTTTGCTTACCTGTGGCTATATTAAACTTAGACACTCCATGATATTTATCGCCTGATTCCTCAGCTGGTTTATAACCTTTTCCTTTTTGAGTTCTAACATGGATTAATATTGGGCCTTGGTGGGTTGAGTTTTTAACATTTTCAAATATTTGAACCAGATTATCAACATCATGTCCATCTAAAGGGCCAATATAATAAAAGCCTAATTCATTAAATAAAGTTCCGCCTGTTACAATGCCTCTAAGTAAGTCTTCAGCTTTACCGGCTTTTTGACTAAATCTTTTTGAAAAAGCAGAAATAACCATTTTAACTGTTTCTCTAAGACTAAAATATAATTTACCTGACAAAAGTTTTGCCAGGTACTTGCTCATAGCTCCCACAGGTTTTGCTATAGACATATCGTTATCATTAAGAACAACTATAAGTTTAGACTTTAATGCCCCAGCATTATTCATAGCTTCATAAGCCATGCCCGCACTCATTGCGCCATCACCTATGACTGCAACTACATTGTTGTTATTATTCGATAATTTTTTAGCCACAGCTATTCCAAGAGTTGACGAAATAGAAGTTGAGCTATGTGCTGCACCAAACGGATCATATTCACTTTCAGATCTTTTGGTAAATCCAGATAAACCACCGCCTTTTCTAAGAGTCTTAATTCTATCTTTTCTTCCAGTTATAATCTTATGTGGATAGCACTGATGACTTACATCCCAAACTAATTTATCTTTAGGAGTATCGAAAACATAATGTAAAGCTACTGTTAATTCTACAACACCTAGACCAGCTCCAAGATGTCCTCCAGTTTCTGAAACTACATCAATCAACTCGTCTCTTAATTCATTTGAGATCTGTTTAAGTTGATCTTTCTTAAATTTTCTTAAATCTGCTGGAAAATTTATTTGTCTGATTAGTCTAGTCATTAAAAATTTCTACCAAGTATAAATTCTATAGTATCCGATAAATCTCTCGCTTTTTTCCCATGTTTTTTTAATTTAAGCAATATTTTTTTCTTCAAATTATTTGCATAATTATGTGCTTCTTTATATCCCATTAAGTTAATTAATGTCGATTTTCCTTTTTTATTATCTTTCTTAATTGGTTTGCCAACTAATTTTTTTGAACCTTTAATATCTAAAAAATCATCTGCAAACTGAAATAAAAGTCCAATTTCTTCACCCAAAGTGCTTAAAAACTTTTTTTCTTTATTTTTTCTTTTTGCCAATACTCCCACAGCATAAAGGCAAAAATTAAATAATCTTCCTGTTTTTTTCTTCTGCATAGCTATTATTTGTTGTAAACTTTTTTTCTTATTCTCAAATTTAAGATCAAGTTCTTGGCCACCTGCTATTCCTGTATGACCTGAACAAAATGCTAATGATTTTATAATTTCATTTTTTGATTTTGAATTTATCGGATAATTGTTATCAGCAATAATCTCAAAAGCCAGGGTCAATAAAGAATTGCCTGCTAATACGGCTGATGCCTCTCCAAACTTTATATGAGTCGATGGTTTTCCTCTTCTTATTGAATCGTCATCCATACACGGGAGGTCGTCATGAATTAAAGAATATGAATGAACGCATTCAACAGCAGCACAAATATTAATTAATTTTTTTTGATCCAAATTAAATATTTTCCCTGCACTAAATATAACTGTAGATCTTATTTTTT
>Ga0114999_10009862_pt1 | contig 10405 bp, 9 predicted proteins | sample ArcticOcean_MG_C_3_FD_89820 | JGI IMG/M metagenome (GOLD analysis project Ga0114999, IMG submission 89820) | Marine microbial communities from western Arctic Ocean - ArcticOcean_MG_CB8_126 | ecosystem: Environmental > Aquatic > Marine > Oceanic | place: Arctic Ocean: Canada Basin | collected... | reverse complement strand
ATTCCACTTCTGATGATTTCCATCCTATCTCCCCCCAATAGTTGCACCACTTCCTAAGAGAGTTCAGTTCCAGGAAATTCTCTCATTCCGCATGGACCGGTTTTGTGGGGAAAGGTCAGCCTCGGGGCTTCGCTCCGCTTCGCCCGTCGTCCATGGTTCCAAAGCTCTTGTAGGCAGTGGTACAACTATTAGGGGGAGGTCAAGCGTTCGAGTCTCGGGCCGGGATCTCCTCGCAACGATTATTACTATACGATGAATCGTCTGCTTTTTTTTCGTTTCGCACTCGCAGCGGCTGATTTTTTCGTGCTGGTATTTAACAACTCGCGCGCTTGTGTGGTCGGCGCTGCTAGCCCTCGGCGGTGAGTGGGGAATTGTCGCTGGTGTGCTGGTGGATGCCGCTCTCGGTCGCTGGGGAAAAAGATGCATGTAAATCATTTTTGGCGTAACGAACTCAGCTTTGAGCTTTCAGACTTTTCATGGAGATATCGTGGCGAGTAAGTGCAATATTCTGGTTACTGGTGGCGCCGGATATATCGGTTCACATGCCTGTAAAGTTTTGGCGGGAGCGGGATATGTGCCAGTGACGTATGATAATCTGTCTTTAGGGCATCGTAGTGCCGTCAAATATGGCCCTTTCGTGGAAGGAGATCTTGCCGATGGCGAGCGGCTTCGGGCCGCGCTCTCGGAACACGAAGTAGAAGCCATTGTTCATTTCGCGGCTAATGCCTATGTGGGAGAGTCTGTTGATAATCCCCGGAAATATTTTAGAAATAATGTGATCAATTCCTTGAATCTCCTCGAAGCGATGGTGGATGCCAATGTGAAACATCTGGTGTACTCATCGACATGTGCAATCTACGGGACGCCGGAGGAAATTCCTATTCCGGAGGAACATCTGCAATCTCCGGTGAACCCTTATGGTGAAACGAAGCGAATCGTTGAAAGCGCGGTGCGCTGGTTTGGTGAAGCGTATAGTCTCTCATGTGTGTCTTTGCGGTATTTTAACGCAGCAGGTGCAGACATAGAGGGTGAAATTGGAGAGGATCACGATCCGGAGACCCATCTGGTTCCAATTGTTTTTGAGGCGGCTCTTGGGCGGCGTACTCATGTGGAGATTTTTGGGACCGATTATCCCACGAGAGATGGGACCGCTGTCAGAGATTATGTGCATGTATCAGATCTCGCTTCGGCGCATTTGAAAGCGCTTGAATATCTAATTGAAGGCGGCGCATCGGATGCTTTTAATCTGGGGACAGGACAGGGCCGTACCGTTCATGAAATCATCCAAGCTGTTGAGAGGGTATGCGGAAGGGCAGTGCCCAGTAAGGAAGGAAAAAGGCGACCGGGAGATCCCGTCGAATTGGTTGCCGACGCAAGACGAGCTGAGGAGATTCTTGGGTGGCGCCCTCGTTTTTCAGAGTTGGAACAAATCGTATCGTCCGCCTGGAAATGGCATTCAAAATCCGAGTAAGGTTGAATGCTTCTAACGTTCAACTCTCCATGTCGAGTTTTTCGAGGCAGGTTTTAATCACTTCATTAGGCTAAATTTTCGGGATTCCCATATCATTTTATTCGTTTTCGGTAAGATGTGAAAATTTTCGGATTCAGGATGATAGCGATTTTTCAGAGTGGAAATATTTAATTTCTACGGAAGGAAAGAAGGTGAAAAGCGATAACTCGGGAAGCGGGCGGATGGTTTTTCTGTTTCCATTTGTGTTATCCGCCCTGATTCTTTTGGTGCTTCCGCATCTTCGGTTGCAGCCCGTCCTCGTCAAATGGCTACGATTGTTATTTATTTTGCCCACTGTTTTTTGTTTCCTGCTCGGATTTTTCGCGTGGGGGAGAGGAAGAGTTTTTTCCGCATGCCGCTCGTTCGTGGCCGCATCGGGTGTTTTTTTTCTCTTTCTGAACTATTTGCCTGTTTCTTATATTTTGGCTTTGCCCCTTCTCTCTTTTGATGTCTCAGAAGCGCGCGAAGGTGTAGCCGTGGTTCTGGGAGGAGGGGTCCTGAAAGATGGAACGCCCTCTGAGGCTTCAAGTCGCCGCGTTGTCCGGGCGGCCCAGCTTTATCATGAGGGTAGAGCAAAAACGATTCTGTTTTCAACGGGGGTCACTTCCCCCGGTGTAATTAGCGAAGCGGCTGCTATGGCACGTTTCGCCCGTACCTTGGGCGTTCCCGGGCAGGCTATCCTCTTGGAGGAGAAGTCGAAGAACACGAATCAGAATGCAATGTTTTCCGCTGTGATTTTCGAGAAGCGTGGTATCAAACGTGTTTTTCTTGTAACGGATAGCACCCATATGTTTCGGGCTCTTGAAATTTTTCGCTACTATGGCGTTCTGGCCGAGCCAGTACCGGCTGTCGCGAAAATACATATAGCCAATGTAGCAAGAGGCGGCTGGAATTTGTTCGCAAAAGTTCTGCATGAATACTTTGGTATCGTGTTTTACAGGGTGAATCGGTTTCTGGAGGGACGCAACGTGGGCTAACCTCCCCCTCCCCCCGCGTTGCGCTGGGGGAGGGGGAGGAACCCTTTTTAATCCCGCTGGGCTAGTTCGATACTGATGTTGTCGGGGCCCTTGATGAAGGCAATTTTCACGCCTGGCCGTATCTCCCACGGCTCGCAAATGAACTCGGCGTTCTTTGCGCGAAGCTTCTGTGCTGCCTCGTCCATGTTGTCCACCCTCAGTCCAAAATGGTCGAGCCCGTAGCGCGGCTCGGAGTTCGTTCGGACAGGGTCTTCGTCCTTGGCCCTGCCAGATACGATAAAAGTCATCCCGTTCAAGTCCATGTTGAACGAAGGTGCTCCGCCGAGTTCCCGCTCCTGAACCATTGTGGCGCCGAGCATTTCTTCCCAAAATTTTCGGGCGGCACGAGGATCCTCGCTCCTGAAGTGAATGTGGTCATAGCCGAACTTCGCCATTTCAAATCTCCTGAATGAAAGGATGATGTATGACAGGTGTCGATAAGGTTTCTAGCCTCCGCCTTCGTCATGCTCGAGAAGCTTCTGGGCCTCGGCCATTCCGTGGAAGCGGGCGCATGTGGTGCTGAAATCTTTTTCCAGGCGCTCGAACAATTGTTGAATTTGCACCGGGGTCAGTATATCCATCAGTTCGCTGAACACGACTTCCCATGTGTTGTCCCCGCGTTCACCGCGGGCCATTTCTTTTCTCGACAGCGTGGTTTCATCGTAGACTTCGTGTTCATGATCAAGTAATTCGCGTAGCATGGGCTCATAGTTCGGGTCGCTGTTGTGAACGTAGCGCATCAGATAAGGCTTAAAATTGCGGACTCTGTGAAGTCTTTTCATATGGCATTCCTCCAACTGATGGATTCTTGCCCCATTCTACTTGAATAGCAGTACCAATTTCACGGCTATTTAATTTAATTATCCATTATAATTCATTGAACGACATGAATCGATAGGAATTTTAGAGCGAATGTGGCATGATTTGCGCGGTTTTATGGCACTTAATTCAGGATTGATGGAGTAATTGATATGGAAGATATTCGCATAGAACGTATGGCCGAGACAATTACGCGCTATTCCGCGAAGGTGAGCAGGGGAGAGTTGGTTAGTATTCGGGGTGGCGTGGTAGCAGAGCCTCTAATACGCGCCCTTTATGCCGAATGCCTGAAATTAGGGGCATTTCCGTATACCCAGGTAGGCCTTCCGGGCATGGACGAGTTATTTTACCGGTACGCCAATAATGAGCAGATCACCCACGTATCGCCTATATCGAAATTCGAAGTTGGTAAGGTAGATGTGCTTATCAGCGTACTCTCGGAGACGAATACGCGCCGCCTTTCGGGGGTTAATCCGAAAAAGCAGGCGGCGGCGTCCGTGGCCCGGCAATCGATTATGAAGACATTTATGAAGCGCTCCGCCGAATATGAGCGCTCGAAGGGGAAGAACGGCCTCCGGTGGACCTTGACCCTGTTTCCCACAGAGGCCTATGCCCAAGATGCGGAAATGTCGCTCCACGAGTACGAGGATTTTGTGCTGGCCGCATGCTTTGCGGATAAGCCTGGCGGTATTCGCCGGTGGAAAAATATAGACAAGCGCCAGAATGAGGTGATCCGCTACCTCAAAGGTAGAAAGGTTGTCGAGATCGGCGGCAGGGACACAGATCTTCGCGTCGGTATCGCCGGTCGACCGTGGATTAACTGCTCGGGTTCTCACAATTTTCCCGACGGGGAAATTTTCACCGGGCCCGAGGAGACAAAAGTCGACGGAACGATTCGCTATACGTTTCCGGCCTGTCTATCGGGCAGGGAAGTCGAGGATGTCCGGCTTGATTTCGAAAAGGGCCAGGTGGTTAAAGCCTCCGCAGAGAAGAACGAGAAATTTCTCAAAAGCATGATTGGAATGGATCGCGGGGCGAGCCGAGTGGGTGAATTCGCTTTCGGCTTGAATCAGGGGATACAGCGATTCACGAAAAACACGCTGTTTGACGAGAAGATCGGTGGCACGCTTCATCTGGCGCTCGGTAAGGGATATCCTGAGAGCGGCTCAAAGAATAATTCCGCTCTCCATTGGGACATGGTTTGTGATCTAAGGCAGGGCGGCGAGATCCGGGTGGACGGTAAATTATTCTCGAAAAACGGCAAGCTCAAGATTTAACGGCGAGCAATTCTCGGAGACCGCCAAATGACACTGCTATCCATGCAATTCCGCCGAAAGATTACCCATCTGTTTCTTGTGGTGTTTCTGTTTGGCACTTTGCTAGGCCTGTCTCGCGAACTTGTTCTTGCCCAGTGGAAAGTGGACGATTTAGGGAAAAGGTTGTCGGGAGGGGCTGTCCCATCACTCCTTAAAACGGGGCGAAATAAAATCGTGATTAGAGAGCACCTCGAGCGTGGGCGTGTCGCGCTGGGATTTGAGCGTGTCGAACTCTTCGATGGAAAAGGCCATTTGGTGGTCTCGTCGCCCGACAGTGGCCATGGTGCAGACGGCGGCGAAATTCATGGCGTATTGACTTCCACTCGAACCGGAATCCGTACTTTGAACGGAGAAGTGGCCCATCTCGTCGTCTGGCGTAACATGGAGATTGAAGTGGCGCGCCCTCTTATTATCGGCCTTATGGCGGCCCTCATCGCCTCCCTCATCGCATGGCCCATCATTTCACGAAAAATTATCAAGGGACTGAGCGTATAGGAACCCCTTCAAGTCGATGGATTTCGCGAATTTTCAGAACCAATCGACGTTAGTCTCTCGACCGTCATAATGATATGTTTCCGGCATTAATTCCCCCTTCCTGGGGGCGGGTAGCTCAGTTGGGAGAGCGGTGCCCTTACAAGGCATAGGTCGCAGGTTCGAGCCCTGTCCCGCCTACCATAAAATCAATGAGTTAAGCATGACGATAAAGCATGAACACCCATAATTGTCCGTGTTTTGTCCGTGTTTAAGAAGGGAACTATCGATAAGCTCAAAAAAGGTGATGCCAATAAATCGGATATCGAACGCGGCGTGACGCCAGCTTGTCAAGGTTTGGCGTTTTAACCAAGTCGTGCCCATTTCCGCTCATGGCTTTTACGCTGTGTTCATCAGACATGATAATAAGGAGATTCTTCGGTTGCATGGCGCACCCTTCGTATTAAAGGTTAGAGACATTGGATTGACGTTGAGGTAAACATTAGAAACTTTTGTTTTATTGGTAAACACCCAGCAATAAACTTTTATATTAGGATAACCATATGCCAGACCGACCTACATCCATATTAAGAGGGCTTTTAAAAGGCCCAGAACTTATTTCTGCGCCGGGAGTTGCGGACGCATTGAATGCGCGATTAGTTGCCCAAGCAGGATTCCAAGCCATTTATATGACTGGCGCCGGGACATCTGCTGTGCGCTTGGGGGTACCAGATATAGGACTTTTGACCATGCATGAAATGGTCGACAATGCGGGCCGTATTGCTGAAGCGTCGGGTCTGCCATTAATTGCGGACGCGGATACGGGCTACGGAGGGCCGATAAATGTGCGTCGAACGATCCAGGCTTATGAGCGGGCCGGGGTCGCAGGTGTACATATTGAGGATCAGCAATGGCCTAAACGTTGCGGCCATTTGGCGGGAAAGACCTTAATTCCAACCGAAGAGATGTCTGCAAAGATTAAGGCCGCTGTTGATGCTAGGGTGGACCATGATTTTGTCGTTATTGCTCGATCTGACGCTATTGCCGTTGAAGGATTTGAAGCAGCCCTTGAGCGTGGCAAAGCCTATGAAGAAGCAGGGGCAGACGTAATTTTTATTGAAGCCCCGCGCGACATGGAGCAACTCCGCCAAATTCCAAAAACCTTCGGCGTGCCATCTCTTTATAATTTGGCATCAAGCGGAAAAACTCCACTGCTGCCAGCATCGGAGATTGAGGATCTGGGGTACAAGATCGTTATTTATCCTAATCTCGTTATTTTGGCAGCTATCCCGGCAATCATGGGTATGCTTGCGGAATTAAAAGAGACTGGATCGGTGACAGGTATTATTAAGCGCGTTGCAACGTTCCGCGAGTTCTTTGATTTGTTAGGTATGGAAGAAATTCAAGAAATGGAAGAACGATACGCCGTTTCAGATAACGCTAAGGTTGGGTATTAACGATTATGTCTAAGCTCCAACTGAAACCTAGGTCTATCTTTGAAAAAATTTGGGATTCACACGTAATCCTGACCAGCGACGAGGGACAAAGCCTGCTGTACGTTGATCGTCATTATTGTCACGACGGATCGTTTCACGCTTTTGATATGTTGAGTGAAAGCGGGCGAAAAGTTCTAAGACCTGATCTCACATTTGGTATTCCGGATCATTATGTCGGAACAAAGTCTAAGGACCGTCAAGATTTCGCAGATGATGAACGCCGAGCTGTTGTCGAGACTGTTGAAAAAAATGCAGCTGAATTTGGAATCAATCTTTTTGGTTTGGATGACCCCCGCCAAGGAATTGCGCACGTGGTCGGGCCGGAACAGGGATTGTCGCTACCTGGGCTATTAATCGTTTGTGGCGATTCTCATACTTCTTCGCATGGGGCTATGGGTGCATTTGCCTTTGGGATAGGAGCTTCTGAAGTTGCCCACGTCCTCGCGACGCAATCGTTGTGGCAACTCAAACCTAAAGCTATGCGGATTACGATCACGGGTGAGCGGTCGTTTGGCGTAACGGCGAAGGATGTGATCTTGGGTGTCATCGCCCACATCAGCGCGGCGGGCGCCGTTGGCTGCGCCATTGAATATGCAGGACCGGCTATTGCAAGCATGTCTATCGAGGAACGATTGACCGTTTGTAATATGTCAATTGAGGCGGGTGCGCGCGCTGGCATGGTTGCACCAGATCAAACAACGATTGATTACATCGAAGGGCGTCCTTTTGCCCCGATAGGTGAGGTGTGGGATGAAGCCGTTACTTATTGGGAAACGCTACCCAGTGACGCAGACGCTACCTTTGACCATGAAGTCGAAATTGATATTGGCACATTATCGCCAACGCTAACGTGGGGCACGAGCCCAGAAGACGCGATTGGAATCAATGACATAATACCGGATCCTAATGAAGAATCTGATCTGCGGCGCCGGGAAGAAAAGCAACGTTCGCTTGATTATATGGGTTTGTCCGCCGGGAGTTCTCTTAAAGATGTCCCCGTTGATCGGGTCTTTATTGGCTCCTGTACGAATGGGCGGATCGAGGATTTGCGGAATGCTGCCGCTGTGGCGAAGGGTAGAAAGTCAAAAGTTCCAACGATGGTTGTACCAGGTTCTGGTCAAGTAAAGGCGCAGGCCGAAGAAGAAGGCCTGGATAAAATTTTTATAGAAGCGGGCTTTGAATGGCGATACGCGGGGTGCTCCATGTGTGTAGGTATTAATGGGGATGATGTCGCCGCTAAGGTGCGTTGTGTCTCAACCTCAAATCGTAACTTTGAAGGCCGACAAGGGCCAGGCGCGCGCACCCATTTAGTAGGGCCAGAGATGGCGGCAGCGGCAGCGGTTACCGGGCGTATAACCGATGTCCGTGATTTAATGGAAGAGAGTTGAGGGATGCAGCCTTTTACAAAGTTATCAGCCATTGCTGCTCCGTTTGATTGGAGCAATGTTAATACAGATCAAATTATTCCAGCAAGATATTTGCGGAAATCGAGGCGTCACCCGGACTATGCAACATATTTATTTAGAGACCTTCGGTTTAATAGCGATGGAACGGAGAATCCAGATTTTGTTCTTAATCAAGCAGCTTATCGACAAGCAAAAATTCTTGTAGCTGACGTTAACTTTGGTTGCGGCTCATCTCGCGAAGGTGCCGTGTTTGCGCTCGCCGCCTTTGGCATTCGCTCTGTAATCGCCGCCAGCTTTGGCGATATTCATTATAACAACTGTTTCAAGAATGGTTTGCTTCCAATCCGCTTAGAAGAGAAAGTATTGGCTAGGTTGCGGGCTCAATTGGTCGAGCAGCCTGGGTCAACCATTGAGATTGATCTTGAAGGCCAATTTGTCGTTGGACCTGACGGCACTAAGCATATGTTTGATATGGATCTCTTTCGAAAGCGGTGTTTGCTAGAAGGGCTAGATGATATTGGGTTAACACTAATACATGAAGAGACAATAGCGTCGTTTGAAACACGTTACCAAGAAACTTATAACTGGACGATGCCTAGGCAAGGCTAGTTGCAGACGTTCATGGCTTTGCCGAGCTCCAAAGCACAGAAAGTTACACAAACGTTACATACAATTGACTTATAAACGTTAAAATATTGAAAAATAAAGGTTAAAAAGATACGTTGCTATTGAGCTGGAATGGAAATGTATATCTAAATTATTGATATACTAATAAAATAATTACAAAGAAGTTTGGAAATACTCTATCTTGATAGGCCACCGAATCAAAGGAAAATCCGGCCGCGAGGGTGAAGTTAATTTTGGGAGTCTCTCTTGATGGCATACATCTCGTAGCCCGCCATCCGCCAAAGCGGCCCTCGCAATCTGAGATGCGCAACCAGTCGTTCATAGTAGGCGGAAAATTCTATTTCCTCCGGATTCGTTTCAAAATAAAAGTGGGTGATCCCCTTTTTGGCCAGGCTTTCTTCTACCTGGGCGCCGCTTTTTTCCTGGGTGAACAACTGGACAAACGAGGGGCTCTGAAATGCCACCACTGGATTCCATCCACCGCTGAGGGCGTAAAGTCGCTCGGGGCGGTAGAATGTCATAGGTCTGGCCGAAGCAGCCAGGCGGCCCCGCCATGATACCTGGAAGCGCGATGCCGGGCTCATTTGAAGGATGCGCTCGCCCAGGCCAGGATTTCTGTGAGCGATCTTTATCGCCCGCTTCAGGCGATTGTCGAGGTGCGTTTTTCCGACCCCGAGGAGAAACATCATCATCCAGGCAGCCGCAAGACCATAACGGGAAAAGGTTTGCCTCCCTCCACGAACGAGGAAGCGATCGATCAATCCCCCTGCGATACAGGCTGTGCATACGGCCTGAAACGCCGGCAGGAAAAGAATGTAGCGGCCCGCGAAATTGGACGAAAAGACAACCGCCACCGTCACCACAGATACCGCCGAGGCCAACAACAGGTTGTAGACCTCGCGGCACCCAACTCCCCTGACAACAACTCCCGCCAGAATCCAAAACGCTATTGATGGAAACAACAAATGGATTGTGGATATGGCAGCGGCCAGAGGATCTTTTAAGCTCCTAAACCCACTTAGATGTTCAAAATAAACGGGATTGTCGAAAGTGCCGAACCAGTTTATCAACAATGGATATGCGGGATTTCCCAGATACAGCCAATTTTTGGCCAAAAGAGGAACAAGGACCGCGACAAGGGCGGTTGCGATCCATCCTGTCACTCTCAATCGCTCCCGAATCGTCATCTGGCCCGGCGGAAAAACCCAAAAAGCCACACCAAGCCCGATCGCGGCAACTCCACCCGTCAACTTGACTCCCGCCACCAACCCCAGCAAGCCGCCGACAAAAATGGCGCGGCCACGAAGACTGAGCCCCTTGTTGTCGTCGCCAAGCATAAAGATTCCCAGAGCCGCGCCGATCTGGAGCGCCGTCACAATAAGATCGGACTTGGGGGCTACTATCAAAAAGGGGAAGAGCCGGACATGTGTTACGTCGATACGCATTCCCGCGAAAAGCAGGGTGGCGAACAAACCCAGGGCAAACCGCATTTCCTGATCGCCCGCCGTCAGTCTGCGGGCAAGGCAAAAAATACCCAGCAGCGCCCCTCCCAGCCCCAGGAACAGGTGAAATAATTGCGCCATAACGAGGAGGGTAATTTCAGAGCCCGTGAACAGCGCGTGGGCAGACAGAAACAGTTCCCAGTAATTCGTCAGGGCGAAATAAAGAGGATTGTTGGGAGTGGCAGTGAAACCATATGCGTCAGAAAATATTCGGGCATACGTCAAGTTCCACGCAATCGCAT
>Ga0114999_10009861_pt1 | contig 10405 bp, 11 predicted proteins | sample ArcticOcean_MG_C_3_FD_89820 | JGI IMG/M metagenome (GOLD analysis project Ga0114999, IMG submission 89820) | Marine microbial communities from western Arctic Ocean - ArcticOcean_MG_CB8_126 | ecosystem: Environmental > Aquatic > Marine > Oceanic | place: Arctic Ocean: Canada Basin | collected... | reverse complement strand
GTTTATTTAATCTTACCGCAACATGGCAAGGTCAGTGAATCGACACAATCTATTGGGGGTTAAACGATTTTCCGCAATGAAAAGGATTCAAGGCAAAGTGCATCACTCCAGTGCCTAAGTTTCTATCAGATCGTCTATCACTATAGAAACATGTTGAACTATTGCTATGGTTCTTCGGTATTCCATTCTCGTAGGCCCTAGGACGCCCAGTGTACCCCACAGGCCGTCAGAAGACCCGTACCGAGCTGTAACTACGCTGAATGGATGGAGTGTATCCATTGAATTCTCTGGACCAATTCTTACCTTCACCCCACTTGCGTCTTCTGAATTTTGTTGAAGAACATCTCGCAATAGGCCTGGATCTTCGGCAAGTTCGATAATACTTTGAGCCCCGGCAGCTTCAGCAAATTCTGGCTGCGACAATGCATAACTCAACCCATACACATGCGGTACAGTGTTGCTATCAGCCTCTCGGCGAAGGATCCTAATGGTTCCACGCCACGCCACATCCACCAAAGGAGAAAGATTGGCAGGTATAATGGAAATCTCCGATGAAGTGCGTCCTGCGACCATATCGTTTAATCTGTTGGATATCTGAGTTAGCACATCCTGGGTAACCTCATCGCTATAATGAAGAACGCCTTTACGCAAAGTAGATCCTTGAAGGACAATAATCAAAAGAACCAACGACTTTTCAAGATGCACCAGCTCCACCCTGCGTATCCTAGGTTGCTGGGCACGTGGAAACGTGACAAACGCTATGTTTGCAACTTTTTCCGCTAGAAACCGAGCCGTTAATTCAACTCGTGCATCCAAATCATCAGCAGCATTAATGCCGTGGGTATCAGTTGCAATATCTATCCCTGCCCCTTCTGCTAAGGACGACTCAAAGCCTGTCTCTACGTAATGTCGATACCCTAAAGGTGAAGGTACCGCCCCCGACGAAGCGTGGGGCCGCATTATGAGTTCAGCGTCCTCTAGTACAGCCATCTCGTTCCTAAGCGTCGCTGAGCTGATTCCAAGTTCCGCTTGCCTAACAAGAGAATCTGAACTAATTGGTGAGGCTGCACGTATATACTCGCTTACCAGCGCATTAAGGATAGCTGCTTGACGAGAGCTCAGTATCATACTCTTGTCCTAGGTATGAGTATCCAACCAGCAATTGCCAGATGGAATTGATCAAAATTTAGCACGCAGATTCAGGCAGTGTCAAGCACATCGAAGGGGGTTTTCTTCTTTGTTTTTCTCGCTCTGCGTCGCTTCATTGATTCTACAGGCTGCGTGCACTTCTGCAATAAATTCAAGTATCCCAGGAGTAGCAATTTCTATAGGAACACGCATCATGAACATGATGCTACGTTGCCCATTTTTACACAGCAAGTAAGCCTTACGGCTTGGCACTAGGGAAACCCATGCTAGCAGCACCCCTAATAGACATAATCCTGCTTCTACTGCTTCAATCAACATTACCCTAGACGGTAAAAAGAATAACCCAATAAGACCAACGACTAACCCTGCCAAGCCAAATACAAACCCGCTTAGATCTTTCTTAATAGGTCCCCACTCTATCAATTCAATATCATTAACAAAGGGCACACTACTAATAGCATTCCCCTCGCCGTCTATCGAACATAACGATCCTTCTTGAGTAAGGGTAATTGAGTTTGGGATAACCCCGGCAGCCCTATCATCAACGATTACACCTTTTTCGGTTAAAATCAGAAGAGACCATCCCCTAGACGCAGGCAAAAGCGATTCCACTTAAACATCCTTCTAGCTTCTAGAAATCAGGTTTTAGAACCAGCGTGTCAAAATCCATCCCTCACCCTTTTTGGGATTGAAATGGCATGACTAGGTAAGTGTAGCACAACACCTCAGGGTACTTGTTTGTCTAAAACGAACATCCCCTACAGTTGGAATGCTGGCGACATTGTGTTTTGACTTGTATACTCAACTCAGGTTGGCGAATCACTTCTGTACAAACCTATCTGAGTTCCATAAATAAAATCGATTCAACACAATACGGGGGTTTGGTGTGCTAGAAAACAGCCATCTCATTCAGATAGAACAAATTCCAAAATTGCGAAACGGAAAACTGCTTACCGCCTTCTCTGGATGGCCTGATGCGGGAGAATCTGCTACTGGTGCACTAAAATACCTTACTCGCCACCTCCCTGCTACTAAAATTGCGACGATAGATCCGGAGGATTTCTATGACTTCTCACAAGAACGACCCTTCACGGCGGTCAACGAAGATGGGAACCGAATCGTTAAGTGGCAACGCAACGAATTCTACTATTGGGAGGATCCAAAGCAACAAAGCGACCTCCTTATATTCATTGGCTCTGAGCCACACCTAAAGTGGCGTACCTTCACGCAATTGATCACTGAATATGCAAAGGCGTGTGGGGTGGGGTTCTTGGTGACAGTGGGAGCGTTATTAAACACCGTACCGCATACTAGGGCGCCAAGAATTTCCGGAAGGAGTGCTGATCCTGCATTTTCCAGCTTGTTGGAGTCCCATAACCTGTTGCTTACTCAGCAGGGAAATTACTCTGGCCCCACTGGAATCCATTCAGTATTGACAGAGGCATGGCAAGAAAGCGGGTTTTCTACTGGAAGTCTGTGGGGGCATGCTCCACATTATCTACCTCAAATGCCAAATCCTAAAGTGAGCCATGGGCTAGCGTCTAATCTTGCCAAGGTATTAAATTTTCCATTGAATCTGACCGATCTTGAAAATGCAGTGGCAATTTTCGAAAAAGAAGTAGTATCAGTGCTTGAACGAAACTCGGATTTACAAGAATACGTAACCCAAATAGAGGAGCAATACGATCAGATAGTAGCCCCCAAGGCAACTATCGCCGAAGATCTCCCTGATCCTGAATTACTAGTAGCGGATCTAGAACGCTTCTTACGTGCCCAACGAGAAAACGGCTCTCAAAATTAATAACCATCGCGAACTGTCTTGTTAAATCCCCCCATCATGACTTCTCTTCTAGTGGATACCGGTAACGCATTGAATGTATTGTTGACATCCAATTTGCAACTGCTATAATTGGGCGCTGTTAGCAGACAAACACTTCGCCTGCTAACTAAACCACAAATCCAAATATTTACCTTGTGAGAGGAGGTGAGCCGTGGGAAGAACTATTAGTCCTTTAGGAGATCGTGTAGTGGTAAAGCCATCGGACCAGGAGGAAGTAAGCTCAGGAGGGATTCTACTACCTGACACTGCTAAAGAGCGCCCACAAGAGGGGAAAGTAATTGCAGCAGGCCCTGGCAGAGTTACAGACGAGGGAAAGACAATACCTATGGAAATTCAAGTTGGTGATCTCGTAGTGTACTCCAGATATGCCGGTACAGAATGGAAAGATACCGACAATGAAGAAGTCTTAATAATGCGCGAAAGTGACGTTCTTGGGAAAATCTCGTAAAGAAACTTAATTCAACAGCCGCAACTCAAGGAGGAGACATGGCAGCAAACCAACTAGCTTTCGGAGAAGAGGCTCGCAAAAGCCTGAAAGAAGGCATAGATCAACTCGCCAACACTGTCAGAGTAACACTAGGTCCTCGTGGACGAAATGTGATCCTAGACAAAAAATTCGGTCCCCCACAGGTGTGTAGTGATGGCGTAACTATAGCAAAAGAAATTGACTTGGAAGATCCAATCCAAAACATGGGAGCTCAGCTACTAAAAGAGGCAGCAAGCAAGACAAATGATGTAGCCGGAGACGGGACTACTACCGCCACGGTCTTAGCCCAAGTAATGATACACGAAGGGTTCAAGAACGTCGCAGCAGGGGCAGACCCAATGGCTCTCAAGCGTGGAATAGAAAAATCTGTGGCTGCACTCAAAGAAGAAGTAAAAAAGATGTCCGTCAAAGTTGACGGCAGAAGCCAGATTGCCCAAGTGGCAACCTTGTCTGCCCACGAAGACGAAATCGGCAACTTAATCGCCGATGTCTTTGAAAAAGTAGGGAAAGACGGCGTGATCACTGTCGAAGAAAGCAGAGGCCTCCAGTACGAAGTAGAATATGTAGAGGGAATGCAAATAGACCGTGGATACATAAGCCCCTACTTCATCAGTAATTCTGAGCGCATGGAAGCAGAGCTTGACGATCCCTATGTGCTGATAACCGACCGAAAAATATCAGCAGTATCAGATATACTGCCTGTCTTAGAGAAGATACTTCAAGTTACTAAAAACATAGTGATAGTCGCCGAAGATATTGAGGGCGAGGCTCTTGCTACACTTGTGGTTAACAAACTCCGAGGCACTCTAAGTATCGTAGGCATCAAAGCTCCTGGATTTGGTGACCGAAGAAAGCAGATGTTAGAAGATATGGCTGTTCTTACCGGCGGAACTGTCATAAGTGAAGAAATGGGAAGGAAGTTAGAATCTGCAGAAATTGAAGACCTTGGCAGAGCCAGAAAAGTAGTTGCCTCCAAAGAAGATACCACTATCGTCGAGGGGCACGGTTCAGTTGAGGAAATCCAAAATCGCATCAGCGCGCTGAAAGTTCAAATTGATGAAAGCACTTCTGATTTTGATCGCGAAAAATTGCAGGAACGCATGGCAAAGTTAGCCGGTGGGGTCGCAATAATCAAAGTAGGTGCCGCCACCGAGATTGAACTGCGAGAAAAGAAGCTCCGTGTAGAAGATGCCCTATCAGCTACCCGAGCTGCTGTAGAAGAAGGCATAGTACCAGGAGGAGGGGTAGTCTTGGTCAGAGCCGCCAGAGTACTTCCTGCCTTAGAAGCCAGCCTCCATGGAGACGAAGCTACTGGTGTTCAGTTAGTCAGAAAAGCAGTAGACGAACCAATGAAACTGATAGCGGCAAACTCCGGGTTCGAGGGGGCCGTTGTCCTGAACGAAATAAAGAAAAGTGAAGATGACTGGGGCTTCGATGCCGATCAAGAGCGCTATGGGCATATGATGGAGCTTGGCATTATAGACCCTGCCAAGGTGACAAGGGCAGCTCTCGAAAATGGCGCAAGCGTCGCGTCGATGATCCTCACAACAGAGGCCCTCGTGACAGATATTCCGCAAGACCCATCAGCTGCTGTCGCACCCCCACAAATGCCAGAATTCTAGACCCACAGACACAAGCGCTGTAACAGAAAGAGGGACCTCTATTAAAGGGTCCCTCTTTCTGTTACTATCTCTGGACTTACTAGTTGACACTCATGCTCAATGGTCAGGATACTGAGAATGACAGAATGGAGCACAACAGTCATGCATCGCGACACAAAATTTTATCCAAGAATCTCGTTATTGCTATCTCTTTCCGCCATAGGTCTGCTACTCACAATTGGGCTTTCTTGGACATGGCAAAACTCATATCCATTATTAGAACAACAAGGGATGCCCGTAATTGGACGAATCATTGGGTTATGCTCCAGTCTGCTATTGGGTCTTTCAGTTATTGCCTCCTTGATAACAGTGCTACCAATACTACAAAAATTCGTGCGTAGGAAACCAACACTTCACCTTGACACGAATACTCTCAAATTAACCCTAGGACTCGGCAGGACTCACGAATTCGTATGGGAAGATGTTGCTCGAGCCGAGGCACATTCCATAAAGGGACGCATGGGATTGGGCTGGGTGACGCTCCAACTACGATCGTCTCCACGCTCTATCGGCCGAGAGCTTTCAATACCCCATATCTATTTGGACGCTGATATAGAAGTCGTAGCAGAAGCAATTGAAGCACATTTGGCTGCAGCAAAACAATGAGCAACGATAATCACCTATAATTATGATGCTCACAATGCAAGGTATGCTGTCACTTTCCCCACACTTCTATGCGGGCCAAGAATCGCCACATTTAAATTAGTAGATGTGAACATACCTTGAGCAGCAACCATAACCTCTTCTAAAGTAACAGCCATGACTTCCTGCAAAGCCTGTTCGGGTGTTCTAATAGAACCAAGAGCAGCTTGCTGTCCACCTAACCAAAGAGCTACGTTCAGAGAATTTTCTAACCGAAGAGCCATCCTTCCACTTTGCAGTGTTTTCGCTTTCTCTAATTCGCTTTCAGTTAGATTGTTTCCTATTCCAATAAGTTCATCCGCCACGCCTCTAAGAGCTTCTTGAAGCCTTTTCGAATCGACCCCTGCGTTGATATGGAAAGAACCACAATCAGCCAGTTCATTAACATAGGAGTGAATATCGTATGTAAGCGCTTTGTTTTCTCTCAGCTCAACAAACAATCGGCTGCTCATACCATCACCCAATATAGTATCTAATACACTAACTGCATTCCTCCTTGGATCCGTAGCAGAAACCCCATGAAAGGCCATGCAAACTTGAGTCTGTTGAGTTTTCTTGTTTTCTACTAAGACTTGTGGCGAAGTTTGGCTAGACACAAATGGTGAGAAAGGCAATACATCCATTGGCGCCCAACTACCAAACAATCTCTCAATATCCCCCATCAGGCTGTCTTGATCAATCTTGCCTGCAATGCTCAAAACCGTATTTCCTGGGGTGTATTGGGATCGCCAGTATTGGGTTAATTCAGCAATATCTATTTGGTTAAGGGATTCTTCTGTTCCTGCTATGTGCATTCCCAACGGGTGTTGCTTCCACAACACCTCTTCCAGAAGTAATTCAGCCCTTGAAGCGGGATCATCCAATGACATATGAATTTCTTCTAGCACCACAGATCTTTCTTTATCCAAGTCATCGATCTTGAACAAAGAAGCTATTAACATGTCACTAAGTATCTCTAGAGCTTCAGAAGCATATTCAGAAGGGACTTTACACCAGTAGATAGTGAATTCTCGGTCCGTGCTCGCATTCATCACCCCCCCCACTTTTTCAATACCTTCGCTGATCATACGTGGGTCAGGAAATCGTTCTGTCCCTTTGAAAAGCATATGCTCTAGTAGATGAGATACCCCGGAATTGCTCATGGTTTCGTATCTAGATCCCGTTCTGATCAATGCACATATGGTAACGGAACGTGCATTCGGCATATGACTTCTAACTACCGAAAGCCCATTTCCCATGATATTAAACTCAAACATCTTGTTCCTCGATTACCCAGAATCTGCTATCCTAGATCAGCTCAAATATGATCCGAGACTATTACAAACCATCACAAGCTCAGGTTGATGTTTTCCCTAATTGCCGAACCCAACGCTTCACCCGAGCCCATCTGCGACTTTTTTGCCTTAACCTCTTGGCAACATGAGAAACCACTGCTGCATTGCCCGCTAAGGTAGGCTTGACCCATTCTTTGATTTCCTTTCCTTGTCCATCTGCCCCTAAAAGCGGATAAGGAAAACTAACGAACGGCTGCCAGTTTTTCAGGCCCTCTCCAATTAATACCATGCCACCAGCTTCGATAACAAGCAAAACCCCAGCGGCGATATCCCATAGGCGTGGTCCAGTAAATACTCCATACTGGGCGGTACCTTTCGATACCAGAGCTATTTCACAAGCAATGCTTCCTAACCCTCGTACTTCGCCGTGGTTGGCAGCCATTGAATTCTTGAAATAGAGAAATCGTGAATACCTACTAGGAAGAAATGCAACATACCCAGATCCTGGCAAGGGATTACTTTCTACATACACCCTTTCTCCATCCTGAAAAGTGCCACCCCCCACACGGGCATGGAAAACTGTCCCATCCCCCCTATTCGGATCAGGCATAAAGATGGCAGCTGCGACAGGAATACCTTCATGTAATAAGGCTATTGACACTGCGAACAACGGAATCTTATTGAGAAAATTAGTGGTGCCATCCAAAGGATCAAGCACCCATAGATATTCAGATTCCTGCAAATTCCCAGCAACCCCTTCTTCGCCTAAAATAGCATGTTCTGGATACTTCAAGTGGATCGCATCAACTAAATAGGACTCACTTAACGTATCTGCTTCAGTTACGGGATTCCGCCGATCACCGCTCTTATAGCGTACCACTTGAGGTTTGAGAAATTGCTGAAGAAGCAACTTCCCTGCCTCCCTCGCTAACTCTAAGGTAAATATCTCGAACTCTTCGTAGTTTCGGTGTTCAGGCATGTTCTCACTTCCCTATTTCCAGTCCATATTACTTCCTAGTCCTACTTGCCGTCGTCTAGCGCATATCGTACATCAGCTCTAACCTTGGGTGCTTGCACACAAAAGAATGGTATTACGAACTATTTGACAGGCAAGCGGGCTTCACACAGCGTGCGTAAGCTTCCTGAAAAGCAATATAAATACAATCAGGATCGCATTTATAAAAATTACGAAGCCCAAACCTTGAATCAGAGAATCAATAAAATATTGCCCCCACGTAAATCCTGGGGCATCACCTGTGACAGTTTGCCATCCAACCAGATATGGATGAGCAATCAAGAGTCCTAGAATTCCAACCAAAGCTGGCTCAATCCTCAGATTCCCGTATGCAGCAATTACCCATACTAGTATTACAGACTCCGCTAGTGCAATGGCACTTATGAGGACTACAGTTGCAGTTCCTTCCCCGGGGGAATTCGGCACATCAGTTACTGCCCATGCAAAATATAATGCAACAAACAAGGCAGATTTCCTTGCGTCAACACGCCCTATTGCAACTGCAATTACTAATGATGCAAAAACCCCAATAAAGGCAGCAAGACTTACTACCCCTGACGATGTTGCAGCATAATCCGTGGATCCAAAACTCTTCGCAATTAGCGCATAGAGAGTTGCCAATGTGCAGGCACCCCAAGAAAGCATGAAATGGCTATTCTTTTTTCTTAAGCAAAAAATCCCCCCCCCTAATACAAAGGCGTAGGAGAATAGCAATGGAAAAGTCAACTCCCCATAGAGTGAAGGGAGGCCAGCTGACAACCACAATACTGACAGCAAAGAACCACTAACCATGACAAAGGGAGGTGCTATATCGATCCAAGAGGTCGATACACCGGTAGTTAAAGAGCGCCACAACTCACCCAGGGCCTACACCCCCTCTTCAGTCTCTGCGCCACAATGAACGCAGTCCATAGAAGCCTCGCTTCCCGTTACACACCTATCTTCATGATTTCAGCTATTATCGTCTTTTTGGAGCAATTGTAATTCTCCTGGCTCCTTCGTCCCCGCTACTTTCAGTGACTATATCGGGGCGCTCTGAAAGGGCCATATGGACTATTCTACGCTCCGCAGGGGACATCGGGTCAAGGGTGAAAGAATGGCCACTTGATGCAACTCTAGAGGCAATAGAACGCACCTGCGCTTCAAGTATTTCCCTTCTTCGCTCCTTGTATCCTTCAACATCAATATTCGCATAAGACCTTTCCCCTGTTTGACCACGAGCGATGTAATTCACCATGAATTGAAATGCCCCTAGTGTTTCTCCTTTACGCCCAATCAATAGACCAGAATCATCTCCTTGGATATCAATCGCCGGGAATTCTTCGTCCTTTGATGCATTTTTCAAATAAGCGACCAGATCAACACCCAAATACTTCAATAATTGGTCGACAATGCCCTTTGTAATGATCGCATCTTCTGGTATGTTTTTAAGCAGTGACACCCTGACTCGAGCCGGTTCAGACCCAAAACCGAGAATCCCTGTCTTACCTTTGCTGACGATTTCGATTTCGGCTTGATCTCGATCTACCCCTAGTTGGCGCAGGCCTATTTCTACGGCCTCTTCCACGGTCTTGGCGGTTTCTTCGACTGACTCCATCTGATCCATCGTCTTTCCTTTCATCGACTCCGGTATTCACCACACTAGAATCGGTGTCATTTCTATTAAACAAAAAACCAACATTGAGTTTACCTGTAGTAAGGACCTGAATGCAGGCACGTATTGCGCTTGAAGTCACCCAGTACATTGACAACCCTAGTGGGAAATTCAAACTCAACACACCAATCATCACAGGGAACATATACTGCATCATTTTTTGAGTCTGCTGTTGAGTACTATCCCCCGAAGGAGGAGGTGTGGAAATTTTCATGGAAAGCCACATGGAGGCTCCGACTACTGCTGCTACAACAAATCCACCGATGCCCAAATCAGATGCCATTTTTGCTAAATCCAGCCCTAGAAACATACTATTTAACGGAAGAGTTTTACTCAATGCTGGGAATGAGTAAAGAAGCCCTGATAACTCCACTAATCGCTCAGGGGCTGATGGAAGAGTACGAATGATAGCCCAGTACAGGCCAAGAAGAATCGGCATTTGTATAACCATCGGGCCGAGACAGCCAAGAGGGTTGATCCCGTTTTCACGATATATTCTCATCGTCTCTTGAGAGATTTTCTGGCGATCATTGCCATATTTCTCCCTCAATTCAAGAATGCGGGGCTGTTGAGTGGACATCCCTCGAGTTTGCCGCATCTGCCTGAGGGTCAACGGCAGGGTAGCAACGTTCACCATGATCGTGAATACTATGACACTAAGCCCGAAATTGTTGAACAACACG
>Ga0114999_10009860_pt1 | contig 10408 bp, 9 predicted proteins | sample ArcticOcean_MG_C_3_FD_89820 | JGI IMG/M metagenome (GOLD analysis project Ga0114999, IMG submission 89820) | Marine microbial communities from western Arctic Ocean - ArcticOcean_MG_CB8_126 | ecosystem: Environmental > Aquatic > Marine > Oceanic | place: Arctic Ocean: Canada Basin | collected... | reverse complement strand
GTAGGATTGGATAATGTAAACGGAGCTCTAGTGGGTGGCGCCAGTCTAAATGCAAACCAGTTCTGTGAATTAGTACGCCAATTTTCAAAGAGCACCTAAGGCAGGCACAATTTGCCCACCGTCATAGTAATTGTTGGACCAACGGCGTCAGGAAAAACTGACTTATGTGTCCAATTAAATTCAGAATTTCCTATAGAAGTAATTAATGCAGACAGTCGGCAAGTATATAAGCTAATGGATATTGGTACAGCCAAACCAACTAAAACCCAAATTTTACAAGTGCCTCATCATTTGATAGATATAGTAGAACCTGAAGATGAATTCAACGTAAGCATATTTAAACAACTGGCCAAGTCAGCTATGCAGTCTATTACGTCTAATTCCCATATTCCCGTAATTTGCGGAGGATCTGGCCAATATATTAAAAGCATTCTAGACAATTGGACCTTTGCAAACACTCCACCTGACAAAGATCTCCGAGCTTACTTATACGAATTTGCTAAAGACAAAGGCAACACACAACTGCACGAAAAACTAAAACAGTTAGACCCAGTACGGGCCTCTCAAATTGACTCTAGAAATACCCATAGAGTAATACGAGCCATAGAAATCTCAAGTTCACCGATCTCTGCTACCTCTATGCATCAACCTGATAGTTATCTTCAAGAAAATAACTATTTCATTATAGGATTAACTATGGAAAGAGAACTGCTATACAACCGCATTGATACTCGCGTAGATGAAATGTTGCATTCAGGTTTATATGACGAAGTGCAAAAATTGCTCGATGTAGGCTACTCTCACTCTGCACGGTGTTTCAATAGCCCTGGTTACAAAGAATTAATAAAAGTTATACATGGAGAACTGACGTTACAAGAAGCGGTTTCACAAATTAAAAACAGAACCCATAAGTTAGCAAGAAAGCAATATAACTGGTTTAAATTAACTGATCCTAATATTAATTGGTTTGATGCAAATGACACTGATTTACTATCCAATGTGACATACTTTTTGAAGTCTTTACCCGATATGATTCATTAATTAGAATTGGAAATTGTCTTAAATACAAGTAAAGGCATCCAGCATTAAATAAACTTAATTCCCTATTCTATATGACCACAACATACTCCATCTAAACGAACAATGGAACTATAGCAACATTGATGTATGATAAAATGGGCTAAGGAGTTTGTTAATATGAATTTTACTAAAATGCATGGTCTAGGCAACGACTATATTTTTGTTGATGCTAGAAACCAAACGGAAAATTGGCCAAAACTAGCCCAAACTATCAGTGACCGTCATTTCGGCATCGGTTCAGATGGGTTGATTCTCATTCACGACTCCGATCAAGCTGATTTGCGAATGCAAATGTTTAATGCAGATGGATCAGAAGGCGAAATGTGTGGCAACGGATTAAGATGTTTCGTAAAATTAGTAATTGAAAATGGTATAACGGATACTCATCCTGAATCTGTCACAGTGGAAACGTTGGCAGGCATATTAAAAGTTTCACCGCAGTATAAAGGAAATAAAGTAAAATCATGTACGGTTGATATGGGTCCTCCTCTTTTGAACCCTTCAGAGATTCCTGTAGATCTTGAACCTGATTGGCAAAATTTGGAACAGATCTTAGATTATCCTTTCAAAGCGTCTGGCTACGATTTTGAGATGTCATTCGTGTCAATGGGAAATCCCCATGCAATCTGTTTCATTGAACAACCAGTGGAAGAATTCCCTTTAGGGGAGATCGGGCCTGAAATCGAAAATCATAAAATATTTCCTAACAAGGTTAACTTTGAAATAGTTAACATAATGAACAACGGTGAGATGAAAATGCGCGTATGGGAACGAGGGTCTGGGCTAACGTTAGCCTGCGGCACTGGCGCTTGCGCCGTAGCTGTTGCAGCTCGCCTAAAAGGACTAATTGGTAGAGACTCTACCATACACTTACCCGGCGGCCCTCTTTCCATATCATGGGAACCCACAGGGCACGTATACATGGGAGGACCCGCAACGACAGCATTCACAGGCGAATATATACTATAACGTAATAATAAGAGGCAAAAATGGAATTTTCAAAACGACTCGGAAAACTAGCTCCTTATCCTTTTGTAGAGATATCCAGAATAATAGCAGAGAAGAAAGCAGCTGGAGCTGACGTAGTTACCTTTGGTATAGGAGACCCCGACATCCCTACGCCTGATCCGATTATAGAAAGATTATTAACGGCATCCAAACATGAACCAAACCACCGATACCCTGAAACTGATGGCCTTCCTGCATTCAGACAGGCCATAGCTGACTGGTATAAGAATCGTTTTGGGGTTGAACTAGACTCCAATTCCGAGGTTTTACCGCTCATCGGGGCTAAGGAAGGAATAGGACATGCCGCACTTTGTTTTTTGGACCCTGGAGATATCGCATTAATTCCTGACCCTTCATATCCGGTGTACGCAGTCGGAACAATGTTTGCAGGCGCTGAAAGTTATACTATGCCATTAACGGAAGCCAATAAATGGTTACCAAATTATAATGACATCCCTACCGACATAGCCAAAAAAGCAAAAATAATGTGGCTAAACTACCCGAATAATCCAACGAGTGCAATTGCTAGTGCTGACGACTTCAAAGAAGCAATTAGTTTTTGCAAACAACACGATATAGCGCTACTACATGATGCCGCCTATAGTGAAATAGGGTATGAAGGATATAAACCATTAAGCTTCATGGAAATCCCAGGTGCCAAAGAGATAGGTGTAGAATTCCATTCGTTGTCAAAAACTTACAATATGACCGGTTGGAGATCTGGTATGGTTGTAGGGAACAGTGACATGATAAAAGCCTTGTTTCAAATAAAGGCAAACCTGGACTCTGGAATTCCTCAAGCAGTACAAGAAATGTCTATCCAAGCGCTTTTAGATGACCAATCTTGCGTACAAACAAATATCAATATATATCAAGCCAGAAGAGACAGAGTGATAACCGCCTTAACTAGAATGGGGTTGGAGGTTGCTGTACCAGAGGCTAGTTTGTATATTTGGGCAAGAATCCCTGACCATTTTACTTCAGCCGAATTTGCAGCAAGATTATTAGCAGATAATGACATCGTAGTCACACCTGGTTCAAGTTATGGTAAATATGGAGAAGGTTACATAAGGCTGTCACTGACTACCCCAGATGAACAGGTAGAGAAGGGGTGTCAAAGATTAGAAAACTGGAAAATCCCAAAATAATAGCCTATAGAAATTTAACGTGCTATTTCCAAGGAGAAGGAATGTCCTGTGAGAGAATGCAATAGAACATAAAACCCATACCAGTCGCGCTTATTTACTTCAATAAAACAGCGGAAGATTCATTTGGAATTGATGCACATAGACCAAAAATTGAGTTCATGAACACAGCTCGATTCGTAGGCTAATATCATCTTCTTTAAAGTTGTTTCGTCTGACAAATCACCTAATGTGTTTATTAAATCACTGATCCAATCGGCCAGTGTTTTGAATTCGTGGCTAGAGTACATTAATATCCACTCTTTATATGCATTAGGTATGTTTCCAGAGGCCTTAGATTTAAGTGCAATACCGATATCAGAATAAGTAGCCATACAAGGCAACAATGCTGCCACAATCTCCTCGAACGAACCTTCATATCCAATTCTAACTAAAAAATTTGTATAAGCTGATGTAGCTTCAGCTTTGTCAGCATTAACTAAGTCAATTTCTGAAATTCCCAATTTCTCACAAAATTGAATATGTAATTCCATTTCTGTACTGACTGTTTCAAGTAATAACTCGCTGAAAGCTCTCATTTTGTACCGATCAGGAGATTTGATAGCGGCCAATCCCAGAATTTTTGCATAGTCCAAAAGAAACAAATAATCCTGTTCAATGAAGTACTTAAAAGAAGCCATATCCAGACTACCATTCCCTATGGCTTCAGGAAATGGATGATTCAGGATGGCATCTTGAATATGAGAGGTTTCTCGGTAAAGTTCTTCTGTAAAACTCATTTTTAGACCTACTGCTATCGCATAAGCATTTAACTTGTTACTTATATTGTATATGATAGTACCACTATCCTAAAAATTGGAGATAATACTATTAAACGAGTTACAACATATGAAACAGACACGGGAGCAGAAACGGCTATACTAGCTGCTGTAGAATTAAAAAATAGTAAATCTCAATGGACAGTAGAAGAATCTCTTTCTGAATTAGCATATTTGGCTAATACAGCTGGAGCAACAGTCGCTGGAACGCTCACCCAAAAGATTGATCGTTTCACCACATCTTATGTAGGAAAAGGGAAACTTGAAGAACTTAAAGATTTAATGGAGGAAACGAATTCAACTACAGCTATTTTTGATGATGAACTTACACCCACTCAACAGCGCAATCTAGAATCTTTGTTAACATGCAAGGTTATAGACCGAACGGCGTTGATATTAGATGTGTTCGCTAACAGCGCAAAAACTCATGAAGGTAAATTGCAGGTAGAGTTGGCCCAACATCAATACCTTCTTCCTCGCCTTGTGGGCCAATGGTCACATTTGGAAAGACTGGGTGGAGGTATTGGAACAAGGGGACCAGGTGAAACTCAACTTGAAACTGACCGCAGATTGATAAGAGGCCGGATACAAAAACTTACAACTGAACTGGAAAAAGTCAAATCTAGAAGAAATGTATATCTCAACAAGAGAAAGGATTCAGGAATACCAATGATCTCTTTAGTCGGATACACAAATGCTGGCAAGAGCACTTTGTTCAACAACTTAAGTTCATCGGAAGTAACTGCTCAAGACCAATTGTTTTCTACTTTAGATCCAACTACCCGTAAAATCAACTTAGCATCTACTGGAGAATTATTACTTAGTGACACTGTAGGGTTCATCCAAAAGCTCTCTCCTTTTGTGGTAGCGGCCTTCAATGCCACGTTGCAAGAATTAGCACATGCAGACATATTATTACACGTAGTTGACATAACTCACCGGAAGGCCGAACACCAAGTGGAGGTCGTCTTGAATACGTTGGAAAAATTAGAACTCTCAGACAAGCCGATGATTTTGGTATTAAACAAGGTCGACAAAGCTGAAAACTTGGATGAACTACTGAATTTGGGTAAAAACTTAACAACTAAATACTCTAGTCCGCACATTTTTATTTCAGCAACCACAGGGCAAAACCTGAATTCTCTACTAGAATTAGTGGAACAAGAAATTTTAGACAGAGACGGAAAAATAAATTAATTTCATGAGCAAAAGACGCTTACTTCGCACAATATATGTTATGTCATCTCATGGTTCATCATTTGGTGTTATTCCAGGCGTACGCACAGGCGCCCGCTGGGAGTATTTTGAATAATTCCTCCCCTGAGCCTCTGCGAATCTTTAATTTAAAATTTAAAAGCCTTCATTCTTTAAATTACCCTCAATATAGAATATTTTGGATAGCAGCGGTTTTTTCTTGCATTGGTATGTGGTCGTTAGTTTTCGGGCGCCTCTGGTTAATGCATTTACTTAATCCGGAAGAATACATGCTGGGTCTGGTCACAGCCTGCAGCTTAGGTCCAATGTTGTTTTTATCAATGTGGGGCGGCGTGATAGCCGACAGATGGAATCGCAGAAGACTGTTAATAATTACTCGGGCTATAATTGCACTCCTGGTTTTAATCACTGCTATCGGAGTGTCACTAGGCATAATGACCCCTCTATTATTACTGACAATTTCTTTTTTTACCGGAGTATTGCTTGCTTTCGATCTTCCAGCTAGAGCAGCAATGCTTCCGAATTTACTACCTAAGTCAAGCTTGCTCAACGGCATGGTCTTATACTCTATGGCAATATCTGGTTCAGCCATATTGGGACCAAGTTTATTCGGTATCCTTGCAAGTTACTTGGGCATTAGCAGTATTTTTTATTTGATTTTTTTGGCTTACACAATCGTCGTAGGTCTTTTGATTTACATGCGCCCAACTGCGAATCCAAACGCAAAATCCGGCAAATCCATGGGGTCAGACCTTAAGCAAGGGTTTCAGTATCTTTACGGATCTAAAGGTATCCTGTATCTTATCATTATGGGTATCTTAATGGGTGTCTTTGGCATGTCGTTTGAAACTCTGCTTCCTGCGTTTGCGAAGTTGGTTTTCATGCAAGATGTAGGCTTTTACAGCAGGTTACTTCTATTTCTAGGTGTGGGGGGCATTACTTCTTCAATATGTCTTGCAAAATATGCAAATGTTAAAAATAGTTTACACATCATGTTGATTACTGGGACTTTATTTGCACTTTCATTGATTCTATTTGGATTCAACAATTTAATACTCTTATCGTATATTATAATCGCTTTTATAGGCGCTCTCGCGTTCGCATTCCACACTATAAATTCAACATTGGTACAAATGTTAACACTCGATAATTTCAGAGGACGAGTTATGAGCATTCATCAATTAACATGGAGTTCAACGTCCATAGGAGGGTTTCTATTAGGATTGCTAGCTTCCTATTACGCTCCACAACCCGCATTGATGGTTTTTGGAGCATTCACTTTCATAAGCGTGACGTTCTGTTATGTAATGTTGAAATCAAAAATTAAAAATTCTCTTAATTAATTTGCATCTAGTCTGACACCTTCTATGGGTCGGCGTGATATTATAAAGGCACGCGCCGAGGTGGCGAAACGGTAGACGCGCTGCGTTCAGGTCGCAGTGTCCTTTTGGATGTGTGGGTTCGAATCCCTCCCTCGGTACCAATATAGAAATGCGCTTGTAGCTCAGCGGATAGAGCGCGTCCCTGCGAAGGACGAAGTCGTGAGTTCAAATCTCACCAAGCGCACCATATAGTATTAGTATGATTATCAAATAATGTGAGGTTGCTATGGGCGTTTCTAAAATAAATATAATTGAGTCAAAGATTTATGAAAACGGGACACTTTTTGGAGATATTGGAACGTACCAAGAATTAGATCTTGAAATACATTATGAGATTACAGAAAATGATTATGCCCATGAAGTAATTACCGATCTATCACATTGCAAATTTCCAGATGGTGTTGTTAGGTTTTCTACTAACGCTAAAATATTGAAGCCCACAGATAATAACAAAGGTAACAACAAAATAATATTCGATGTACCTAATCGGGGTCGTAACCTGATTCTTAAAATGATTAACAATGCCCCCGAAGGATCTAGTAAAACATCTGCGTGGGATTCAGGTAACGGATTTCTGTTACAACAAGGATATACTGTCGTATGGTGTGGATGGCAACATGACGTCCCTGCAGGCGACGGATTATTACGAATAGCTGCTCCCCAACCAACAATTGAAAACAAACCAATAGTTGGGAGCATAACTATGACTATACAGTCAAATTTAGAAACTAAAACTCATATGCTCTCCGAGCGAGGGCACACCCCACTTCCTGCATACAACATAGAACAACTTGATGCAACATTGACTGTCCAAGACAATGAAAATGACGAACCTAAATTAATCGACCGCGAGACGTGGAGTTTTGGTACTGATCTTACCGGTGTATATTCACCTGACGCTAATTATGTATATTTAGAAACCGGACTGATTCCTGGGAACATTTATAGAGTGACTTACAAATCCATAAATCCCGTTGCGAACGGTGTTGGACTACTAGCAGTTAGAGATTTAATCTCTTTTCTAAAAAAAGACAATAATCCTGAATTATGCCAAACTATCAATCATGTGTACGGCTTCGGCCATTCTCAAAGCGGGCGTTTTTTGAGGCATTTTGTTTACTTAGGATTAAATTTAGATGAAAATGAGGAAAAGGTGTTCGATGGACTGATCGTTCACGCCGCCGGGGCCCGCAGAGGAGAATTTAACCAACGGTTTGCACAACCATCAAGTGCGATCAAACAAAGCACTAGTAATTTACCCCCATTTGCTCCGACAACGCCTCAACACGAACTTGGTAATTCAATATTAGATATTCAATATAAAAGAGGCGGCATGCCTAATATATTTTTCGTAAATACTGCATCAGAATATTGGTGGGCCCATGCCTCATTGGCTCATACTAATCCTTCAAATAACACAGATCTCAAGATAGATCCATTATGTCGAATGTATTATTATTCAGGAACTCAACACTCTTCAGGGAAATTCCCACTAACAAATTATGACTCGTCAAACGGAGTGAAATCAGAACAGTATTTCAATTTTATAGACTACCGTCCATCTTTAAGAGCTCTGTTTATGAATTTAATTGAATGGGTGGAGAATGACACCAATCCTCCTGAAAATAAGATTCCTAGAATAGATAATGGAACATTGATCTCTTATGAAAGCCTTTGTGAAAAATACAAACTTTCTGGTGTCATAGACCAACCAGTGCATATCAAACAAATTTCCCCTATGGAATTCAGCACAAATCCAGAAGATGTCCAAAATGTTCCACTTCATATAGGGTTAGGTTATCCGGTGTTGGTGCCTGATATAAACTCAAGCCATAATGAGTTTTCCGGCATCACTTTGCCAGAAGTTTCAAATCCATTAGCTATGCATTTCGGTTGGAATTTACGACATCCTGACATCGGAGGGCTTGGGCAGGTGTTGGGCACTACCGGTGGCAGTATATTATTGGATCAGAGTAGTATTCCGAACAAAGCCGACTATTTAAAAAACATTTCAAATTCTTACGAGAATTTAGTGAACCAAAGGCTCATACTCAAGTTCGATAAAAACTATATTCTGGAAGAAGCATCCTCTCATTATGATGCAATTGTAAAAGCCATGCACGAATAACAAGGCTTATCTCAGATCCAAACAATGAGTAATCAGGAGCGGGATTATCTGTCTAGCGGATTCTTCATTGTCTTGATCAAGGTGTCGATATATACCTTTGTGTAAGACCCATAATGTCCACCGGATTCCCCTGGATACAAAAGTTCAGACCACATATATTCGATGTCTTTCCATAAGATAGGGTAAGGTGGTTCAGAGAAAAACTGTTCAACAGCTTTAGTGCTATTTTCAGATTCTACATATCCTAACATTTGGAAATTATCATATACGTCACCATCAGTAGAGTAAAAAAAACCATTCATCGCTGCTAAAATTATATATGTGTGCAATTTCTTCACCACCTGATACTATAAATTATAGTATCATTGCTTATCTTCAATATATTATCACCCCAAGGTGCACATGATTCGATTACCATATTGGTTTAAAACCCATGCTCTGTTAATTTTAATAATAGCTCTGTTCGTAAACCTAGTCCAAGGATTTTTTCAATTTGGATATAATATAACGATCCCATTGATGCAAGATTCTCTTGGCATGTCTTATACTCAAGCAGGAGCATTGATGACTATCGGATGGGGAACTCGTACCGTTTCCAATCTGTTCTTCGGAACTCTTTCATCAAGATTTGGTCCCAAAATAATTGCCAGCTCAAACGTACTCTTAGCAGCATTAGCAATGGTAGTCATTGCATTTACTCCTAATTACACAATAACAGCTTTAGCTATGATTGGTATGGGTATAGGCACGGGTGGTTCCATATCACCTGTTATGGGGCTTTTGTCAGCGTGGTTCAAAACTCATGACAGAGGATTGGCTGCAGGAATAGCATCATCTGGTACGGGCTTAGCTTTCACTGTTCCTGGTGTAATATTGCCGTTTTTATTGGTTGCTATCGGCACAGAAGCTTGGAGAACGATTTGGTTTTCGTTTGGATTTATTTCATTATTGGTAGGAATAGCGTCATTTTTGATAATTTACGATCCGAATAAAACAAGTGCCTCTGAAAAGGTAGTGCGCAATCTTTCAAGCTCCTGGCCCATTGAAGTTTTTAAAAATTCTTTTGTATGGCTTCTTGCTTATTTAGCTTTTTGGTCAGGCTGGGCCACTACAATATTCGCTGCATTCAGTGGTTTATATTTAGCTAACACTTTCCATGTCAGCATAGGCACAATTAGTAATTTGGCCATTATGGCTGGAATAGTTAGCATAGGGAGTGGAGTGCTATGGGGCAGAATATCGGACTATTTAGGAAGAGGACCTGCCTTTTTGTTAACATTCTTGGTACAAACCGTCGCTTTCGTATTACTTTGGCTGTTCCCCTCTATTCCTTCTTTTATTGTAGCGTATTTAATCATGGGGCTAACCTTGCGATCTAGTTATGTAATCTGCGCTGCTTCAGCTGGAGATTATGTCCCAACAAAGTTTGCTCCCGCAGCTTTCGGGTTAATGGCAACGGGAGCATCACTTGGCAGTGCTATTTCGCCACTTATTTCTGGGATAACAGCAGACTACACTGGCACTCTCCAATGGGCTTTTTCATTAGGGGTATTCGCAAATTTGGCTTCTATTTTGGGAGCCATTTTACTGATTAAAAAAGAAAAAACTATTCCTCAGGCAGAAAGGCGTTAG
>Ga0114999_10009858_pt1 | contig 10408 bp, 7 predicted proteins | sample ArcticOcean_MG_C_3_FD_89820 | JGI IMG/M metagenome (GOLD analysis project Ga0114999, IMG submission 89820) | Marine microbial communities from western Arctic Ocean - ArcticOcean_MG_CB8_126 | ecosystem: Environmental > Aquatic > Marine > Oceanic | place: Arctic Ocean: Canada Basin | collected... | reverse complement strand
CCGACCGTTATATCGATTTTCTGGTCGAGCGGGCGCGAGGGGAGGCCGGGTTGCTGGTGACGGAGTTTACCTCGGTGTGGCCAGAGAAGAGAGTGGTTACTACTTCGGTGTGGGACGACAAATTTATTCCGGGCTTGGCGCGCATGGCGGCAGCGGTGCAGGAAGCCGGTTCCAGAATTTTCATGCAGATCGCCGTTCTGGGGGGCAAGTCTTATATAGATCCTTTTGCGCCTTCGGCGGTGGACAGTCCGCTTTATAATGAAGTGCCGCGGGAGATGACCATCGATGATATCAAGACCGTAATTGACGCTTTTGTAAAAGGGGCTGAGCGCGCCCAGAAGGCGGGTTTTGATGGGGTCGAGTACCATTGTGCGCACTCTTATTTGGGGGGGCAATTTTTCTCACCGCATACCAATCAGCGGGACGACGAGTACGGGGGCGATTTTGCGCGGCGCATGCGTTTTGGCACCGAAGTGGTCCATGGCATTAAGCAGATTTGCGGCGACGATTTCCCTATAGGTTTAAAGTTTAGCGCACACGAGCATTTGCATGGTGGGGTCAACCATCGCTATGACGAGGGAGTGCACGACGACCTGCATTTGCGCATCGCCCGCTATATGGAAGATTTGGGAGTTGCATATTTGCATGTGGCCACTACTTCTGCTACACTCATGCGGGTGAAGGGTTTTGTCGAGTGTACACATCCTTCGGTGCCGCCGCTCTATATCAAACCCAATACCCTGGTGGGACTGGCCGAGGAAGTTAAGAATAACGGAGCGCAAGTGCCGGTTATTGCTACGGGTGGCATTACCGATCCGTTGCACGCCGAGGAAATTATCGCCACGGGCCGTGCCGATATGGTGGCTCTGGCCCGTCCTCTTATCGCCGATGCGCACTGGGCGCGTAAGGCGCGAGCGGGGGAGAATATCACCCCCTGCATTCGCTGTAATTTCTGCCATACCTTTGTGGTGATGGACCGGGGTGGGGTGCAGTGCACCACTAATCCGGTGGTGGGTCGAGAACAGCTCGTTTCTTTTGACAAGTCGGAGAATCCAAGGAAGGTGGTGGTGGTCGGTGCCGGTCCCGGTGGGTTAGAGGCGGGGTTGCGCGCTAAGCAAATGGGCCATGATGTAGTGGTATACGAGAAGCGGGACGTAATGGGAGGCGAATTGATTTCGGCGTCGATTCCGGAATTTAAATGGGATATCAAACGACTGCTGCGCTATTACGAAGTCGAAGTCGAACGCACGGGGTTGGAGGTGCGCACAGGCACAGAAGTCACCCTGGACTTATTAAAAGACGAAAGCCCCGACGCGGTGGTGCTGGCCATGGGAGGAGAGGCTATTATTCCGGACGTGCCTGGCATTGACGGAGATCAGGTGACGACGGCCATTGAGGCCATTGTGCGCTGGGATGAGTTGAATGTGGGCGACAACGTCATGGTGTTAGGCGCCGGGTTGGTAGGTTATGAGGTGGCGTGGTTTGCGGCGCAGCAAGGCAGGTCGGTGGTCATGGTATCGCGGCGCCAGGATGACGATGTTTTTAAGCTGGAGGAGCACGGCACCAATCTGGCGATGCTCATCAAGGGGGTGAGGGATGCAGGTGTGGAGATCGCTGCTAATCGCGAAATACAGCGGGTCGAAGAGAAGGAGGTCGTGTTGATCGATGGGGACGGTAAGGAGGAATTTCGCCCGGTGGATTGTTTGATCGTCAGCCGCGGTTATACGCCGCGGCGCGGATTGGCGGAAAAGATTGCGGCGGCGGATCTGGGCTGTGAGGTCTACGAAGTGGGGGATTGTGTTGAAGTGCGCAATTTCTTTGACGCGATCAATGAAGGAGCACATGTGGTGCGGGAGAATTTGGCGTAGACTCTGCAGTCTGCAATTGACCGCGATCGGCCGCTGATCCAGGGGACCGGAGTATTCATCTGGGCGGCGCACAGCCTAGACATTTCCTGGACCCTGGCCAAGATTATTTTATTGCTGACCAGCGTGGCAGGCGGAGTGTTGCTCTACTACGGTCTGGCTATTTTTGAAGCCGCCCTGGTTTTCTGGACGACCCAATCTTTAGAATTCATGAACTCCATCACCCGCGGTGGACTAGCCGCAGCCCAATACCCCATCGCCATATACAAGAAATGGTTGCGGAATTTCTTCACTTATATTGTTCCCCTGGCCTTCGTGAATTACTACCCCGCCCTATTTATCCTAGAACGCACAGATGAACTGGGTCGCTTTGCTGCCCTGCTGTATTTCTCCCCTCTCTTTTCTTTTCTTTCTCCTCTGTCTACAAGTGTGGAATTTTGGCGTGAAGCACTATCGTTCGACCGGCAGCTGATTTGTAAGTTCTTGCAATGCCTTCGAAATAGACGTTAATTTCCCCATCATAGCCTAACGCAGACAATCCAAGTCCGCGAAGGTCAGGTAGGGGACTGTCCCAGAGCGGATTCATTACCCCCGAAGCCGCAGGAAGCGGCGCAGGGGGTAATGCCTCGGAGCCGGGCAGAAGCCCGGCGAGCACCGAAGGTACGCCAACTCGAAGAGTTGAGCGCCATGAGCGAGGGATGGTCCCCTACCTGACCGTCCCCGACACTAGTAAAAGAAAATTTATACTATCCCGGAGCTTGCCATGACTACAGACACAAACCCCATCAAATACGGCATGTTCATCATGCCCTTCCATTCCCCCGAAAAACCACTAGCCCAAGGATACGACGAAGACCTAGAATTGGCCGTCGTCGCCGAAGACCTCGGCTTCGAAGAGTTCTGGATCGGCGAACACCACACCATGAAATACGAAACCATCGTAATGCCCGAAATCTTTATCGCTCGCGTCCTAGGAGAAACCAAACGCATACGCCTTGGCCCAGCGCCAGTTTGCCTCAACCAACACCACCCGGCCCATGTCGCCAGTCGCCTGGCATTTTTAGACCACCTATCCAAGGGGCGGCTCAATATCTGCTTTGGACCACGCAGCGTCACAGCAGATCAAGAACTATACGGAGTCGACCCCAAGGCCGGTGGCACCATGACCCGCGAAGCCATAGATATCATTCTCAAACTCTGGGCTTCCGATCCGCCCTATGAGCACCACGGTGAGCACTGGCAATTCCAACTCAAGGACAACGTCGACGAAGAAACGCTGATCGGTTTTATTCACAAACCCTACCAGCAGCCGCACCCGCCCATCGCCATTCCCGGCATGAGCCCCAACTCCTACAGCATGCAGCTGGCAGGGCAACGAGGTTTTCAGCCGTATTCGCACTGCTTGATGGCGGGCAATGTAGTGGCGGATAATTGGAATACCTACGAGCGCGGTGCTCTCGAAGCGGGTCGCCAACCCGACCGCGCCGATTGGAAAGTTGCCCGCGCCATTTTTTTGGCCGATAGCACCAAGGAGGCAGTGGAACTGGCCCGGACCAATTCACTGGGCCAGAACTTTGAGTACATCGGTCGTTTGTTCGACAAGGGGTTGGGCCGTCGCATGTACAAACGCGACCCCGATATGCCGGATGCTGAATGCAATATGGATTTTCTGATGTCCGAGCAGATCATCGCCGGCGATGTGGATGAGGTACTGCGTCGGTTGCTCCTGCTGATCGAGGAGACCGGTCCCTTTGGCACGTTGGTGCTGATGAGTTACGATTGGGACGATAAGCAGCGTTGGGTACACAGCATGGAGCTATTTGCCAACGAATTGATGCCAGCCTTGAATAAGGCGGTAGCTGGGGTCTAGCTTCAGGCGCACACCGGGTGTTCGGCGCTCCAGCGGTTGAAGGGATTGTTTTCTGTAGCGCCCAGGTGGTCGCGGGCCTGACGCCAGAGCTGTTCCCAGGCGGCAGCGTCGTGCAGTTCGCTGTCTGGGTTGGCGCGGCTGCGGGCGACGAAGCCGGGAAAGGCCTCGCGGCCGGTGGCCTGGCCGATGGGATGGTAACGCAGGTCAAAACTCCAGCGAATCTCGTCGCTATGGTTGGATAGCGACGAATGTACGGTCCACCGGGTTAGGAATAGGACATCGCCGCGCTGCATGGGCACGGGCACGGCCTCTTTTCTGTCGTAAACTTTTTCTGGTAATTCTAAGCCCCAAACTCTCGGACAGTGGTGCATCAGCTTTTTGCGGTGACTGCGTGGCAGTACTTCGAGGCAGCCGTTTTCGACGGTGGCCTCGGTCAGTGGGAACCACACGGTTAGCATATTGGTATCGTCGGCCGTGGGCAAGACGACGCCGTTGTCCTGGTGCCACGGTGTTTTGCCCAATTGGACGTAGCCGGTCTCTGGATTCACCGGGGTGCGCGCTTCGGGCGGTTTAATGCGCACGTGTTGGACGGGATTGGAATAGATTTCTGGCCCGATGAAACACTCGACTGCATCGAGCAGGCGCTGGTTGCGCAGGGCATTGAACACAGCGGGGCCGGCCCAGAAGGGGGTGTCGGGCTGCACGTCTTTTTGCGGCAGAGAGAAATCGAAATATTGGGAGTGGACTTTGTTGCTGTCGTTGTAAATGGCGATCAAACGTTCTCCAAAAGACAAATCGTCGTAGGTCGAGACGATTTCGCCCTTATCGTATAGTTGGTGCGCCAGGCGGTCGAGGACGGTGGCGTACTCGTCGATGATTGGATCGAGATCGCGCTGGGGGTCGAGCAACCCTTTGACCAGTAAATACCCTTGTTCTTCAAATTGGGTCATTTGTGCGGGGGTGATGAGCGACATTTGTGTTTTCTCCAACTATCTTTTGAGGGCGGGACGTCAATACGTAATAATAATCAAATAAAAAAACGCCAGAAAATCCAATCGGGCAATAGGGCGTTGACGGCAATGGGACGGGTAAAACAATGGCCACCGGTCGATCTGGCCAGAGCGGTCTGGAGCCGTTCTATAAGTGCAGAAAAGACTGCTAATAATCCAGCACCTGCTGAATTATTAGCGCTTAAAAACCGCGCAAGTAGCGATGTAATCTAATTGTAACATGGCTTTGTATCGACTTTATGAAAACGTCCTCAAATTAACATAAGTTATTGTTAATAAAATGGTTTTGTTTTATATCTCGCATTTGTCCTAGCTCGCGGCACGGATCTTGCGCATGCGGTCGTAGAACAACCCCAAACTGCAATTCTGCGGGGGGTAAATCCACTTTAGGCGTTTGCCATGAGGTCATCCTATCCACTGGGCTATCGGCTCTTCAAGATGAGTTTGCCGACCGGTGTCCTGATTAGCCTGCCGCTACTGCTTGTCGTAGCCTGGTACTCGTGGTCCGCCTATGCGCAGGTCGATCGCTACCTCCGCGCCGTCGACGATGTGGCCCCCTGGAGCCTCGAACTCTTCCACATTGCATTGCACGACGAGTTAGCGCGCGATTTGCGGCGCGTCACTTTGGTGGAACGCCCTGCGACAAGCGCCTTGCCGACCTTCTCGCTGTCTTTGACCCGCGATAATTTCGACAAGCTCAACCAGCAGCTCTACAGCCGCGGTCGGCGTCCCTATGTAAATGGATACATAAAGAAAGACGGGGTCGTCCACGATGTGGAGGTGCGCTACCGGGGCAGCAAACCGTGGCATTGGCTCGGAGCACAGAAGTCGCTAAAGTTTCGCCTTAAACGCGGCGATCTCATCGATGGGGCCCAGATATTTAACTTGCTCAATGGTCCGACACCCTTTGGCATGGAGGATCATATCATCCTCGACCTGGTCCGCGATCTCGATCTACTTACACCCGAGTATTATATGGCGCGGCTGCGCCTCAACAATAGCGATATGGGTGTCTACAACTACGCAGTGCAGCCAGTCGAGGGGTTGTTGCGGCGGGGCCGTCGCATGTCCGGTGCGCTCTACTCGGGGGATACCGATTCCGTCGACGCAGAGTCGGGTGTAGGCGGCCTGTTTTTTTCTCGCGACGGTTGGAAGCAGGTCACCAGAAAACTGGAGGGGGACGCCGAGGAATTTGTTCCGTTGGACCGCCTGCTGACTGCCGTGCAAAGCGCTAGTCACGCCGATTTTGCTACCTTTGCTGACGCGGCGATTGACCTGGAACGCTACGCTGCTTTCGATGCGCTCGATGTGGTGTTTGGCGGCAATGAGCACGATTATTTTTCCAACCACAAGCTCTACTTTGATCCTTACCGCGGCAAATTTGAGCCGGTGGCCTGGGGTTTTCGCGGTTTTCGCCACGAGCCAGTGTTTAACCTGATTGACCATCCGTTGCTCATTCGCCTTAAAATGACACCGGGTTATTTGGCGCGTCGCAACCGTGCCGTCTTTGAACTCTTGGTGGGGCAGGCGTCGGCATCGCAAGTGCGCACCCACGCCAATCGGCTCTTTGAGGAAATGGCCCCCGATTTGGACGCCGACCCCTACTGGGACGCGTATAAGCTCTTGCCGCGGGTTAGTCGCTTCCACCGTTTTATGGTGCGGCCGATGTCGAAGGCGAAATCGCTGTTGGCAGCGCAGGCAGAGATGCACGATTACAGCCGCCGTGTCCGCTACCTGCTCGATGCTTTGGAGCAGCCGTCGACTGCGGCCAGTGCCCACGCTTTGGCGCCGCAGTTGACGCGCGTCGATTTGGTGGTAGACGGTCCCAGCGCACAAAGGCTGCGCGAAGTAGCAGTCGCTGGACCGTGTGATGGAGCTTTTGTTTGGCGGGCCGACATCGACCGCGATGGTTTAGTGGGCGATAATGATCCATTGGTGGCGGCCGGCGTATTGGGCGCTAGCAGTGCAGTGAGCGCCTATGCCGATTTGCTTGCCGGCGCGCGGCTGGTGCCGCGGTCTGATCCGCAGGCCAAACGCGGCTTGGTGTCTGTCGAGCCTGAGTCGCGCACCTATACCTACTTGCTCACTACTGCTTGCCCTCCCAGCGAAGTAGCACTGGTGCTCGACAACCAAGTGACGGGCGGCTCGACGCGTCTGGCATTGGCGGTGCGGCCCGATGAAGCACCGGCGTCTATTGAGGTTTTACCGCCTGCCGCCAGCGTCCCCACCCTGGCAGCGGGCCAGCGCTCATCCCATTTATGGGATTTTTCCTCTGAGTCCGCCCCTGAGATGGTGCACCTGGGACCGGGTGTGGTGCAAGTAAAGGCGACGCGCATTTACCGCTCACATCAAAACATCGTCATCGCCGCCGGCACTCGCATCGAACTGGCCCCTGCCGCCAGTCTGGTCTTCGAGGGCAAGGTGCATGCTCATGGCACCCTAGGGCAGCCCATCGTTTTTGCGGCGGCGCAAGCTGATCAGCCCTTTGGCGGCATTGCCATTCAGGGTCCGGCCGCCGCCGGCTCGTCGCTCCAACATATTCGCGTCGAAGGTGGCACATTAGTGGGCGACCTCGACGTCAATTATCCTAGCTTATTTAACATCTACGACACGCGGGATATTACAATAGAGGCGGCGCATTTTAGTGCGATCAGCGTTGCTGAAGATGTGCTGCACGCTACCTACGTACGCAATATCCGCCTGCACGAGATCGAAATCACGCAAGCCCCCATCGATGGTATCGACCTGGAATTTACTGATGGTGAGGTCCGTGGCATTCGCGTGATTGGCGCCGGCGACGACTGCCTCGACCTGATGGGGGTCGACTTGCGCGTGGTTGACAGCATATTGCAGGACTGTACTAACAACGCGATGTCTGTCGGCGAAGAGAGCGAGGTGAATGCTCATGGCTTATTTATCAGCGATAGTGAGACGGGCGTACTGGCCAAGAACGCCTCACACGCTCGTATCGCGCGCAGCCTCATCTACCGCACCGCCACGGCACTTAAGACCAAGCGACGCGATGTCTACTACGCAGGTGATAGCAGCATTGATGCTAGTGATTTGTTTGTGGCCTCTTGCAATAAGACCAGCGACCGGGCGCGGGGTAGCCGCATCGAAACTACGCAGGTCCGCAAGGCCCTGCCGACCCAAGGGGCGCTCGACCACTTGGCACAGCACGTACTAGGGCTGTCGGGATGGGACGGTTTTGGATCTTATATGACTCGTCTACGCCAAGGAAATCAACTATGAACTTTGCCTACCGCACCCGGCCCGGTTTGGGTTTTGTCTTTGCTGTGACTGCGACTCTGGCAAGCGCGACTTTCTTTGCCTGGGGCTGGAGTACGCCGCCGTTGGATGAAGTCTGGCAAATGCAGCTCGAACTGCAATTGGGTAGCCGTGCCGCACTTTCCGGTTCAGAACAAGAGCTGTTGCAGGAGACGCTGGAGCGCTATCCTTCGCTGGCCAAGAGTATGCTGGACGATGCTCCTAGTGGTCTCATATCGGCCCATACGGGCGGTCTGGTCGACCTGGGGTACGCCTCGGTGCTACGGCGCATGGCTGCGGCGCCAGGCGAACTTAGGGTGAGCAGTCCCACCGGCGCACGCTTGGCTCTGGTGGCGCGTACGGCCAGTGCCCAGAGATTGGGCGTGGCCAGCGGCGACAAGCCGTTCGTGTGGAATTTGCCCAACGACGGCCCTTTCCCGCAGCTGGTCGATGTGCGCCTAGTATCTGAGAAGAAGATGAGGGGGCGGAACGACGAGGGTGACGGGATCCTGCCGATGCTGGTCGAATTGCGCGCCGCGCCATGAACTAATGGATAAAGGTCATGATCAAACGGTTTAATCGCTTCGAATTAAAATACCTCGTAACGGCGGCGCAGTGCGATGCCTTAAAGCGCGATATCTTGCATCATATGAAACCAGACGAAAACGGCACGGCCGCTGGTTCTTACCCCATTGTAAGTCTCTACTACGATAGCGCCGACTTGGCGTGTATGCGCGCCAAGCTGGAAGGCATCAAATTTCGCCGCAAGTTGCGCATCCGCCGCTACGGCATCGAGGAGCAGGCACCCGTTTTTGTCGAGATCAAACAACGCATCAACCGCACCACCCAAAAACGGCGCATGGTGCTGCCCCTTGCCGAGGCCTACGATTTGTGCGCCGGCCGTTTTGACCACACCGTTGCCAATGCCGATGACGCCGCGGTGGCTGATGAGATACTCTTTTTGGTGCGGGCCCTAGCGCTGCAACCCACGTGCCTGATTGGTTACCAGCGCGATGCATTGGTGGGTGGGCCGTACGATCCAGGGTTGCGCGTTACCTTCGATCATTCTTTGTGGACGGCCCAGGCCAGCGACGGTTTGTCTACCTCGGCGGTGCGGCATTCCCTGGCGCCGCCCACTTTTATGATCATGGAAGTGAAGGCCAACGAGGCGGTGCCGCTATGGTTGGCCAATATACTGGCGCGGCACCAATGCCCTTTATGGCGTTACAGCAAGTACTGCGCCGGTGCGGCGCGGTTGACCGAATTGGAATTCCTGCCGACGTCGCAAGCGTCGGCGCTACACGGTGGATCATTTGACGAGGTGTCTGACGATGGATGAATTGATCAAAGAGATGGAGCGTTTTAAGGACGTTACCAGTATTTTTACCCCCACCGACGTCGCCATCGTGCTGTCGTTGGGTTTTGTGCTGTCCTTGGTGATTGCCTGGGTTTACCGCGCTACGCACCAAGGCACTTCCTACGCGCAGTCGTTTGCCCAGACGTTGGTGATTATGGGTATGGTCACGGCGTTCATCATGCTGATCATTGGCTCTAACATCGCGCGCGCCTTCTCGCTGATTGGAGCGCTGTCGGTGATCCGCTTCCGCAATGCGGTTAAAGAGACGCGGGATGTCGGTTTTATGTTCTTGGCTATGGCTATTGGCATGGCCTGCGGCACGCGATTTTATATGCTGGCTACTTTTGCCACTGCGATCTTTGCCGCCGTCCTCGGCGCTATGTACAAGCTCGATATGTTTAGCAAGCAGGTGACCGAGCGCATCCTACGCGTGCGTTTGCCGCTGGGCGGCGACCCAGAAGAGACGCTGGAGCCGGTTTTCCAACGCTATTTGACGGACAGCCGCTTGGTGGCGTTGGAGTCGGTGGCCGGCGGTACCCTACAAGAGCTGGTCTATATTGTCATGCTCAAACACGGGGTGCAGCCCAATACGTTTATAGAGGATGTGCGCGTGGTGGCCAATAACAATAAAGTGGCGTTGGTTATGGGGCAGCACGAGGTCGATCTCTAGCGCTTTGTTCTGCTAAATTTTAAGCGCCAGAAATTAACCACTTTGTCTAAAAATAACTGGGCGTCCAATATTTTTTTGCATTAATAAATCTATATTTCCCCCGAGTTTGTTAATTCCACCAAGCGATTTCCAACTTTTTATTTAATACGGCACAGACATTGCTCTTTAAGGATAGGACCGAAATTTTACTTTTTAAAAATCAGGAGTAGGGATAATGAGTGCATCGACAAAAAACCCCTGGCAGAAATTCGGACACTGTTCGCTGAAACCTAGCGCTTAGGCGGCCTTTTTCAATCTTGCTGGCTCTGGATAAGACATGGGCAACACCTTGATTTTTTGCTGGTCTAGGAGGGCTGGAAACAAAGGGTG
>Ga0114999_10009854_pt1 | contig 10410 bp, 6 predicted proteins | sample ArcticOcean_MG_C_3_FD_89820 | JGI IMG/M metagenome (GOLD analysis project Ga0114999, IMG submission 89820) | Marine microbial communities from western Arctic Ocean - ArcticOcean_MG_CB8_126 | ecosystem: Environmental > Aquatic > Marine > Oceanic | place: Arctic Ocean: Canada Basin | collected... | reverse complement strand
ATAAAATTTTTGTTGTCGCTTCGCTTAAGTTTGATTTTATGGCTTGCTCTAAAGGTGCAAGAGCTTTTGTATCTTCAATAAAATCTCCTAGACTACTATCTTCTTCATCTCCAACTGGTTTTTCTAATGAAACAGGCTCTTTAGAAATTTTAAGAACTTTTCTAACTTTTTCTAAAGGCATTCTTAATTTCTTTGCTAATTCTTCTGGTGTCGCCTCTCTTCCGAATTCACTAAGAATTAATCTTTGCGTTCTAACAATTTTATTAATTGTTTCAATCATGTGTACTGGGATTCTTATTGTTCTAGCTTGATCAGCTATCGATCTTGTTATTGCTTGTCTGATCCACCATGTTGCATAAGTTGAAAATTTATAACCCCTTCTATACTCAAATTTATCAACAGCTTTCATTAAACCAATATTTCCCTCTTGAATTAAATCTAAGAATTGCAAACCTCTGTTTGTATATTTTTTTGCTATTGATATTACTAATCTTAAATTAGCTTCAACCATTTCTTTTTTTGCAATTCTAGATTCTTTTTCTCCTTTTTGAATCCTGTTAACTAGTTTTTTAAAGTCAGTGACAGAAATTCCCAATCTAACACTAATTTCAATTAATCTTTCTCTGATATTCTTGAATTCTTCTTTATTTTTTTGAAAAAATTGTTTCCAAACTTGATTAGTATCTAAAAATTTTTTTAGATTTGGATTTATTTCATTACCAATATAAAACTTAATAAATTCACTTCTTGGTATTTTATGATTCATGGCAAGCCTTAAGAGGTTTCCTTCGAGAGAAATTATTTTTTTATTTTCAGTATAATGTTTCTGAACTAGCTCTTCTAATACTGAAGGTGATAATTGAAGTGATATTATATTTTTTAAAATATCACTTACAATTTTTTCATAACTTTTTTCTTTCGCATTTGAAAAAGTTGTTGAATTAAGCACACAATCTAATTTTTCTTTTTGGAATTTTATTAACTTATTATAATCCTTAGTAAGTACATTAACTGTTTGCAAAACCTTCGGCTTGATTTCAGTTTCCATGGCAGCAAGAGTAGGATTGAATTCATCATCACTATCATCACTATTCTCTGAAGTACTTTTATTTTTTTCTTTTGAATTATCTTCAGAATTTTTTTGTTTTGCACTTTGGCCAGTTGTTTCATCTTCCATATAATTTGTATCTATGTCGATAATTTCTCTGACTAGTATCTCGTCATTTTGCAGTTTCGTATTCCATTCAAATAATTGTTGAGCTGTAATAGAGCTTTGTGATAATGCATTTAACATTACATCTTTTCCAGCCTCTATTCTTTTTGCGATTGCTATTTCACCTTCTCTAGAAAGGAGTTCTACTCCTCCCATTTCTCTTAAGTACATTCTTATAGGATCATCGCTCTTTTCATTTGATTTGCTATCATCTTTAGATGAGGAATCTTTTTTCTTCAGAGCTTTAAAATCTGATTTTTTTTCTACTAGCGCTATCTTGTTATCTAAAATATAAATAAATGCATTTTCAAGATTTTCATTTGATAAGTTTCTTTTACCTAGTGATTTATTTAATTCTTCATAAGTTATAAAGCCTCTATGAGTTCCTCGACCCATAAGTCTTGCAAATGATTTAGTAATTATTCTTTCCACAATATTATATTAGAAAAGACTTATATAAGGACAATTTTAGAAAAATCTATGGTTAATTTTAATGGTTTAATTGATATTTTTCTTTTTTTTTTGTTCTTTTAAATCTTTAATTTCATTAAATGTAATTTCACTCAAATCTTGAGAAAATTTTGATTCTAATTCCTCTATTCTGGCTTCTAACCGATGAATCTTAAACTCATGCAAATATTCATTTAATAATTCAAATATTTTTTGTTCATCATTTTTATTATTGTTCAAGATGTGTTTTACTGTTGCAAATTTAAATATTCTATCAACTAATTGATTATCTATTTCAAGATTATTAAGGGTAAGTTTCTCATCAGATTTTAATTTAGACAAAATAGCATCAAAAATTAATTTATTTTCATTCGTAAAAAATTCTACATTTTCAATTAAATTAATATTCTTTTGAAAAATATCTAAATTATTCATTATTAAGTATAAAAGCGAAAATTCTTTTAGCTCTATTGCGCTTAAAGATTTAGTTTCATTAAAGTGTTCTTGGGTTGATTTAAGAGATTTGGTTTTTTTTAAATAAAATTGTCTTTTGTTCATATTGGAATGAGGCGTTAATGTAGAAACTTGTTCTAAAAAATATTCTAAAACATATTTTTTTATAAAATTGTCTTTTATAGTGTTGGCGATTGATCTTAGTTTTTTTTCAAAAACAGCCATCGATGAAGGGCTATTGTCTGTTTGTTTTTTATAATGATTAAATATAAATTGATGTATTGAGGTTTTGCTATTTTTAGTAAATTCAATAAAATAGTTTTTACTATTATTATTTACAAAACTATCAGGATCTTCACCGTCAGGCAAAAATAAAAATGAAATATTTTTTTCAGGTTTTAAATCTTTAATTGAGTTTTCTGCCGCTCTTAATGCAGCCTTATATCCACTTTCATCTCCATCAAAACAAATAATAATATCTTTAAAAAACTGATTCAAAATTAAAATTTGTTTATCCGTTAATGAAGTTCCTAAGTTAGCCACAACATTTTCAATTTTATTTTTACTTAACCCAACAACATCCATGTATCCTTCAACAAGATAAACATGCTCAATCTTATTGGACAATTTTCTTGCAACATCTAAATTATATAAATTAGAGCCTTTTTTAAAAAATAGAGTTTCGGGAGAGTTAATATATTTTGCAAAATAATTATTCTCTTGAAAAGTTCTTCCGCCTAATCCAATGGGTTGGCTAGAAATATTATTAATAGGAAAAATAATTCTATCTCTAAATCTTTCTACAAAAATATTTTTTTTTTCATCTAAATAAAAAAGTCCACTTTCAATTAAGGCTTTTTCGCTAAATTTATTTTTTAATTTTTCATAAAAATTTGAATTTCTTTTTACATATCCAATCTTAAATTTTTTAACTTCTTCTTTTGATAAATTTCTTTTTTTTAAATATTCACGAGCAACTTTAGCATTTTCATTTTTTAAGATTTCATCATGGTAGAATTCAACATACTGATTATAAATTGAACAATATTCTTGCCAATTTTTTTCTCTTTCCTCATCTTGTTTTGAAAATGTGTAAGTTCTCATTCCTGCTAAATTAGCTAAAGATTTTACTGCTTCACCAAACTTTAAGTTTTGAGTTTTCATTATAAAATCAAAAATATTTCCATGTTCTGCTGTCGCAAAACAATGGTAAAATTCTTTCTCATCATTAACAGTAAATGATGGTGTTTTTTCTGTTTTAAAAGGAGATAAACCAACAAACTCCTTGCCTCTTTTTTTTAAATTAACAGCCTTAGATACTACTGTAGAAACCTTTAAACGAGTTTTGATTTCGTCTAAATATTCTTTTGGATATTTCATTGTTTGTTCAATAGTTCTTTAAGTATTGGACCAGCTTTTGCAAAATCTAAATTATCAGGATATTTTTTTTTTAACTCACTCATCACTTTACCCATTTCTTTAATGGATTTTGCACCTAATATGTTGATTGTCTCAGTACATATTTTAGTTGTTTCTTCTTCATTCATTTGTTCAGGTAAAAAACCTGATAATATGTTAAATTCTTTTTGTTCTACCTGTAATAAGTCCTGCCTATTATTTTTTGTATAAATTTCAATAGATTCGGTTCTTTGTTTAATCATCTTTTTTAAAAGCTTTTTAATATCTTGGTCATCAACTTCCTTTTTATTAGGTCCAGATCGATTAGCTATATCAAGATCTTTAATGGACGATAATATTAACCTATAAGTTGATATTTCAGACTTATTTTTTGATTTTAAAGAAATTTTATAGTTAGTTTCAATTTTTTCTTTTAATGACATTTTTTTAATCTACTGCAAAGATAAAATTCTTCAAAAGAAAAATTGTTTTTTTAAAAATTTATATTAGATCTGTTGCGATAATTAACGTTTTATTGTATTAACCTTTAACTCATGAGTTGTAATTGAACAAAAAAGCAAAAAAAATTAACTCACAAAAAATCTCACAGATTCACACGGGCGTTTTAGTTCTTGAAAATAAAATGATTTTTAAAGGTATGGGAATTGGTTACCGCGGCACCGCAACAGGTGAGGTCTGCTTTAATACCTCACTAACTGGATATCAAGAAATTATTTCAGACCCTTCTTATGCTGATCAAATAATTAATTTTACTTTTCCTCATATTGGCAACGTTGGAACAAATACAGAAGATCATGAATCTGATAAAATTTGGGCAAAAGGTGTAATTTTTAATTCAGAAATAACATCTCCTTCAAACTACAGATCATTAGCACATTTAGATTTATGGCTTAAAAAACATAAGATAGTAGGTATTACAGGACTAGACACTAGAAGCTTAGCTAATTTTATTAGAGAAAAAGGGGCTCCAAAAGGAACTATTGCTTATTCTAAAAATAGTAATTTTAATATTAAAAAACTAATAAACTTAACCTCTAAATGGAATGGTTTAAAAAACTTAGACCTTGCAGAAAAGGTCACAACTAAAAAAAATTATATTTGGTCTGGGGCCAAAACATGGAAAAAAGAAAGAAGATATTTAAAAAATAATGCTAAATCGTTTAATATAGTTGCAATTGATTATGGAATTAAAAAAAATATTCTAAGATATTTTTCTGACTTTAATTGTAAAGTTAACATTGTTTCTTGTAAAACTAGTGCTAAAAAAATATTGGAATTAAAACCAGATGGTATATTTTTATCTAACGGTCCTGGTGATCCAGCCGCAACGGGAAAATATGCAATTAATATTGTTAAAGATTTAATAAAAAAAGAAATTCCTATTTTTGGAATTTGTCTTGGCCATCAAATACTTGCTTTAGCACTTGGAGCTAGGACAAAAAAAATGAAATTAGGTCACAGAGGAGCTAACCACCCAGTTAAAAATTTAATCAAAAATAATGTTGAAATCACAAGTCAAAATCACGGATTTGAAATAATTAAAGAAAGTTTAAAAAAAAATATTCAAATCACTCATAAATCTTTATTTGATAATTGTATTGAAGGAATTAAACTGAAAAATAAGCCTATTTTCTCGGTTCAATATCATCCTGAATCTAACCCTGGACCTCAAGACAGTGTCTATTTATTTCAAGAATTTATTAACAATATAAAAAAAAATGCCAAAAAGAAAAGATCTTAAAAAAATTTTAGTTGTAGGCGCAGGACCTATAATAATTGGTCAAGCTTGCGAATTTGATTATTCAGGAACGCAAGCCTGTAAAGCCTTAAAAGATGAAGGTTATAAAGTTATTTTAATAAATTCAAATCCAGCAACAATTATGACTGATCCTGATGTTGCAGATAAAACTTATATTGAGCCAATAACTTTGGAAATTTTAGAAAAAATTATTAAAAAAGAAAAACCTAATGCTATTCTTCCTACTATGGGAGGTCAAACTGCTTTAAATTTAGCGATTGAAGCGGAAAAAAAAGGAATTTTAAAAAAATATAAAATTGAACTTATTGGGGCTAATTCTAAAGCTATCTCAAATGCAGAAGATAGAAAAAAATTTAGAAAAAATATGTTAGATATTGGTTTAGATTTACCAAAATCTAAAATTGTAAACCACATTAAAGATGCAGCTAAAGCCCTTAAAAAAATTGGACTACCTGCAATAATTAGACCGGCATTTACTTTGGGAGGTTTGGGTGGTGGTATCGTTAAAACTCAAAAAGAATATTTTAAAATAGTTAAAGATGGTTTGCACGAGTCTCCAGTAAATCAGGTTTTAATAGAAGAGTGCCTTGAGGGTTGGAAAGAGTTTGAAATGGAAGTTGTCAGAGACAAAAATGATAACTGTATCATTATTTGTTCTATTGAAAATATTGATCCAATGGGAATTCACACCGGTGACTCAGTTACTGTAGCCCCCGCTCTAACACTTACTGACAAAGAATACCAAGTTATGAGAAACGCTTCAATTGCATGTCTTAAAAAAATTGGAGTAGAGACAGGTGGGTCTAATGTTCAGTTTGCAATCAACCCTAAAAATGGAAGAATGGTTATCATTGAAATGAATCCAAGAGTTTCTAGATCTTCGGCGTTAGCTTCTAAAGCCACTGGATTTCCAATTGCTAAAGTTGCTACAAAACTAGCAATTGGATACACGCTTGATGAGTTAAAAAATGAAATTACAAAAACAACTCCTGCCTCTTTTGAGCCAAGCATAGATTATATTGTAACAAAAATTCCAAGATTTACCTTCGAAAAATTTTCTACATCAGATGCAATTTTAGGAACTTCCATGAAGTCAGTTGGTGAAGCTATGGCCATTGGTAGAAATTTCAAAGAATCTCTTCAAAAGGCAATAGTTTCTCTTGAAATTGGTTTTTCTGGCCTTGATAGAATTTTTTCACTTAATAAGAAAGAGATAGAAAGAGAATTAAAGAAAAATATTCCTAATAAAATTTTATTAATTGCTGAAGCTTTTAGAAAAAAGATTGATATTAAAAAAATACAAAACTTATCTAAAATAGACAACTGGTTCTTAGAACAAATAAAAGAAATTATTGATACAGAAAATCAAATACAAAAAAAAGGTCTGCCTAAAGACTATAATGAATTTAACAGGATTAAATCAATAGGTTTTTCTGATAAAAAACTATCTGAAATCACTAAAATATCTGAAGAAATTGTTAGAAAAAAAAGAACAGCTTTAAAAGTATTGCCAGTTTACAAAAAAGTAGACACATGTGCTGCAGAATTCAAATCTTTTACTCCTTACATGTATTCAACTTATCAAAGAAATTATGCTTTAAATTCAGAATGTGAAGCAGACCCCTCTTCAAAGAAAAAAATTATAATTTTAGGTGGTGGTCCTAATCGTATAGGACAAGGAATTGAGTTTGACTACTGTTGTTGCCAAGCAAGTTATGCTCTTAAAGATGCTGGTTTTGAGACGATAATGATTAACTGCAATCCAGAAACTGTTTCAACAGATTATGATACAAGTGATAGACTTTATTTTGAACCTCTTAAAGAAGAATATATTTATAATATTATCAAAAAAGAAAAGCAAAAAGGAAACCTTGTGGGGATCATTACCCAATTTGGAGGACAAACTCCAATAAGACTTGCAAAATTTTTACATACTAACAAGCTTCCAATTTTAGGAACTCAATATACATCCATAGATCTAGCTGAAGATAGAGATAGATTTAGAAAATTATTAGATAGATTAAAATTAAAACAAGCAGAAAGTGGCATAGCTAAAACATATAAACAAGCCATTAAAATCGCAGAAAAAATTGGCTTACCTTTAATGGTAAGACCTTCGTATGTTTTGGGTGGCAGAGCAATGGAGATAGTATATGAAAAAAGCCAGCTAAGGAATTTTGTAGAAGAAGCTTTTAAAGCAGCAGAAGAGAATCCAATATTGATTGATAAGTTTATTGATCATGCAATGGAAATTGATGTCGACGCTATATCTGATGGTAAAGAAGTATTTGTTGCAGGAATAATGCAACACATTGAAGAAGCAGGTATCCATTCAGGTGACTCTGCTTGTTGTTTGCCTCCAATCTCAATTAAGAAAAATTTAATAACAGAAATAGAAATTCAAACGGAAAAATTAGCTTTAGCATTAAATGTAAAAGGTTTTATGAACATTCAATTTGCTATTAAAAATGATGAAATTTATGTAATCGAAGTAAATCCAAGAGCTAGTAGAACGGTTCCTTTTGTATCAAAAGCTAAAGGTATTCCACTTGCAAAAATTGCCTCAAGAGTAATGGCTGGAGAAAAGTTATCTAGATTTAATTTAAAAAATAAAAATAAAAACATATATGCGGTTAAAGAAGCTGTATTTCCATTTAACAAGTTTCCAAATAGTGATGTGTTATTAGGGCCAGAAATGAAATCAACTGGAGAGGTTATGGGTTTTGATAAAGATTTTGGTATGGCTTATGCAAAAAGTCAAATTGCTGCTTCAAACTCTTTACCTACTAAAGGTTTAGCATTTATCTCTTTAAAAGATGGCCATAAAGATGAGGGCGTAGACCTAGCAAAACAATTATTAAAATTAAACTTTACTTTATGTGGTACGGATGGAACAGCAACCTACATACGTAAACATGGAATGAAATGTAAAAAAATTAATAAAGTAAGCGGAGGATCACCTCATATCGTTGATGTATTAAATTCTAAAAAAATTGCTTTAGTTATCAATACTGGAGGCGGAAATAGTGAACATCGTCTTAATGATGCAATGGCTCTAAGAAGAGCAACTCTAGTTAACAAGGTTCCTTATTGTACAAATATGTCAACAGCTCAGGCTTGCTTAATGGGAATTAGATCTCTTAAAACAAAAGAAATTACAGTAACCTCTCTTCAAGATTTATAATTTTAAATTTTCATGAAAAAAAAATTAGTAATTATTCTAATTTACACCTTATTCATATCCTCATATTCTAAAGTAATGGCATACGATGAAGCAAAATATGATGTTGTAAAAAAAAATGAAATCTATGAGATAAGAAAATATTCTGATCGGCTAGTTATCCAAACTACAAGTAAAGATGATGACAATAGTTTTCAAAAATTATTTGGTTATATTTCTGGACAAAATGATAAAAATGAAAAAATTAAAATGACAACACCAGTGACCCAAATAATGAAAAAAGATAAAATGATAATTCAATTTTTTCTTCCAACAAAATTTAATAAAGACAATACCCCAAATCCAACAAGATCAGATATTGAGATTATAAATATTGAAGAAGGATTCTATGCTGTTGCTCAATATTCAGGAAGAGCTTCAGATAAAAATTTTGCTAAACATAAAAAAATTTTAAAAAATGCACTTTTAGATAAAAATATTTCAATTATTGGTCCAGAAATCAGAGCAACTTATGATAACCCATTTACACTCCCTATGCTTCGAAAAAATGAAGCGATGTTTAAAATAAATTGGAATTGATAAATTAGATAATGCTTATTCTACTTTCCAGTTAATCGGAAATGAAAGTTAGCTCGAAAATAATCCCGTATTTGCGATACTAAAAATCATATCTTCATAACTCATATCAAGATTTAACACACATGATCTATAAAAATAACCTTTTCGAAGACCTGGCATAAGATTGGCTTCAATAAAATGCGGAACACCACGATGATTCATTTTAATATCAATTCTACCTAAAGATTTTCCTCCCAGAACTTTAAAAGAATCTTTTGCTAATTTTGAAAGTTTGTTAAAAATTTTAATGTCAGTAACAAGAATTACTTTTTCCTCATCATTTTTTTTTACATCAAAATCAAGAATACAATGACCATCTACATTCTTTTCAACTATAATTTCTATAGGCATAGCCTTTAAACTTCCATCAATACTATCTTCAAAAATACCAACACTGTATTCTTTTCCAGATAAATATGTTTCTACCAATGAAGGCGAATTTTGCTTAATTTTGATATCAAGAACTTTTGCCTCAAAACTCTCAAAATTAAATACAATTGAATTTTTGTCTACACCTCTACTGTCCCCACCAGTTACTGGTTTTATAAAAAGAGGAAATTTTATAGGAATTAATGTTTCATCTAAATATTCTCCGGGATTAGTTATAAAGAAATCTGCTGTTTTGATTTTAGCTTTTTGCATAAGTTTTTTAGCTCTATTTTTGTTACTCTCATTATCTAGAGCTGTCTTACTTGATGCAATATAAGGAATTTCAAACATTTCCAAGTAATCATTTAACCATATATTTTTATTATTAAAAAAAAAGTACTTAACACCAGAGAATACTAGGTCCGGTTTTCTTTTAACTAATTTTTCAAGATCTTCTTCAGAATTAATTTCAGTGATTGAAACGTTTTTATATCGTTTAGATAAAATTCTTAAAACTTTTTTTTCTTCTAATATAATTCCAACATTATCTTGGTGGGAATTTGCCTCTCCCGGGTTGGGAACAATAACTATTTCTATTGTCTTATTAATTTTTATTGGAATAATATTATTTTTTTTGAACGGTATAATATTGCCTATTGCTGGGATTTCTTGCTTAGCTATGTCTTTTATAATCATAATAAATTTATTTCATTGTTCACGCATAAGTGCGTAAATGACGATTTCTCTCTAAAAGCTGTTTTCTAAAAAATTATTGCCTAAGTAATGAAGTATAAAAATTATCTAGCAATATCTAAAAAAATATACACTAACACTTCTTTCTAACAATAGATACAAGTCTCTCTAGATTTAAAGTTGAGATTTAAAGTTGCTCTACTTTCCAATCCGTAGGAAAAGAGACGTAATTCACCTGCAAACAACGTCTTTCTT
>Ga0114999_10009853_pt1 | contig 10411 bp, 13 predicted proteins | sample ArcticOcean_MG_C_3_FD_89820 | JGI IMG/M metagenome (GOLD analysis project Ga0114999, IMG submission 89820) | Marine microbial communities from western Arctic Ocean - ArcticOcean_MG_CB8_126 | ecosystem: Environmental > Aquatic > Marine > Oceanic | place: Arctic Ocean: Canada Basin | collected... | reverse complement strand
TGTCCTTTAGAATGATAAACAAATTTTTCTTTTTCAGAATTTTTAATTAATGAAATTAAATTTTTTGCAGCCATTTTTGCTTGTGCTTCTGCAATTTGTGCAGTTGGAGGAAACGGTCTATTTGTTTTAGGATCTACAAATAATGCACAATCACCTATTGCAAATACGCCTGGAAACTCTGAAACTTCAAGAAAATCATTTACTATTAATTTTCCTTTTTCAGTTTTGAACATTGATCTTTTGATTGTATTAACTGGAGTTACCCCTGCAGTCCAAATCAAAGTTTTTGTGATAATTGATTCAATTTCAGATTGATCAATAGAATCTTTTGGTGTTTCATCTAATGATTTTGTTGTAACTTCATTTCCATTAAAACTTGTAACAGCTTTTTTTAATCTAATATCAATACCTCTTTCTATCAATTTATCTTTTGCAAAGTCTGCTAATTTTTTATTAAATCCAGGTAAAATTTCTCCCATTGCTTCTAATACAATTACTTTAAGATCTTCTTTGTGAATAGTACGATAATATTTTCGTGCATCTAAAAGTAAATCTATTAATTCTCCAGCAGTTTCTATTCCTGCAAAACCCCCACCAACTACAACAAAATTTAAAAAACTTTTTCTAAGAATTGGATTTGTTTCATTTTCTGCTTGTTCAAGCATATCTATCACTCTATTTCTTAACATTACAGCATCATTGAGCGTCTTCATTGTGTATGCATTTTTTTCCACATCTGCCATTCCGAAAAAGTTTGTTTCACTACCTAATGCAACAACTAGAAAATCATAATGAATAGAGATACTTCTTTTGTCACCTGTTCCCCAAATAGTAACTAGTTTTCCATAAGGATCAATATTTTTGACTCTACCTTCATAAAATTTTGTTTTTTGACAAATTGTTCTAATTGGAGAAACAATATGTCTAGTTTCAATCATTCCAGATGCTACTTGAGGCAACATTGGAGTAAACAACAAAAAATTATCTTCACTAATCATAACTAATTCAATTTCTGGGTCATCTCCAAATTCTGATTCTAATTGTCTGGCACATTCTACTCCTGCAAACCCTCCTCCTAAAATGACGATTTTTTTCTTGTTTTTGGCCATTATGATCTTTCCACAAATTAGATGAATATATGCTATAATACGTTAATTTTTACTATATTCCTAAGTTCTCAAAATATCTGAATGTAGAATTTCATATGCTCTAGATGCATCTCTTTCATTTAGAATAACTACAATACTATCTTGACTGAAAAATGCGTTTACTAATTCAATTCCATTTACGTGTAATACTTCTGCAACATAAGAAACCACATCTGATTGATTTTTAGATGAAGGGATTGAAATTCTAATTTTTGCAAGTCCAGTACTAAACATATTTTTACTATTTGAAACATTATTGAAAATTTGTCTAATACCATCCATATCTTCGGTGAGGAACCTGAAAGAATCAGAGACTCTAAAAAATTCATAATTATTAGTAATTTTAGAAAATTTGTCTAAAATTGACATTGGGTCTAATTCATTTGAATCTTCTATTGATAATTTAATATCCATTATACCATCAGTTAATGCCAATCGGGCATTTCTCAGAACAGATTCCTCTTTTACATCCTCTTTGATTTCAAACGAATCTGAAAATCGTTTGATTGCAACAACAATGGTGTTAAGATTAACAGAATTTCCTAAAACCCTTTCAATTTCTGGTTGAATCTTCACTGCTAATGCTGTATAGTTAATCAAATCCATTTTCATACAATCATAAATTGAACGATTTCTAGTGATGATTTCCCTTACAACTTCAGGTATAGACATACTTGAAACTTTCATTAAGATTATTATACAATGTCAGTTATAATAGGATTATGTAAGAAATCAAGGAAATTACAATAATCTTTATATAATGTAATATATATTACATATTGTAAGTAATATGACAATGTTCTTTGATAGCGAAATTGATAGAATCTTCAAAAAAATGTCAAACTCTTTTTTTGACATAAATGATGTTTTTGAAGCATTCAAAGGTAGTTCTGTTTCTGGCCCACTTTTTTACGGTTGTACAATGACTGTTGGTCCAGATGGAAAACCTATTGTTCAAGAATATGAAAACGCCAAACCAGATCGTCTTTCTGTTTCTGATACAAGAGAAGCAATTGTTGATACAATTGTAGATGAAAAAGAAAAGGTAGTAAAACTCATAGCTGAAATGCCAGGAGTTGAAAAAACAGATGTCAAAATTTTAGTTGACAATAAGATTGTAGACATTTCTGCAGAACATGGTGAAAAGAAATACCACACTAAAGTTCCATTAAAACATAAAGTTGATGAGAACTCTGCAAAGGCTTCTTACAAAAACGGAATTTTACAACTAGTTTTCAAACTTGCTGTAGAAAAACAAACTGGCAAAAAGGTGGAGGTTGAATAAACCCCTCATTTTTTTGAGGTAATAATATGAACAAAATTATTTTAAAAATAGATGAAATTCTACAACAACATGTTGGAAGGGGTAGAGCAATTGTTGATCCTAAAGTTATTGAGGAACAAAAATGGAATTCTGGTCAAATCTTAGAATTAATTTATAACAAAAAAACACATGTAAAACTTTGGCCTGGAGCACCTGAAGAATATGGGACAGGAATTATCAAAATTGATGGAATAACTAGACAAAATATTGGTGCAGGAATAGGCGATAAAATTTCTATACAATCCGTTGAGGCAGTAAATGCCAAACAAATTACATTATCTCCAACTGAAAAATTACCTATTGATGAAGGACAGTTACATAATGTAATGATTTCAAATTACCAAAATCATGTTTTTACTATTCATGATTCAATACAGTTACCAACACAAATGGGTGGAAAAATTCAATTTATTACAACTAGTACAAAACCATCAAAACCAGTAATTGTTACTGAAAACACAATCTTCAAACTTGGTTCATTAACAAAAGCAATTGATACATCTGTTCCAAGAATTACATATGATGAGCTAGGTGGTCTCAAAAATGAAGTTCAAAAAATTCGTGAAATGGTAGAATTACCTATGAGACACCCTGAATTATTTGATAAAATAGGTGTAGAGGCACCAAAAGGCGTATTATTGTATGGTCCTCCAGGTACTGGAAAGACATTACTTGCAAAAGCAGTTGCAGGAGAAACTAATTCTAATTTTGTTTCACTTAGCGGCCCTGAAATTATGGGAAAACATTATGGAGAAAGCGAAGAAAGACTTAGGGAAATCTTTACACAAGCTGAAGAAAATTCTCCTAGCATAATCTTCATAGATGAGATTGATTCCATTGCTCCTAAGAGAGATGAAGTATCTGGTGAACTAGAAAAAAGAATAGTTTCTCAACTATTAACACTAATGGATGGAATGAAGTCTAGAGGAAAAGTTGTAGTGATTGCAGCTACTAATAGACCTGATTCAATTGATCTTGCACTTAGAAGACCTGGTAGATTTGATAGAGAAATCGAAATTGGAATTCCAGATGATAAAGGAAGATTCGATATTCTTTCAATTCATACACGTGGTATGCCAATTAATGAAAAAGTAGATCTTAAACAAATTTCTAAAATTACACATGGATTTGTAGGGGCTGATTTAGAAGTACTAGTTAAAGAAGCAGCAATGAGTTCTCTTCGTAGAATACTTCCAGAAATTGATCTTGATGAAGAAAAAGTACCTTTAGAAATTCTTCAAAAAATACAAATTTCAAATGAAGATTTTAGGGATGCTCTAAAAGAAGTTAGACCTAGTGCATTAAGAGAAGTTCAAGTTCAAATTCCTAACATTACTTGGGATGATGTTGGAGGTTTAGATCAATTAAAAGAAGAACTTCGTGAAGCAATTGAATGGCCAATAAAACATCAAGAGGCATTTGATTATGTTGATATAGAAACACCAAAAGGAATTTTACTTCATGGTCCACCTGGCACTGGAAAAACTTTGATTGCAAAAGCTCTTGCAAAAATGACAGAATCTAATTTCATCAGTATAAAGGGACCCGAATTACTTTCAAAATGGGTTGGAGAATCTGAAAAAGGAGTAAGAGAAATTTTCAGAAAAGCACGACAAGCAGCACCATGTATTATTTTCTTAGATGAAGTAGATGCACTTGTTCCACGAAGAGGGAGTTCAGAATCACATGTTACAGAAAGTGTTGTATCTCAAATTTTAACGGAAATTGACGGTCTTGAGGAATTACATAATGTCTTAATAATTGGCGCCACTAATAGATTAGATATTGTAGATGAGGCTTTGTTAAGACCTGGTAGATTTGATAGAATCATTGAAGTATCTTTTCCTGATTATAAGGGAAGACAACATATCTTTGAGATTCACACCAAAAAGAAACCTCTTGCAAAAGATGTTAACATTACAAAACTTGTAGAATTGACAAATGGTTTTAGTGGTGCAGAGATTGGTGCAGTAACAAATCAAGCAGCAATAATTGCTCTAAAAAGATATGTTACCGGAAAAATTCAAAATATTAAAGAAATCAAAATTTCACAACAAGATCTAATTGATGCAGTAGACAAGGTCAAACCTCGAAAAAAAGAGGCGCCACTTTCACAATCAATAAAATAGTCTAAATAGAGAAAGTAATGACATAAACCATGAAACTCTATCTTGATTTTGATCCTTGTCAGGAATGTAATACAATGATGGCAGAACTAAGTAGACCAGAAATGTTGTTTGCAGACCAGAAAACGAGAGCAGATGAATCAGCAAAATTTCTTAGACATTTAACATATAATCATAATGAAGTTGTTCAAGCAGTCATGGAGGATCTTCCAAAACAGAAAAAAGATCAAGAACCTGATTTTTACAAATAACTCTAATTTTCATTATTTAAAAAAATAATTATATACACATTTAGAAATTTATTTAAAAATTATGATTATTTCTTAATTGATTCTAAAGAATGCCCCTTATTTGTAATCATTTGAGTAACAGCTTCTATTGTATAATCAATTCCATGTTTTTCTTCAAAATGATTTCTGAGTTTTTGTAGTTGCTCAATACTTTTTTCTTCATTTAAAATGAATTCACAATCAAATCCATAGTCTTCACATCTTAATTGTAATTTCATTTAATTTTGGGATAGATTAATCCTATAAAAACTGTAGAATCTAATTTTGAATTAATGTTAGATAATAAATTAATCAAATAAAATATGTCTAATAGCACTAATAACATCAATTTGTATGAAAAATATTAGATGAAAGGTCTAGAATTTATTTTTCTTGCAGTAGGTTCGGTTTTAGGAGCATATCTAAGATACAAAGTTACTTAATCTCCCATACTTTTCAACACATTACCTGTTAACGTATTGATAATCAATGTGATTGGGGCATTTATTCTAGGTGCATTTGTAATTTTGTCACAACAATGGCATCTTGATGGAAAATATTCTTTGTTTGCAGCAATTGGATTTTGTGGTTCATTAACTACAATGTCTGCATTTGCACTTGATTCTAGTAATCTTCTTGATAATAGTCATTATGGAACACTAGCAGTAAATATTGTAGCAAATGTTGGATTATCAATTACTGGATTAATTGGTGGAAAATCATTAATGAGTGCAATAATTAATAATTAAACAGAAATGGTGTATTCATATCAAATTGTAAAATTTCAAGCAATTTCTCTTGTACAGGGAACTAATTGGTCACAATCCACATCCACTGATAAAGGAGTTTTATACAAATCACTTAAAGATCCATTTTCAAAACTAATTGTACAATCTTCAAATGGTTCAAAAAAATTGTATCATGTACCAAAAGATAGAACAGTAATTGTTACAAATGACACAGTTCATTTTTTAGGAGAATTGGCTTAGTAATTTCTAAAATAGAAACACATCTAATTTTTATCTAATAATTTGAGCTAGATATTTTTCCTTCCCTTTTCTACTTCTTGGTAGACATCTTAATTGCCTTTTACAACAAGGACAAGAAATTCCTTCATAATCTACAAACACCTCACAAAAATTACATCTTTTTTGTCCTGCTGCATACCTTCCAATTTCAACTGGTTTGACAGCCTTGTAATTTTTACATTTTCCAATACAATAAGTCACAGTAAGTTAGTTAAATCAATGAAAGATAAAAAGTTTGGTGAGATTCCCATCCTTGTATATTAAATGAAATTAAATTTATACAACTTATTTGATTTCCTTGTTATTGCTTGAATTAGATAAAAAAATATTTGGTAATATAATGACGAAAACAATCATTGGTGCTGATCCACCTGAAAATCCTGATACTAGGGATATTTTAGAAAAAGAACTTGTAATCTTGTTAACAGAATTAGAATCTCAATCAAAAGGTAATCTTGAAAAACTTTTAGAAAAACAAAAAATTGCTCAAAAACATATTAACAATAGACCTGGTGCGATGGCTTTGGCACAAAACAAAATTCGGTTATTTAACAAATACAACGAAAAATATGTTCAAATAATTAAGGAAAAACTAAATTCTTAGATTTCTTGTTAGTCTCCATTTTTTATATTTTAAACTAAAAATTTGTTAAATTGTTTAAGAAGTAATTATAATTCATCATATTTTTTCTTAACAAACCCACCTTCTTCTGATTCAGGAGGTGGAATCTTTTTTGATCTTCCTAATCCAATTGTTGTGATAATCACTGATGATAAAATAATAAAGAATATGATTTCGGTATATGCTTCAGCATTTGGTAATCCCATAGTTACGGGAAATGTAGCAAGTACTGCAGCAGCTAATCCTCTAGGAATCATCGAATTTGTGACTGCTTTATCTAATTTAGAAAATCTTTGTGTTAATGTCAATTTTACAATAAAGGTTCTTCCAAAATAAACAGCAACTGTAATTAAAATTCCAAATACAATGTATTCTATTCTTCCAAAACTTGCCATTAATCCAACAAATACAAAGAAAAATGATCTTACCAAAAATGTTAATTGATTATGTGTTGGATCATCCATTTCAATTTTTGGTAGTTTGAATTTGAGAATCCGTGCAAGATGATGCTTGTTTCCTAACATCAAACCAAATACAAGAGCAGTTAATGCACCTGATTCTCCAAATGAATTTGCTAAGAAGAATAAAACAAACAATATTCCCAATGTTAACATGTATGCATGTTGAGCATTTCCTAACTTTGATGAAACATACATCCAAGGAATACCTACACCAAATCCAAGAACTAAACCAACAACAACTGCTCTACCTAATGTCTCTTCTAATGTTTGAATATCAAAATGTCCTAAAAGTACAGCTTCAAATAAAATAAACGCAATAATTGTAGCTAAAATATCAGTTAATGCAGATTCAAAACTCAACATTGATTTTGTCTCTTCTGAAATTTTGATATTTCTGACCAAACCAAAAACAATCACCGAACTACTTCCTCCTACAATTGAAGCTAATAGAATACTCTCTAACCATAACCAACCTAATGCATAATGAGTTGCAACTGAAATAATTACAACGGATAAAACAAAACCAATAATAGCTAAAGTAAATGAAAAATGTGCAGTTTTTACAATATGTTTGATATCTAAATTTAATCCTCCATCAAACATGATAATTATCAAAGCAAGAGCTGCAAAGTATGGAACAACTTGAATTACAGTTTCTGCTTGAATAATCCCTAAAACAGGCCCAATAATTACACCTAGGACCATCAAAAATGCTACATCTGGAATTCCTGTTTTTTTAAAAAAAGATTCTCCTGCAACCCCAAGAAAAATTACAATTCCTGCTGCTAATAGTATTACATGAGCTGACGCAATTGGACCATCTTGAATAGATAACCCATTAATGGAATTCTGTAATACTAGAATTTTGTCTAAAATTAAATTTGAATCAAAATTAGATAATGGAATTATATCTTCAATTTTATCTCTAATCAAATTTAAAATAGATAAAATAATTGGATCCAATGACTTGATGTAATTACCTATGGATAAAAGTTAAACTAGATTTATTAAATTATTTTAGCCCATGTGGTTGATTTTTAGATACACATTAAATCAACTATAACGATATTTTTTTTACTTGAATGCAACAGAATCATTACGTGAGGACCACAAACAAATTCGGCGCTTAGATAAAGTAATCATAAAATGTTATACAGAACTTTATGCAGGAAAAAATATTCCTTTATCTGATATAGATAAAATCACTATAATTATTGAGGAATTTTTAGATTCTATTCATTACTCTAAAGAAGAAGATTCCTATTTTCCTTGTGTTGCAAGCTATGATCATTTAAAAAAGGAAATCAGAGGGTTACTAATAGAACATGAATTTTCTAGAAGAATTGCATTACAAATAAAAAAACACCTTAAAAGATGGAAAGATGGAGAAAATGCAAGAGAACCAGTTGCCCGATTTCTAAAAACTTATTCTATTTATTTAATGGATCATATGACTAAAGAAGAAAAATTTTTTGATGAAGTAGAATCTGAAATTCTTTCTAAAGAAGAAGAATTTGAAATGTATGAACAATTTACATCATCTATGGTTACTTCTAAAAAAATAGAAGATTTGATTCAAGAAATTCAATATCTAGAAAATCAACAATGGTTCAAAAATTAACGTAAGCTCTTTATGGGCTGTTTGAATATTTTTAATTATGAAACCTTTCATTCTTTGGATGACTGGTCTTCCTTGTTCAGGCAAGACTACCATCGTAAAAGATTTGCAAAAAGATATTCCAAATTTGGCAATGCTTGATGGTGATGAACTAAGAGAATGGTTCTCTCCAAAAGATTTCTCAAAAGCAGGACGTGATGAGCACAACAAGAAAGTTGCTCATTTGGCTAAGCTTTTGCTAAAACATGGCGTTCCAAGTGCAGTATCACTAGTTTCCCCATATCTTGAAAATAGAGAAAATGCTAAAGGGATTGTTGATGCAGGAGATCAATTTGCAGAGTGTTATGTAAAATGTTCACTTGAAAAATGTGAAGAAAGAGATGTTAAAGGAATGTATGCTAAGGCTAGAAAAGGTGAAATTAAAGGATTTACAGGAATCGATGATCCTTATGAGGCACCAGAAAAAGCAGATTTAGTAGTTGATACAGAACATGATTCACTTTCAGATAGTGCAAATAAAGTAAAGGACTTTCTTAAAGAAAGAAACCTACTCTAATTTTTTAAACTCTTCAACAATTTTATCATGAATTAATCCATTTGTAACTAAAATCCCATTTTTATGAAAAACATCTTTGTTGTTATATGTAATATCATTTCCTAACATATCTGTCATTTTCCCACCAGCTTCAGAAATAATACAATAAGATGCAGCTGAATCCCATTCTTTCATTTTATTTGTAGTTGTGATATATGCTTCAGCTTCACCCGAACTAATCTTTCCAACTTTTAATGAACTTCCTATACTTGTAAAATCTTTAATTCCTAATTTTCTGATAAAGAATTTCTCTCTATCTGACAAATGATGTCTTGAACATACCACTCTACATCTTGATAATTCTGAAATAGTTGTTGTTGATATCTTATTCCATTCATCATTTGAATATCTAAAAGCACCACTACCCTTTTGTGCAACAAATATTGTTTTTTCTGTAGGCCATCCAATTACTCCGATTATTGGTTTTTTGTTCTTCACTAATGCAATCATAATAGTAAATTCACCTGTTTTATCAATAAAATCAGAAGTTCCATCAAGTGGATCTACAATCCAGACCATCTCTTTTGATAATCTCCCTTGATCATCATTATCTTCTTCAGATAAAATTACATGTTGTGTTTGGGAGAGAATCTCTTTGATAATTTCATTACTTTTTAGATCCCCTTCAGTAATTGGTGAATTATCATTCTTTGTATGTGTCTCAAACCCTCTTTTGTAAATCTCTAAAATTGCATTTCCTGCATCTACTACAGCCTTAATTGCAAAATCTAATTCAGGAATTTTGTCAGAAATGGGAATATCTTTCAATTGAAATTCTCAAGTTGTTAGTTCTGGCTTTAATGTCCACGCTACTCCAAGAACAATAAATGGAATAGACATCACTCCTATGATTGACAATATTATGTTAAATTGTGATTCTGAAACTAGTGGATTGTTAATTACCCACGGCAAAGGTAGGGAAATAATTATCCAAATAACTCCTAATAGTATAATCAACTTAGCTTTGGCTTTTTTACTTTTCATCATTTCCACCCCTTTAATGCTGTATTAAATTCATCTGAATTTATTTAATTTTCTATAATATCTACAGATACTGAACCCATTACATTACCATTTGGATTAATTACAATTGTAATTTCTTCCATTGAATCAATCATGACGTTTTTCACTCCTTCATATTCCCATGTAAAATATTTTGAAGTTTCTGATTCATGTGGTATACCTTTCAGATTAAAATTTTCTATAAAACTATAATTTTG
>Ga0114999_10009850_pt1 | contig 10414 bp, 11 predicted proteins | sample ArcticOcean_MG_C_3_FD_89820 | JGI IMG/M metagenome (GOLD analysis project Ga0114999, IMG submission 89820) | Marine microbial communities from western Arctic Ocean - ArcticOcean_MG_CB8_126 | ecosystem: Environmental > Aquatic > Marine > Oceanic | place: Arctic Ocean: Canada Basin | collected... | reverse complement strand
TTCAACTGCTAAATCCAATGCATTGTTGGTGGCCGTCACATTGCCTTGCTCGAAAATTTTCTGCGTGGCCACAACGCGCGTGCCATAACCGATCTGAATTTCCACAGGCACCAAAGCACCCTGTGCTGCCGATGTGCCAGCCGTGCGAAGGGTGTGATACAACAGATCTTGAAACTCTGCTTTGCTCTTCTTAAACCCGGTCGTATTAACGTTAGCCAGGTTATTTGAGATATTATCAATATTGAGTTGTTGAGCAATCATGCCCGTTGCAGAAGTTCTTAGAGCTCGCGACATATGCACCTCTTCCGTGAAAGTGCTGCGTGCTTATTCATAGGCACACAAGGGGTGGTGTATTTATTTTTTAAGGTTCTGTTTCTCATTGCCAATTATCCATTGCCTATCTTACCGTGCCAACCTCATTTACCGCACGGCGAAGCGTATCATCTTGAGCCCGAATAGCTCGCTGATCGGCCTCATAGGTTCGAAACAATTCAACCATGTCGACCATTTGTGTAATCGGTTCTGAATTCGACATTTCCAAAAAGCCCTGGGTCACTTTGGTATCAGCCCCTTTGGGTTGCTGATTCACACCGGGTTTGGGAGTGAAAAAACCGTTTGCCTTGCGTTCGATCCGAGAAATGCCATCGGGATCTTCATAATGACCATCAATATCTTTTTCAAAATCGTGAATGGCCAATGTGGCCACTTCAAAACCATCTTCCAAAATTTGTCCTTCATCATTGACCACAAATTCATTGCTCTCCAACCGAATCTCACCACCTCGGTCATCTAAGACAGGAAATCCCATATTGGTTACCAAAAGACCATCTGAACCCACAGAAAATTCACCGTTTCGTGTATACATATCACCCTGTGGGGTACGCACCTGAAAAAAACCGGGGCCATTGAGAGCCAAATTGCGGTTGCTATTTGTTTGCCGCAGGGCGCCCTGCTCAAAATCGACAAATGCACCGCCAATGCGATTTTCTCGCCAACTTGGGTAACCACCCGATGCTTTGCGTCGCGCCTCGCCCAATTCTTTCAGAAAAATACCATCTCGTTTAAAACCCGGAACGTCGCTATTGGCAATGTTGTTGGTAATCACGTCTTGGCGGCTTGCTCGCGCCAGCATACTCGAACCTGAACTGTAAAGCCCTTGCAACATTTGAGACTCCAAAAAAATGGGGTGGAAACACACAATGAGACACACATTGTTTAAGCAAGCCCTATGCCACCTATCTCCCCACCCCAATTATATACACATACATCCATATTTAACAGGTAGTTATGTAAATACCCAAAACCAACCAACAACCTTGAGAATCACCCTCGCACGGAAACTTTTTCCAAAACCAGAGTCACAAACCCCACAATCAAATAACTTGCAGAACCAGAAAGCATACCCTAATTTATACCTTTCAATGACAGAAGGAGAAACTGGAAAAAACACCTTCTCCCTTGCCCCCGCTTCCTTGTCGCCTTATCAAAGGATTACAATGCCCTACACATATCCTATGATTCGCCCCATTACCCAAGGCCCTCAACATCACTGGTTTGGGTACTACGACAAATGGCAAATAGACCCTACGTGTCGGTATGCCTTAAGCATGGAAGTAGATTTTGAGCACCGATCGCCAACAGCCGATGACAGTATCAAAATCGGCATCATCGATATGGACAAGGGTGACATCTGGACAGAAATTGCAACCACGCAGGCTTGGTGTTGGCAACAAGGCTGTATGTTGCAATGGATTCCAAACTCGCCTACAGATATTATCTGGAATGACAAAGAAGATGCTCATTTCATCAGCAAAGTTTACAACACACAAACCGGCCAAATACGCACATTGCCCCAAGCCGTCTATACGCTCTCACCCGATGGCAAAACAGCCATAGGAACAGACTTTCGCCGCATCAACCATATGCGACCAGGTTATGGTTATACAAGCATTCCGGACCCAAACCATAGCGTGCAGGCACCCGAAGATACGGGTATTTATACCGTCAACCTTGAAACCGGGGAATCAAACCTCATCATTACCATTGCCAAAGTCGCGCAAATCCCCTATCCACACGGAGATATCAGCGAAGCCCGGCACTACTTCAACCACCTGTTATTCAGCACAGACGGCACACGCTTTATCTTTTTACACCGCTGGCGCTTTGGCGAAGGCACCTTTCACACCCGCATGTTCACAGCCAACACCGACGGATCAGACCTACACGTCGTTGACGATTATGGCAAAATGTCACATTTCATCTGGCGTGACCCTCAAACCATCTTGGGTTGGGCTTATCACCCATCTCACAACAATAAATTCTACCTCTATCAAGACCAAACAGACAATGATCCACAACCCATTGGCCCAGATGTGATGACCGTCAACGGTCACTGTACCTATTTACCCGGAAATAAATGGATATTAAACGACACCTACCCTTCCAAAGACAACCGCAATCAAATTCCGTATCTCTATCACGTTGAAACAGGCAAACGAATCGATCTGGGCACCTTCCCGTCACCCGAACCTTATACAGGTGAATGGCGTTGTGACCTCCATCCCCGCTTTAGCCCCAATGGCCAATTTGTGACCATCGACTCAGCCCACGAAGGAAATGGGCGCCAAATATATCGCATTGACATTGACAATATCGTCGCATAAAGGAGCGTTCCATGAAAATCACCAACATCCAACCCTATATTGTCGACGCCGGTTGGCGCCCTTGGATATTTGTAAAAGTAGAAACAGACGAAGGCATCACTGGTTGGGGCGAATGCAGCGATGGTCGCAGCCCATATGGCGTGGTGGGCACTGTGCGTGACTTAACCCCAGGGCTCATCGGCAAAGACCCGCGTGCCTTCGAAATGCGTTTTTGGGACATGCTCAGGGGAACCCGTCAAAGTCCAGGTGGTATTGCAGCCAAAGCCATAGCGGGCATCGAATTGGCATTGATCGATATCAAAGCACGCGCACTCAACATCTCAGTTGTTGAACTATTTGGGGGACCAACCCGCGAAGACGTACGCCTCTACTGGTCACACTGCGGCACCACACGGGCACGAAACTATGAAATCTTAAATACCCCCCCAATTCGCACAATGGACGACATCTCAAACCTCGGACGGGAAGTTGTGTCAAAGGGTTATACCGCCCTCAAAACCAATATTGTTATCCCTGGCGATTCAGCCGATGTTTCTTTTGGTGGATTTGGGGGCCCGCCCGGCACCACAGATGGCGTAGTCTCACGCGAAATGTTACGCCACATTGAAACCCTCATTGGCACCTTCCGAGATGCCGTGGGCCCCGACGTAGACATCAACCTCGACCTCAACTTTAATTTCAAACCCGAATCGTGTATCCGCATAGCCCAAATGCTCGAACAATTTGACATGCTCTGGCTAGAAATTGATATGTATAACCACGAGGCCATTCGTCAAATCAAAGAATCCACAGCTACAAAAATCTGCACGGGCGAAAACCTCTTTTACATGCGCGAGTTCATCCCATACTTTGAATCTCGTGCCGCCGATGTCTTTATGATCGACGTCCCCTGGAACGGCTTTGCACAATCTAAAAAAATCGGTGACTTGGCCGAAGCCTATCAATTTAACGTTGCGCCACACAATTATTACAGCCACCTTTCCACTTTCATCAGTGCCAGCCTCTGTGGGGTATTGCCCAATGTGCGCATTCAAGAAATTGACGTAGACGATGTGCCATGGCGAGAAGAAATGGTCACCGTTCTACCCGATATTCAAAACGGCCGCCTCAAAATCCCAACCGGTCCAGGTTGGGGCACAACATTCAATGAAGAAATTCTTGAAGCGCATCCGTGGAACAAGGGCAGCGCAAATTGGTAAGAAACTGCAGGCAGGAGGCAGAAGAGAATCAAAGGCGGAAGTCAAAAACAGGAGAGAACCAAGGGCAAAAAAGAAGAAACCTTTTTTCTCGACAGATAAGCGTTAACAAGGCCCCAGCCATCAAAACACAGAAAGGAACATCCGTGAGCGATACCATTAAGCAACACCTCTACGAACTTGACATTTATGGCTTCACTGTCGTAGAAAATGTTTTATCCACCCAAGAAGCCAGCGCCATGCGTGAGGTGCTTATGCGGTGCGAGCAAGAAGTGGGCACGGAACACAAACACCGTGGCACTGCGCGTCATGTGTCTAATCTGCCGACACTGGACCCTGTCTTCTTCAAAACCATCGACCACCCCAAAACATTGCCCTTGCTCGAACACTTCTTGGGAGAAGGCCTCATCTTGGGCAGCCTCAACTCACGTATTGTTCAGCCCGGTGATGGTTATCAGGGCTTGCACAGTGACATCCCTGCCGAAATGCTAAACCCGAATTCACCGGTGATGATGAACACGGTTTGGATGCTCGACGACTTCAGCCCCGAAAACGGTGGCACCCGCGTGGTGCCCGGCTCACATAAAAGTGGCCTTGCGGTTCCCCCCGAAGACATGGATGTTAAACACGTCGTACAACCAACAGCACCTGCAGGGAGTGTCATTGTCTTCAACGGCCAAACTTGGCATGGGGGTGGTACAAACAACAGCCAAGCCAACCGACACGCCCTCTTTGGCCATTATCGAAAACGTATGCTGGTCTTCCAAATAGACCCACACGACGGTTTCCCCCCAGAATGGCTTGACCAACTCAACGACCGGCAAAAAAAACTCATGCGCCTCAACCGCGGCTTGGGTGCCCCTCACGCTGCAGATTCACATCTTCACTAGAGCACAAGGACACGCCTTAAACAAAAAAATCCCCGAAGCCTTCGCTTCGGAGATTTTCTCATATTTTAGTTTTATATGCCGTGCCGCTTGTATTCTTTGATCCTCGGCCTTTTGTTTTACCCATATGGAATGTTGGGTTCCGTGTTTTTCGTGGTGATTTATTCGTGCCATTCGTGATCCAGCTTACACGAACACATCGTTCGAATCTCCGCGTACAATAGTCACCTGCCCCGCTTCTTCCAATTGACGCACGGTTTGTACTACACGCAACTGCACTTCTTCCACATCACTCATACGCACAGGCCCAGAAAACTGTATTTCTTCTTTAATCATTGTACCCACGCGCTCAGACACGTTCCCAAAAATGCGGTCCTGCAATTCATCAGCCCCCCCCTTTAACGCTACCGCCAAATCTTTGGTATCAACTTCCCACAGAATCATCTGAATCTCACGGTCCGTCAAATTGGCAATATCGTCAAACACAAACATTTGGTTGCGTACTTCTTCAGCCAATTCGGGATCTTGTGCGTCGAGTCGTTCCAACACCGCTTTTTCTGTTGAACGCCCAGTTCTGTTCAAAATTTCTGCAACCGCTTTGGGACCACCAATCTCGGTAATTTGACCCGACAAAATCGCCTGTAGTTCATTGGCCAAACTCTCTTCAAGTTCACGCAGTACTTGTGGCTGAATATTGTCCATCTGTGCAATACGAAATGCCACATCAGACTGCAATTCTTCGGGCAGCCCAGTCAAAACACCCGCTGCTTGAGTTGCATCTAACTGCGATAAAATGAGTGAAATCGTTTGTGGATGTTCTTTTGAAATAAAAGGCACAATCTGGTTGGGATCAACATTGCGCAACATGTAAAACCCACTTGAGGTCGTGCTGTTCACCCGATCTAATAAAGCCTGCGCTTTGCGTGGGCCCAATGCTTTTTCGAGCGCACCCCGTGCAAAGTCAATTCCCCCTTGCGACACATATTTCCCCGCCAACAACAACTGTTCAAATTCTTCGAGCACTTCATCTTCTTGCTCTGTTGTCACCACATCTAATTCTGAAATCGATTGTGCAATCGCCTCGACTTCAACATCACTGAGGTATTTCATAACTTCAGCAGTTGTATCTTGCCCCAATGCAATCATCAAAATCGCGGTCTTTTGTCGTGCGGGCATCTCATCATTTTCTTCTTCAGCCAAGGGATACTCCTCAGATAAAGACAAAGTGGCCAGACATGAAAGACCTAAAATGCCTTTGTAAAGGCAGCACTTTTAAGAGAGCAACCCATTCTTAAAATATGGTAAAAGTGCTTGAATCTTTTTTCTGACAATACGTAATCTCATGTAGAAGTCAATGCTATTCATCCAATAACTATTGCACGATACCATTACCCAGGCTATCTTAGCATGATTCTGACAGACCTTTTAACACATCACAAAGGAGAGCCATTATGCTCATTGGTATCTCACCCTTGCTTAGCCCCGAATTGCTATCGACACTGTATCGAATGGGGCACGGTGATGAAATTGTTTTGGCCGACGCACACTTTCCAGGTGACTCGGTTCATGCCAACGTACTTCGCGCAGACGGACTAAAAGTTGCTGACTTACTCGACGGCATTCTGCCACTTTTTGCGCTCGACATCTATGTCGAGAGCCCCGTTTTTATGATGGACGCTGCGCCGGGTGATACGCTTGACCCTGCCGTTGAAAAAGCTTTTCGAACCGCCATTGACAGACATTGGCCCGAAACACCCCCTATTGCGCGGGTTGAACGCTTCGCTTTTTATGAACAATCCAAACGAGCTTTTGTCATTGTCATGACGGGTGAGACCGCCAAATATGGCAATATTGTTCTCAAAAAGGGCGTCACCCCGATTGTATAAAGCAAATTGTGTGCACATAATGTTCAGCAGCGTGACCCCAATTCAATAATTCTCACAAACAATTGAATTTTAATCATTTATTTCCCAATAAAATCACCTGCCCGCTGAAGGAAGTCTTTTCTAGTTGTACTTATTACCCACCTTACCCAAAAGGAAATGCCACACACACAGCAAAAAATGCCTCGGTGAATGATCCACCGAGGCATTTTTTTAGGATTTATTGCAGACCGTCTTACGCGGCTTGCCATTCTGCATGAATAGGCGCCAACAGTTTTCGCAATTGTACCCGTGCCCGAAATAACCGCGACTTCACGGTGCCGACCTGGCACCCAACCACCTCAGCGATTTCCTCGTAAGCCAAACCATTCACCTCTCGCAAAATCACAACCAAGCGAAACTCAGGAACAAGCTTCTGAAGAGCTGCGGTTAATGCGTCTTGCATCTCACGATTTATCACCGATTGATCTGTCGCGTCATCTTGACAAAATAACGCATCATCTGCCGACAGATGCGCCCACCAATCGTCATCCCCAACCCCTTGTGCCCACAGTTTATTGGCCTTCATCCAATCGTAGCACCCATTCACACAAATGCGATACAGCCACGTAGAAAACTGTGCATTGCCTTGAAAACGGTGCAAAGAACGAAAAGCCTTCAAAAAAACCAATTGTGCCAAATCGTCGGCATCATCAGATGACCCTACCAAATTATAGGCCATTTGATAAATACGCACATGATGCCGATTGACCAACTCTGAATAAGCTTCTTTATCGCCATTCAAAACGCAGGCCACTAATTTTGGGTCGCTCAATTGTTTATGGTTCTGTTGACGCATAATGTCTCCAAGAGCAACATTAAAACCCGATCTGAAAACTCGCCGACAAGCTATGCCGAACACCGTAATTATAATACACATCATTCGATCGCATGTTCATAAAGCTATAGCCAAGAGCCGTCGTCAATTTCTGCGTCAACGGCAATTCCAAATCAACATCAAAAAACGAACTTCGATCTCTTCGCAAATCGACACCCGGCAAAAGATAGCCATCCAAATCCAAAGCAAATTCATCAGTATAAGACCACATCTCATATCCACCTTCCGCAATCAAACGCGCTTGTGCGGGCAGTTGTTGCGTCAGCTTGGCCGTCAACCGATGTCCTCCATAATCATATCTGCTGTTCAAAAGATCTTCATCTGTAAAAGATCTCAAAATCGCGCTCAAACCATCTTGCTGTGCTGTGGTATTCATACGCGCCTGATACCGCAAGCTTAAACCCGTATTGCGGGTCAAAGATTGCGCCACCTGAAGCCCCAATACCACCTGACTTTCTGCAGAATCACGTAACTTATATCCAAACTGGGCATCGGCTTGAAGCGTTGTGCGCGAAGGTAAGAACCGATTGACTTGGGCAGAAAAATTGTGATCGACATAGCGGGACACAACTAAGTTTTTATAAGAACGCCAATCCAAATGATACCCCAACTTCAACATGGTACTTTTTTCCACATACCATTTGCCCTGCACATATCCCGCAGTGCCCAAATAATCATAGATATTGTAAACCGATTGATTGATCCGATTTGTTGCTGCAAAACCCAATATCACTCGATCTCGCGCCATACCCAAAGGATAAATCATATCCAAACCGACTCGGTTGGCAACAAACGTGCGCGGGCCACGTTGCCCAAACATAAACCCATCACCCGAGTAATACAGGCGCGTACTGGTATTTTGCCGAGAAACATCCAAAGCCATATGCGTGATGCGTGCACTCTCACCCGTATAAACACCATCGGCATTGGAATCATAAACCGAACCAACAGAAAGATCCGTTGTCCACTGCGCGCCCGAAGGCGAAATAGAAACAACAAACCCAAGAGCCAAACATACGAACAACTTTTTCAACATAACAACATCCCCGAGAAAAGATGGGAGGGGATACCCCCTCCCATCATCAATGACCTACTGTGCGTCAGCGGTACCTTCGGCTGGTGCTTCGACTGCAGGAGGAGGACCAAAGTGCCCCCGACGTCCACCCCGACGACCAAACCCGCCCCGTGCCTTGTTGCCTTGGGGTTTTTCGGGCTTTTCGATGCCCCAAGTTTCTAACTGCGCTTCAACAGCTGCATGAATATCTTCGCGGCTTGATTCGGCTTCTTTCAAACCGTCAACCAAAGCGGTCAATTCTGTAGCCTGCTCTGCGCTGAGTGCATCACCCAAACGACTCGCAACAGTTGGGTGTTCGGGCAATTCAATGCCCCACTCCGTAAACTTGGCTTCAACGGCTGCATGAACGTCTTCTTTTGCAGTTTCAGATACTTTCAAACCATCAACCAATGCCTTAAGTTCTGTTTTTTGCTCATCGGTCAATTGTGATGCCACACCGCCCATCACACCCCGATGACCGCGACGATGTTGCATCCGCGCATTGTCATCAATCCCATCTCCGTTTTCATCGACAAACGATGTTTCACCGGCCGTATCTTGTGCCTGAGCCAGCTGTGCTTCACCAAGAGCCAACATCAACGCCAACGCACCCGTCAGGAAAGTCAATTTCTTCATCTTAAACTCCTTCTTTAATAAGGGATGATTGCTTCTCACACACGGATCAAGATCTCTATACACGGTCTGATGGTGCTGTCGTACCTCTCATCCAGATTCCCGAAGGTCTCTTGTGCACGTGGAAGATCGGCATCAACAAGGTCAAGCGCTTGATCTGTATGTGCTGTATTGCTTAGACAAGAACTGGGAGAAAAGCGTTCCTTGTCTGTCATTAAATCTGCCATACTTTATGGCTTCATAACCTTAGACAGGCACCGTTCCACCCGCGTTCCATGTTGGGCCAAAAAAAATCCCAACGTGTCAAATCCAAATGAGGCAGTTTGGTCGTCAATTTGCCCGAATAAATCGCAATGCCCGGTTTAACAACATCTGCAATCAAAGTTAGAATACGCGCATCTTGCACAAATGCCCGCGTGATATCCGACCGCAACCCGAGCGACATCACCCAGCCAGGATTGCGATGAATACCCCCCCATCTTGCTCTTGAATGCGATCTATCTCCCGATCAATTCCCGACAATTCTTCTACAGGAAAAACATGTGAAATAACCACATATCCGTTACCATGATAAAAGGCCAATTCTACCCATGTCAATTTTCGATGCGTATTGACGACCATCTTCACCCCTCAAAATAGTTCAGCAGCTTATCTAGAATCAGTGCTTCATAAATACCGTAAACCGTATCCCCACCCATAAGCCATAAGCACTCACGGAAACAAGCCGAAGATCACACGAAACATTTTCAGGAATCAATTCCCCCCGTTGCACGCAACAACGTTTCTTGCACCAGCAACTCATGTGCATACGAACGATCGGGTTCCTTTTCCCCTTGAATTGCAGACAGAAAGGAATCCAACTCTAACATATACAAATCGTGTCTCGATTGGGGTGTCACCGGCACCACATTGACACCGGCCTCATAACCGCCACGTTTTTCATCCAAACACAACCGAATTTGATCTGCGGGTTCCATCGGGTCCATAATGGCACTGCCCTTTGTACCATATACCTCAAAACGCCGGGCAGCGGGTCGTGTTTCCAGCGCAGAAATATCTAACATCACCATCGCACTTTCATATTCAAACACACCCAAGGCATTGTCGGAACAGTTGGGCACCTCACCCGAATCATTCCTCAAAAAAGACGTCACCTTCTCAGGTCTTCCTAACAACCAAACAATCTGATCCAATTGATGTGCGGCCAAATCATAAAAAACC
>Ga0114999_10009847_pt1 | contig 10415 bp, 8 predicted proteins | sample ArcticOcean_MG_C_3_FD_89820 | JGI IMG/M metagenome (GOLD analysis project Ga0114999, IMG submission 89820) | Marine microbial communities from western Arctic Ocean - ArcticOcean_MG_CB8_126 | ecosystem: Environmental > Aquatic > Marine > Oceanic | place: Arctic Ocean: Canada Basin | collected... | reverse complement strand
AAATTAGATTTTTCGAAATTTACTATGCCTACTTTAATTATGACTGGAGAAAATGAAGTTGGTTCAACAGTTAAAATGAATAAAAATCTTCGCAAAGAGATAAAGAAGAGTATTTTATATATTATTAAAGACGCCAAACATGGTGCAACTATTGAAAAAGCTGAAGATGTTAATCATCAGCTTAAAGATTTTTTATTTAATAAAAATAATTAAATTGCACAACTCATATCGTGACCGCAACAAATTGGCGATTTAATTTTCCCATGGTCATTTGGACATCTTGATACTTGAACAGTTGAACCATCATCATTATGAATATGGCTATTAACCAAAGCCGCATCACATTTTGCACATGTAGCATTAACTGACATTCCACACTCTTTACATTCATATGTAGCCATATATAAAACTCCTTATATAAAAAAAAATTTTAATATGAGTTTTGCTTAAAGTAAATAGATTAAATAATTATTATAATTCTGAAATACAATAATCAGCTTTTTCAAGCCAATCGGGATTTATTACTACACCCCATCCTGGTTCATTTGAAATAGATACTTTACCATCACTTACTACGAAAGGATCATTTAAAAATAACCCTTGTTGCCAAGGATAATAATCCTCACCCTCTATAGATAATTCTAAATACTTACCTGCATTAGGAATTGCTTTTAATAAATGCATTGTACACATTGTAACTAAAGAAAGATTTGCTGCATGAGGTAAGCATGGAATATTTTTTTCTGCTGCCATCTCCGCTATCTTTAAGCTTCTAGTTAGCCCGCCCACATACATAACATCGGGTTGAATAATATTAACTATTTTGCGATTAATCATATCTTTCCATATTCGAAATTCACAATCTTGCTCACCACCAGTAACGTCAATTTTAAGCGCATTAGTTACTTCAAGTGTTTGGTCTGGCTCCCAATAAGGGCAGGGTTCTTCAAAATGAGTTACCCCATTATCTTCAAGTATATGACCAATTTCTATTGCTCTAGCAGGACCAAAACAACTATTTGCATCAACCATTTTTATTGTTTTTGGATTAAGGTTTTTATTAATTACATTTATTATTTCTTCAGATCTTCCTGGCCATTCATCTTCTCCTCTTCCACATTCTGAACCTACTCTAAATTTAAATGCATTAATACCTAGCTCATCTTGTAATTTCATAAATCTTTTGGCTTCATCTTGGGGGGTAATATCTCTCTTCATAGAAGATCCATACACTCGTAATTTTCCAGGTGCCCCCCCTATTAAAGAAACAACTGGCTTGTCTTCAAGCCTTCCCTTCATATCCCATAGAGCTGTATCTAAACCGGCTATTGCTCGTAATAGATACGAGCCAGGGAATTTATGCTCTTTTTCTAACACTAAATTTTCAATATTTTCAAAATTATACCAAGACTTTCCAAGTACCCATGGAGCAACCTGTTTGTGAAAAATTTGAACTGTAACGTCAGCATGATATGTTGACATTTGACCATAACCAATATTATTGGCACTATCTGTTATCTTTAAAAAACTAACATAAGATTTGGTAAATGTTTCTAATTTTTTAATTTTCATCTATTTTTTTTATATCTTCTAATATTATTTGGCTACCCATAAATGCAGACATCATAACAGGCGCGTTAATATTTCCTGACGGGATATTTGGAAAAATAGAAGCATCAGCAATCCATAAATTTTTTATTCCATGAACTTTTAACCTATGTGAAACTACGCTATTACTTTTATCTGAACCAATTTTGCAAGTGCAAGAAGGATGATAAATAGATGAGGCTGTATTTTTAAAATGATCAATTAATACTTCGTTTGAAGAATTAGCTGGATCAATATTTATAGGTTTAATTGTAACTTCTTTTATAGCCTTAGTGTTACTAAGACTTCTAACAAAATCAAAGGCACATTCTAGATCATAAATGTCTTCTTTTTCAGATAGATAATTTGGATTAATAGTTGGATCATCATTTATATTATTTGATTTAATATTTACAAAGCCAGTGCTTTTTGGTCTACAACTATTAAAGCCGATAATAAAACCGCTAAATTTATCAGTTTTCAGGAGAGGTCGTTTATTTTTGTAAGTTATTGAATAAGTTAAAGGATTAAAATATATTTGAAGATTAGGATAATTTTTTTTATTTTTCCATTTTATAAAACCACCACCTTGATTAAGACTTAATGATAATGGACCATTTCTAAATAAACAATATTGAATAATTGATTTTATTCTTCCACTAATATTACCTAATGACTGATTTAAAGTAGGGATTTTTGATTTATATAGATAATCTATACCAAGATGATCTTGAAGATTAGCTCCAACATTATCATTTGCAAATTCTATATCCACCCCCTTCTCTTTTAAAAGTTTTTCTGGACCTATTCCAGATAACATCATTAATTGAGGTGTTTTTATAGCTCCTGCAGATATTACAACACCAATATTTGCTCTTTCAATATGAATTGATCCATTTCTCATATATTCAACTCCAATTACTTTGTGATCCTTAATAATGAGTTTATGTACATTAGCATTCGTAATAAGTTTAATATTATTTTTTTTTAAAGATGGTTTTAAAAATCCATCTGCGGCACTCCATCTGTAACCATTTCGAGTAGTAATATTATAATTACCAACTCCATTTAATTCAAAATCATTAAATTTTTTTAATACAGATAAGTTTAACTCTTTTGATCCTCTAAAATAATTATCTAAAATTTTGTGATGAGCAGCACTAACATCATTGACAGTAATTTTATTATTAGCACTATCTTTATCTGTAACAATAATGTTTTTTTCCATTTCATTATAAGTTTTTTCAATATTTTCAATGGACCATTCATTATTTTTAGAATTAGACCAATTCTGAAAATCTGTTCTAAGACCTCTAGTGTAAACCATTGCATTAATTGAACCTGATCCCCCCACCACTTTACCTCTGGGAAAATAAATCTCTCTATTATTAAGATTTGACTGAGATGAAGAATAAAAATTCCAATTAATTTTTTTATTAAAAAAAGTCATGCCGTATCCTAATGGAATTTTAATAATTGGATTCAAATCTTTAGGACCAGCCTCTAATATAAGTATTTTAAGATTAGATTGATCTGCTAGTTTGCTTGCCATTATAGATCCAGCCGAACCTGAACCAATCACTATTATATCAAAATTACTCATAAAAAAATTATTGAAGATTTATGTCATTATATGTTTAATCTTTTTACTATTTATTTTATTAGTAATAGCAATATAATTACTTATATAATGATAATTAAAATAATTAATTTTTTCTGAAATACTAAATACTTCCATTAATATTAGAATTTAGGAATCAATTTTTTTTCCATTAAGATAAATTTCTTTTAAATTTAGCTCTTTATCCAAAACTAAAATATTTGAAATTGCTTCAAGTGATATAATTCCTAATTTTTTCTCATTAATGTACTGAGCAGCATTATAACTAGTCATTGATACAGCTTCTTCTAAAGTAAAATTTATGTTACATAAATTTTTAAATGTTGAATGCATATTCATAATACTTCCTGCTAAAGTTGATGTATTTTTAAGAACGGATATATTTTCTTTTTTTTCTATACTTATGCCAACAAAATCATAAAAGCCGTTAGCCATTCCTGTTGCACCAATAGCATCAGTAACAGCATATAGTTTTTTTATACATTTTTTAGCTATTTTAATTGCAGATTCACTTACATGATTTAAGTCACATATAATTTCTGCATATTCTCCAATTTCAAGTGCTGCCGATAACACACCCGGATTACGATGATCATTTCCGGACATAGCATTATATAAATGAGTAAAGCCAATTTTATTTTTATTCATAATTTTTTTACAACAATTATAGTCGGCAATAGAATGTCCTATTTGTATATTAATATTTTCTTCAACAAGATAGTTTATTAATTCATCAGCACCTTCTAATTCAGGAGCTAAAGTTACTACCTTGATATTAGCAATTTTTTTAATTTCATTAATAAATTCTAAATTTGGTTTTTGAGAATAACTTGGCTGAGCACCTAGTTTATTTTTGTTGATGAATGGCCCTTCTAAATGAACCCCCATTACATTACTTAATTTATTAAATAAGAATTCAGAATTAAACCCCTTGAGAGCATATTCTGTATTTTCATAAGTGTTTGTTAAAGTAGTTGGTAATAATGTGGTGCTACCTTTTGATAGATGATAATCTGCCATTTTTTTAATTGATTGTAGGCCCATCATCGTATCATGGCCCATGGCTCCATGACAATGTAAATCAATGAATCCAGGAATTATATACTGCTCATCTTTAATATCTAATAATTTAGATATATTTTTTATATTATTATCAAAAATAATTTCGCCTAAAAAACTTTCATTATAATTTATAATTTTTCCTGAAATTTTGTTCAATTTAATTCTTTCTTTTATTAATTGTAAATATTTAAATTTTTAAGTATAAACAAGTAAAATGATTAAAAGTCATGATGTTTCCACCCTAATTTTGATAATAGATTCATATTATGTAAAAGAGTTGATCTAAAAGACTTCCACTCTCTTCTATTGTCTTTAGACCAAGCAACTTCTGCCAATGCAGCAAGGCGAGGGTTTATCATTTGATCAATAAATGATTCTTCTGTCAATGTTTCTGACCATAATTGACCTTGAATTCCATGAATTAGATGTTGTAAATTTTTTTCAATATTTAAAAGAGGTTTCCAAGAATGCACGTCTGAAACTTCAATTGTAGCAGCCCAACAAATTCCCCTTTCTTCTGTAGAGTTATTATGAGCCATATCAAAATAAGTTTTTTGTCCTGTGCACATAACAGTTTGAAAACCTTTTCTAATAGCCGCTATACTAACTTCTGAATTCTCCCATGCAAATATTAAACAATTTTTATCAATATTTCCCGATCCTCCTCCCGAACCTATATCTTTATGAGGAGGTATTACCGCCTCATTCCATGCGGCGGTTCTTTTTTTATTTTTATTAAGTATTTTTATAATTTTGTTCATATAAAAATCTTGAACATCTTCAAAAGAATATAATTTCTCCCTTTTCATCATTTCTAATATTTTAGGAGATCCTTCCCATGCAGATTTAGGGCGTTCATCAACACCAACATGAATTATATTAAAAGAAAACAATTCACTAATATCTATAATAGCTTTAGTTAAAAAATCCCAAGTTTCAGGAAGCGATGGATTTATAGTATTATTTTTATAATTACCTATATCTTGTGATTCCCTATTGGATACATGATCAAATAATTCAGGCATTACCTGAACCAAAGCCCATGAATGTGCAGGAAGATCTATTTCTGGCATAATCTCTATATTTAAATTTTTAGCAAATAATAATAAATCTTTCACTTCTTTATTAGAATAATACCCTCCTTTTTTATAATATCCTGTTCCATAAACAGGAGGTATAATTTCTTTATAACCTCTGTAAGATGAATTTTTAGCTAAATTTGGAAAACTTTTAAGATCTAGTCTCCAAGCTTCATTATCAGTAAGATGCCAATGAAAACGATTTAGTTTAAATAAACTCATGTAAATTAATAATCGTTTAATTTTTTCAATAGAATGAAATTGCCTTGAACAATCAAAATGCATACCTCTCCATTTAAATTTAGGTTTGTCTTCAATTGTACCAATAGGCAAATCTCCTGAATAAAAAAAAGATAATTGTAAAATTGAAATCAAAGCATAAAAGGTTCCTCCATAACTACCAGAAAAAACCTCTACATTCTCAGAATTAATATTTATTTTATAAGTATCCTCATCCATATCAATTTTATTAAATTTAATTTCAATACCCTTACTGACATTAAAATAAATTCCCAAAGTATCTGAGGTTACTTTTAATGAAGAAAAAATTTTTTGAATATCCTCATCCTTGCTAAAAAAATTCATTTTATAATTTTTTAAAAAAATACTACTTAAATTAATTTTAAAAGGTTCCGGTATAATGGGATTAATAACTGTAGAGTAAATTTTTTCATATATTTTTTTTTTAATAGGAAAATCAAAAGTTAAATTTTTTAATTCTACTTGAAGCAGATTCTCATTTTTATCTAATACAAAAGTCCCCTCTGGACCACATGACAAATTATAACTTCGAATTCTTGGAGTTTGTAATTTAATATTAATCGTGGCACTATAATTAGAAAGCATATCTTTATTAATTAATGTCAATTCATAATATCTCCCTATTTGCTTTGAAATGATGGCTCCCTGTAGCGCTTGAATTGAGTAAACAAGGCTAAAACATAATTTTATGTTTTTGATATCTTTTTTATCTTTATTTTCTAGGTTAATAGATAAAATATTTTCTTTATTGAATTTAGGAGTAATAATTATAGAAATCATAAATATTTTATCTTAATTATATATTCAAATATGAAAAATAACATTGAAAATTTTAGAAAATTATTTGATACTAGGTTAACCATCAAAAATTCTTCACATGCAAGAGTAAATCTTATAGGCGAACATACAGATTATACAGGTGGGTATGTGATGCCATCGCTTCTTCCATATAAAACTACTATTTTTTTAAATGCAAATAAAGAAAAAAATTATTCTGTTTTCTCAGAAATTTTTAATGAAAGTTTTCAATTTAATGATTTTATAAAATCACAATCAAATTCTTGGCTAGATTATATCAAGGGTTGTTTATTTATTTTCTTTGATGAAAATAAAAAAATTAAAAATTCATATTTTAAAATTTATATTAAATCTAATATCCCAATGGGCAGAGGTATATCTTCTTCAGCAGCTTTATGTGTCGGGGTTATAAAATCCTTAAATGAATATTTTGGAACTGGGTTTAATGAAAAACATATTGCGATATTATCTCAAAAAGTTGAAAGAAATTATATAGGTGTATCAGGGGGGATCATGGATCAAATGGTATCATCTATAGGAATCCACGGTAAGGCATTTTTTTTAGATTGCTTAAGTTTAAAATATGAATTGCTAGATATACCAAGGGATTGGAGCTTTTGCTTAATAGATTCTGAAGTTCAAAGAAATTTAAGAGATAGCTCTTATAATGAAAGATATGAAGAACTTAAAATAGCTGAAAGTATTTTAAAAATTCAACATCTTGGTACAATAAAAGAAAATCAAATAGATGAAAATATCTTTAAAAACAAAACTATTTTTAAAAGAACTAAACATGTAGTTTCTGAAAATCAACGTGTATTAGATGCAAAAAAATATTTAAAAGATAGGAAGATTGAAATGTTCGGGGATCTTATGAATAAAAGTCACCGATCTTATTCTCAAGATTTTGAAGCATCTACTGCAGATGTTGATTTAATTGTTAGTCGATCAATTAAAAGTGGTGCTTCTGGATCTCGATTAACTGGTGGTGGATTTGGTGGATTTACAGTTTCTTTAATTAAAAAAAATAAATATGATAATTGGTATAAAAAAATGTTAAATTATTACGATAAAAATAAATTTTTTAAAATATAATGGAAGAATATAAAAATTATATTAATGGTGCATTTAAAGATTCACATTCTAAAAAAACATTTAATTCTATAAATCCATCAACTGAATCCCCTTGGGCAAAAATATCTGCTGCTGAAAAAGAAGATGTAAATGATGCTGTTGAAGCAGCAAGTAATGCATTTCATGATGAATGGTCAAAATTTTTACCTCAAGAAAGAAGTAGAGTTTTAAGGGCAATAGGTGATAAACTATTACAAAATGCTGAGTTTTTGGGTGCTATAGAAACCAAAGATACTGGAAAAATGTTTAAAGAAACAAAATTTCAAGCTAATTATATAGCTGAATATTACTACTATTATGCTGGTTTAGTTGATAAAATTGAGGGTTCTACACTTCCAATAGATAAACCCGATATGCAGGTTTTTACTAATAGAATTCCTTTGGGAGTAGTTGCGGCTATCATACCGTGGAATTCACAAATGTTTTTAACCGCAGTTAAACTTGCTCCCGCTCTGGCAATGGGCAATACGATAGTTATTAAAGCTTCAGAAGTTGCGCCTGTTCCTTTATTTGAGTTTGCCAAATTAATAGACACAATTAATATTCCAAAAGGTGTAATAAATATCATTACAGGATTTGCAGATGAATGTGGAAAAACATTAACATCTCATCCTAAAATAGATCTTATTGCTTTTACCGGAGGAATGGAAACGGCAAGACATATAGTTAAAAATTCTTCAGAAAATTTAGCTAAAGTTACTCTTGAACTTGGAGGAAAAAGCCCTGTTGCTGTATTTAATGATGCAAGAATTGATAATGCTTTAAATGGCGTTACAGCAAGTATTTTTGGAGCTAGTGGTCAAAGCTGTATTGCTGGATCTCGTCTTTATATTCAGGAAAAAATATATGATGAATTTTTAGAAAAAATTACCAAAAAAGCAAAAAATATTAAAATTGGAGATCCAATGAATAAAGAAACACAAATGGGACCTCTTGCAACAATAAATCAGTTAAATGATATTCAAGAAAAAATAGATGCAACTATCAAACAAGGGGGAAAAATAATTATAGGAGGCGAAAGAGTAAAAGAAATGACTAAAGGATTTTACTACCAACCGACAATCATAGAATGTCATCATCACAATCTTCCTGCTGCTGAAAAAGAATTATTTGGACCCGTTCTATCAGTTATGAAGTTTTCAAATGAAGAGGAAATTACAGAAATGATGAATGATAATTCTTATGGTCTTGCTGCTGGAATTTTTACAGAAAACAACGGAGTAGCTCTGCGTCTTTCAAAAAATGTAAGAGCGGGAATTGTATTTGTAAATACTTACCGGTTAATTTCACCAATTGCTCCTTTTGGAGGATTTAAAAATAGTGGATTTGGAAGAGAATCAGGAATGGAAGTAATTAAAGATTATTCTAATGTTAAAACTACTTGGATTAACACTTCAAAAGAAACCTTGGGTGATCCTTTTATTATTAGATAAATTTCAAATAGTTTTAAAATACAAAATAAAATAGGCGCTACTAAAAGTAGCGCCATTAAAAATATTAAACTTTTCCTATTGGAATTTGCTTTTTTGGATCCCAAAAAGGCAATTCTACAACCACTGATTCAAGTTTCCCGTAGGGTGAGTTAATATAAAATTTGCTTCCTTGTTTGGCATGTTCAATAGGCACAAAGGCAAAACCAATATTTTTCTTTAATCTTGGTGAAAAGCATTTTGAAGTAACATAACCAATCTCTTCGTCTGCTGAATCATTAATTGGCCAATGGTCTGGAACAAAATAACCAGGGGTATATTCTGGAGGAACAATCATTGTGATAGAATCTCCTAATATTTCTATCCCAACTAATTTTCGTTTTATACCATCCTGTTTAATTTTTCTTAGTGCCTCTTTACCTACAAAATCAGCATCCATTTCCAAATCAACAAGTCTATCCATGCCTATTTCAAAAGGATTGTCAGTCACTCTCATGTCTTGAAAGTAAGAAAATATGCCTGCTTCAACTCTCCGAATCTGAGAAGGTCCTGTGGGTGCTATTTTGTAAGGCTCCCCTGCTTTCATAATCTTTTCATATAAATCACTCCCGCGACTACCATCACGCAAATATATTTCATAACCAATTTCTCCGCTCCAACCTGTACGCGAAACCACAACAGGAATGTCATCCAATTCAGTTTGTTTGCACCAGTAGTAATCAAGATCATTAATCGAAGATCCAAATAAATCCACCATAACATTTTTTGATTTTGGCCCCTGGACTTGCAAAGGTGAAACATCTGGCTCAACCAATTTTATATCATACTGATCTTTGCCTGCAACTCCCATTGCCCAAAGAAGTAAATCGCTATCAGATATAGAATACCACCAGTGGTCTTCAGCTAACTTTAAAAGTATAGGGTCGCTTAATATTCCCCCTTCATAATTTGTATTTAAAACATACTTACATTGGTTTACGGCACAATCGGATAAATTACGCGGCGTAAGTAATTGTGTAAATTTTGCTGCGTCCGGACCGGTAATTTCTACCTGTCTTTCAACAGCTACATCCCACAAAGTTACATCATTAATCAAACTCCAATAATCTTCTTCAGGTGTATTATAATAAACTGGAAAATACATATGATTATAGGTTGTATATTCTTTACAGCCCCATTTCAGAGTTGATTCAAAATAGGGTGATTTTCTTACCCTTGTTCCAAATCCCAGATGAGGTTTAGGGGGGTTATTTGTACGTGTAGCCATTTTTGACTCCTGGATAATTTTTAAAACATATAGTATTATTTTTTTAAAACTGTCTATAGATTATTCTATCAATACAAAAAAAAAGTAGGATAATTTTTGCGGTAAAGAACTAGGAGATTAATCTTTTGTTTTCAGAATCATATGCCATATCTTTTAGAACTATGGCTCTTCTTTTT
>Ga0114999_10009844_pt1 | contig 10416 bp, 10 predicted proteins | sample ArcticOcean_MG_C_3_FD_89820 | JGI IMG/M metagenome (GOLD analysis project Ga0114999, IMG submission 89820) | Marine microbial communities from western Arctic Ocean - ArcticOcean_MG_CB8_126 | ecosystem: Environmental > Aquatic > Marine > Oceanic | place: Arctic Ocean: Canada Basin | collected... | reverse complement strand
GGGGTCGGCCGCCATCGGCTGATCGCTCGCCACTGCCGATGGCGCCGCGCCGCATATTTTGCGGGGTAGTGGGCCATACCATGGGAGGGCTAAACCGGTTAACGGTGCCGTCAAGATCGGGGCCGTGCCAACTGTGCCCATTAATAGCAAGATCGTCAGTGTCTTCACTATAAACTCTCTTGTCGGGCTTAGGACCTTGTTGCAGTTATTGCGGCGAACTTACCCACCAGACTGATATAAATTTGCGCGTATTATGTCGATCCGGGTTATAGCGAACAGTCGGTTGCTGCTGAGATCTCGTCGTTTGCAGGCGGAGACTGCTTCGGCGGATAGGGGCCCGGCCCAGACAGGGATCGCAGTAAACACTGTCTGGGGCCTATCGGTTCTTCTTAATGCTGTTCGGTAGTGGGGTCTTATTTCTTGTCGTAGCGGATACGCGGATCGAGCCAGGCGTACAGTACGTCGGCCAACAAGTTGGCCAGCACGAAGACCGTGGCCAGCAGCAAGACGCCGCCCTGCACGGCTCGGAAGTCGCGCGCTTGCACTGCCAAGAAGAGCCAGCGGCCGACACCGGGCCAGGCGAAGATCGTTTCGGTGATTATCGCGCCGCCGAGCAGGTAGCCGAACTCTAGGGCGATAACGGTCAGCGTGGGGATGAAGGCGTTTTTCACCGCGTGGCGCAGCACTACCATCCGTTGCGAGAGGCCCTTGGCCCAGGCGGTGCGGATATAATCCTCGCCGAGGACTTCGAGCAGGTTGGCGCGGGTCATGCGTGCGATAACCGCCATCGGGATGGTGCCGAGTGTCAGGGCGGGCAGGAAGAGATGCCAAAGGATATCGCCGAAGGCCTCAAAATCGCTTTGTAAGAGCGCGTCGAGGGTGTAGAAGTAGGTGATGGGCTCAAAGTAGATATGGGTACTCAGACGGCCGGAGACGGGAAAGAGCGGCAAGAAGACCCCTAAGAGCAGGATCAACATCAGGGCTAACCAGAACACGGGCATTGAAATACCGGCGGTCGCCAAGACCATGCTCAGCAGATCGGCTATTTTACCGCGGCGGACGGCTGCCCAAATACCGGCGGAAATGCCGACGGTCATCGCCATCAGCATACTGGCCATTGTCAGTTCGAATGTGGCGGGGAAACGTTGCAGAATCTCAGTGGTAATTTTCTCGTGCGTGCGGATCGAACGACCGAGGTCACCACTCAACAGTCCGGTGAAAAAACGGTAGAACTGCACGTGGAAAGGCTGGTCGAGTCCCATGGTCGCCCGCAGTTCGGCCAGGCTTTCCGCGTTGGCCCGCTCGCCGAGCATGACTTGTGCCGGGTCTCCCGGCACAAGGTAGAGCATCAGAAAGACCAAAAACGATATGCCCAACAGCGTCGGGACCAGTGAGATAAACCGGTTGAGGACGAAACGATACATGGGCTATGGTGTGAAAGCCGTGCTGTGGAACCACTTACTGCCGGTCGGGTGCAGTTTGAAGCCGGAGACGCCGCGATGGAACGCTGCGGTTTGTGTCGCGTGCACCAATGGTACCCAGGGTGCGTCGTGGAAGATAATCTCCTGGGCTTGCTGGTAGAGCTTGCTGCGCTGATCGCGATCAGCAGAAATCCGGGCGGCGACAAGCACTTTGTGCAACTCCTCGCTTTTGTAGAAGGCGATATTTTGCGCGGGTTTGACGGCGGCGGTTTTATCAAGCAGCACATACAGAAAATTATCGGGGTCGCCATTGTCACCGGTCCAGCCTAGTAGGGCCATCGGGTGCTCGCCGTTAGAAACCTTGTCGAGATAGGTGCCCCATTCCCATTGCACAATGCGCGCGCGGACACCGATCTTTGCCAGGTCGGCCTGGACCGCCTGGGCGATCTTATCGGGTTGCGGCATATAGGGCCTGGGTACGGGCATCGCCCAGAGTTCGGTTTCGAAGCCGTCGGGAAAACCAGCCTCGGCCAACAACGCGCGGGCCTTGTTGGGGTCGTAGGCGTAGCCGGTGATTTTGTCATTATAGCCCCAAAGCGTCGGGGGGATCGGGTTTTTCGCGGCTAAGGCCAGGCCTTGGTAAAAATTATCGACGAGGGCTTGTTTGTTGACGGCGTGGTTGATCGCTCGGCGCACACGTAAGTCGTCGAAGGGCGCCTTGTCCATATTCATCGCCAGGTAGCCGACATTCATGCCCGGTTGCGTCAGCAATTGCAGTTCGGGGTTGTCGCGAATTTCGTCGATATACTCGGGGTTCAGATTGTCTAAACCCTGCACGGTGCCCTGTGACAGTTCGAGAAAACGGATCGCGGCTTCTTGAATCGGTTTAAAGATTAGGCGGTCGAGTTTGGCTTTGGGACCCCAATAATTATCATTGCGGGCGAGTACAATGCGTTCATCTTTGCGCCATTCAATAAAACGGAATGGCCCAGTGCCGACTGGGTTTTTGAAATAATCCCGGCCGTATTTTTTTATCGCGGTCGGGCTTACCGCGGCGCAGAAATTCATCGCCAAGTTGGAGAGGAAGGGGGCGTTCGGTTTCTTGAGGCGGATGACGAAGGTCGAATCATCGGGAGCCGCGAGTTCGGCGAGGATATCGTCCATGCCCATATCCTTCCAGTATCTGTAACCGCCTTCGACTTTGTGATGGGGGTGGTCTTTGTAAAACTGGCGGCCTAACGAGAAGAGCATAGCTTCAGCGTTAAAGACGGTGCCGTCGTGAAAATGAACGCCGCGCCGTAAATGAAAGGTCCAGGTCAACTGGTCGGCGGAAACGTCCCAGGAATGCGCGAGCTGCGGTAAGATCGCGGTGCTCTCGCTATGATATGCGACGAGCGTTTCGTAGATGTTGTCGCAGACTTTAAATGATTCGCCATCTGTTTCTAGTCCTGGGTCAAGGCCGACCGAATCGGAACCGCGGCCAAAAACCAGCGTGGTCAGTTGTTGTTTCTCACTGCCGCAGGCTGCAAGGGTCAGTACGATCAACAAGAAGGGAATAATCACGGTTTCAGATCCTTTAGCAACGAGTTCTTTTCCGCCTCGATTTCGCGCAAACGACGACGATTGGCCAACTCGCGGTCTTCCGGGTGCATAAGGCGCAGCCAGGCACTGATGGTGCGCAAGTCGGTATAGGAGGGCAATGAGTAGGCCTGGCGCAGCGACTTGGCGTCGTTGGAGGAGGTTTTTTTGTGTATCGGTCTGATCAGTAGACGGGCATCGGAGGTAAGGATCCAAGCCTCGTGCGCGGCTGAAATGTCCCGCAGATAGAAACGGCCGCTCGACCAGGAAGTACGTTGGGTATAAAGCGCGACGCGGCGGCCCCAATGCATGAACTGTTTTTCGAAGTTCAGCGGGTAGGCACCGACGCGGGGGTTGCTATAGCGGTCGGGGTCGTAGTGCACGATGATATCGTAGACGCTCGTTGTGTTGAGCACCGGGTCGCGCACGATTTCGACCAATGTGAGGATCTGCGCGTAGGCTTCTTCGTTTGTGCGGGCTAGGGCCGCGCGCAATTCGGTCCCAGCATCTTGCAGTTCAGTCTCCGAGAGGGTGACCGCGGCCTTTTGTGCTTCGGCGGTGGCGGACCATAGGCCGATGAGCAGGGCGCAACAGATCCTCACCCCCAGGCCTAAAAACCCACGGCCCCTGGCTGCATAGCCGGGGGCCGTGGTCCGCTTGCACCGCAATGTCTAATCCTCGAAGGCCGCGTCAAAGGCGATATCCGAAGGGGCAAAGTCCACCTCTTTGACGAAGGCGGCCGATTCGGTCGCGCCGTGTTCGCGGTCCATGCCGCTGTCTTCCCATTCGACCGACAGCGGTCCCTGGTAATTGATGCGGTTGAGGGCGCGGATGATTTCCTCGAAATCGATATTGCCTCGGCCCAGTGAGCGGAAGTCCCAGAAGCGCCGCCGGTCGCCGAAGTCGGTGTGCCCGCCGAAGACGCCGGCGTCCTTGGGCGTCTGAGACCAGCCGACGTCCTTCATGTGCACATGGAAGATCCGGTCGCTGAAGCGATGGATGAATTCGACATAGTCTACGCCCTGGTAACCGAGATGGCTAGGGTCGTAGTTAAAGCCAAAGGCCGGGTGCCCGTCGAGCGCCTCAATGGCGCGTTGGGCCGAAGCGATGTCGAAGGCGATTTCGGTCGGGTGCACCTCAAGTGCGAACTTGACCCCGAGTTTCTGGTATTGGTTTAGGATCGGGATCCAGCGTTTGGCGAAGTCCTTGTAGCCCTTCTCGATCATATCGGGGGAGACCGGTGGGAAGGAATAGAGCAAATGCCAGATCGAGGACCCGGTAAAGCCATTGACTACGTCGAGGCCGAGCCGGGCGGCGGCCTTACCGGTGGCGATCATTTCCTTAGCCGCGCGTTTGCGCACGCCTTCGGGGTCGCCGTCGCCAAGGATGCGCGGCGGCAATATAGACGCGTGGCGGCTATCTATATTGTCGCAGACAGCTTGGCCGACGAGGTGGTTAGAGATGGAGTAGAGCTTGAGGCCGTATTGGTCTAAGAGTTGGCGTTTATTTTTGCAGTAGGCGGCCGTGGCTTTCTCGACTTCAAAATGATCGCCCCAGCAGGCGAGTTCCAAGCCGTCATAGCCGAATTCGACGGCTTTCTGGCACATCGTCTCAATGCCCAGATCGGCCCATTGGCCCGTGAAGAGAGTAACAGGTCGCATCGCGGTTGCTCCTTGTTGGTGATCGGTACGAAAATCTCTATAAAGGAAGATACATACGGCGGTCGGGACAAGGGTGTCAAGAGCTATCGGCTGAGCGATTTCTCACGCCGCAGGTCAATGTCGAAGATACGCAGATAGCGGCCTTGGAACTCCCCGATCACTTCGAGGATCTGGTCCTCGTCGAGGTCGAGCAGGCCCATACGCTCGCCGAAGGGCTCGGGCGATTGCCATTCGAGGTCGAAGAAGCGGGCATCGAAGATATATCCGTCGTTGAGCACGATTTCGTCTTCGCCGTCTCCGTCGACATCGCCGATGAGGATTTGGTGTGCGGTCAGATCGGTCTGGTCGCTGCGCCATTGCTCATACTGGTCTCGGCCATCGTAGACGATCAGGCGGCCGTCGGCGCAGAATACAAGTTCAGGCTGCTCGTCGTCGTCGATATCGCCGATGGTTAAGCTGGTGATGCGCCTGTACTCGTTGGGGGAGTTGCTCCAGATGAGCGTGTAGTCCATGATGTCGAGATAGTAGATGCGGCCCTGGTCGGTGTAGGCGACGATTTCGTCGAGTCCGTCGTTGTTGATATCTACGACAAAGACTCCGCTCACCGACCCTTCGAGATATTCGCTGACCCACACCTCGGTATAAGAGCCGCCGTCGCGCGCTTCGTAGATATGGATGCGGCCGTTGTTATCGCCGAGGACCATTCGGTCGGGGCCTTCACCGGAGGGTAGGTGAAGCAGGTTGTCAAATTCTTCTAAGTCACCACGGTAGGCCGGTAAGTCGAGTGCTTGTATGCAAGGTGGGGCGAGCAAGATGGCGCATAGGATGAGCGTCAACATGATGTGCTTTACTCCTCGGAAACGGCCGCACGGGCGGCCTCGTAGACGGAGAGCAGCGGTATCTGGTGCTTCTTCGCAAGCCGGGCGCAATCCTCGTATTCGGGCGCGGCGCGGCGGTGGCCGTCCAGATAGCTAAATTTAACGCGGACCTCGCCAAAGGGCGTTTCAACCGAGCGGACCTCGCGCTCTAATACGCGACGTTCGACGGAATAATAGCGCAGGCCGATGGTGGTCGTCTCTTGTAGGATGGTCGTCGCCAACAGGTCAAAGGTCGCGGCGTCGGCGAGCACGCTGAGCACATTGCCCGGGCGGCCTTTCTTCATGAAAACCGGCGTCGCGTAGACCTCGCGCGCGCCTTGTTCGAGCAGTCGGTCGAAGAGATAGCCATATACCTCGGGGTTCATATCGTCGATATTGGCTTCGATCAGCGTCATTTTTTCGCTAGCCTGATCGCTCTCTCCGATGCGCAGTCGCACTAGATTGGGTATGGCTTCGAGGTCGCGACTGCCCGCTCCGTAGCCGACGGCTTGTTGTCGGAAAGGCGGTGGCGATCCGAATGACCGGGCGAGCGTCGTGATAATCGCCGCCCCGGTCGGGGTGACCAACTCGGCGCGGATATCGGTTTGCTCGGTCGGCACGCCGCGGCAAAGGGCCAGAACACCGGGTACGGGCACGGGGTAGCGGCCGTGGGCGCAACGCGTAAAACCGGTGCCGAAGCGCAGAGGAGAGGCATGGATTTCATCAATGCCGAGAAGCTGGAGACCTGCGACGGCTCCGACCACGTCAACGAGGGCGTCAAGGGCGCCGACTTCGTGCAGGTGGACTTCGTCGGGCTCGGCTCCGTGCACTTCGGATTCAGCCGCGCCAAGGCGTTCGAAAATGCGAATGGACTGCTCCTTGACTCGAGAGTCGAGGTCGCTGGAGGCAATGCGTTCAAGGATGTCGTTGAGGCGATGGTGCCCGTGTGCATGTTCGTGATGTTCGTGGTGTTCGTGGTGTTCGTGATGTTCGTGATGTTCGTGATGTTCGTGGTGTTTATCGCCAGCAGTCTCTTCGCTCGGTAGTTGTAGATGGTGTTCTTCTGTAGCCGTGACCGCAACCCCGCCAACGCGGACTTGCGCGTGGGTGGCGGCGATGGCGTGTCTGGAGGTGGCTTCGCTGGCGATCGTTACATCTTTGAGACCGAGCTTGGCAATTTCTGCATTGAGGCTTGCAAGCGACAGGCCACTGTCGAGCAGGGCGCCCAATACCATATCGCCGCTAATACCAGAAAAACAGTCAAAGTAGGCAATTTTCATCTAATATATCAAGGTAGGCGTTTAAGATCGGCTTTGCGCTTGGCCCAGTCGAATTCCTCGGCGAAATCGTAGACATCAACGAAGTCATCGATCTGGTCGTCTTCTGTTTTGCTCATCAGATTCGCTTCTATTAAGTTGAAGACAATTTCTCCGAAATCGCGCGTTTGTTTGATACCCCAATGAAAGAAAACAGAGCAGGTGAGTGGCCCGAATTGCTCGGCGCTGTACTCGCTGATGCCGAGAACTAGGTCCCGGCCGGAAATATGTCGTTTTTCTTTGGGCAGGGTGGTCTTGCCGAGTTTCTCGACGGTATATTGCAAAGCATCGTAGACGAAGATATAGGCGTCTCTATTATAACGCCCATCGCTTTCGGCTAGATCCTCAATTTTTTCTTGTAGGGATTCTCCGCTCATATCCGCCCTTAAAGTCGTATGCGCGGCACCGCCGATAATTTTGCTGTGGATCAGTTATGGCGCGGCACCGACCACAATACAAGGCACGGTTGCGCGGGTGTCAAGCCCTCAGTCGCGATAGCCGGATGCGAGGCGCTGGTGGGACTGACGCTGCTTCAACAGCTGCAGTAGCTCGTCGCGTTTGACGGAGAAGGCGGGCAGAAAGGTTTTGGCGAGTGGTTGGCCGGTTGCGCCCTTATTGACGCTTTGCGGATTGATATGGTGGCCGTCTTTGATAATCTCGTAATGCAGGTGGGGACCGGTTGCCCTGCCGGTAGCGCCGACTTTGCCAACCGCTTGTTGCTGCTTTACGCGCTGGCCGTTACGGACTAGGATCTTGCTCAAATGCGCATAGCGGGTGCGATAACCATTGGCATGGGTGACTTCGACGAGATTGCCATAGCCGCCTTTGCGCCCGGCGTACGTGACTCGGCCGCGGGCGGTGGTCCATACTTTTGTGCCGGATGGAGCGCCGTAGTCGGTACCGAGGTGGGGCATTCGTTTTTTGAGGATGGGGTGAAAACGTTTGCGGTTGAACCGCGAGGTGATCCGGTTGATCGAGAGCGGTTTGAGCATAAACATACGCCCGAGTGATTCGCCTTTGCTGTCGTAATAATCCTCGTGCCCTTCCGCATCGGGATGGCGGATCCCGATCTCGCTGACCTGCTGGCCTTGATAGCTGGCCAACAGCACGTGGCCGTAGCGGACAAATTCATCGTCCATATAGAGTTTTTCAAAGACGATGCCGAGCCTGTCGCCGCGTCGGGGGTCCAACTGGAAGTCGATCACTGCGCCAAAGATTCCGTCGAAGAGCATTGTGCTGAGCGCGTCCCCTTCGCCGGCTTGGCTGATGGCGTTGGAGAGATTGTCCTCAATGTTTACCGAGAGGGTTTCCGTGCGCCGGTCGAGAGGGAGATTGAGCTGGCGGCCGACTAGCGAGCTGTCGCGCAATTTAATATCGACTGGCTGGTCGGGTTCGCGGCGGGGCGTATAGCGAAAATGCAGGACGACGTCGTTGGTATCGAGGGTGATGGTGTAATAGTCATCGGGTTTGACCTGGGCGGGGTTGAAGACTTTGCGCAACGCCTGGTCCAATAGGGCCAATTGCTGGTCGGAGACCCGATGGCGTTTGAGCGAGAGATAAATGGAGTCGCCGCGGTCGAGTGTATCAGCGATGGTGCGGGTAGCCGGTTTGGGCGGTGGCGGGACAGGTGGTCCAGAAAATACCCAAGCCGGTGCGAGGTCCGCAGCCGGTGACGCAGGGCTGGCTACAGGCTCTCTTGCTGTTGGCCGGACTGTGTTCGGATCGGCGTCTGCGAAGGATACCAGCTTGGGATCCGCGGCGGATACGGGCATCGCCGCGGAGCGCTGGGAGAGAATTCCAAAGCGCAGCACGACCAGTACAAGCAGGCCCAAGAGGCTGCCCCAGAACCAAATAGAAGGGTCAAATCGCGAATTCAAAGAGAGACCAACAGGAAAAAAAGGGGATACAACGGTTGGGGACCGTTGACCAACAATCAATGAAACTATTTATTTATAATAAATCTATGCCATTTAAGCGTCAAGGACTTTTAAGGTGGATACCCCCCTTCAAGATTTAAAAGCGATGTTGCCGGCCGAACTCGACGAACTCGTCAGTGAACTCGGTCAGCCCGTTTATCGTACCCAGCAGATACTCGATTGGCTCTATGTCAAGGGGGCGCGTGAGATTGCACAGATGAGCAATCTCTCCAAATCGCTGCGCAGTTTGCTCTCTGAGCGGACGCGGATCACCTCGCTTTTGGAGGTGGACCGGCAGGAATCGGCTACCGGCGAAGCTGTCAAATTCCTCTTTGAATTGCCGACTGGCCAACGCGTCGAGTCGGTATTGATCGTCGATGGTGACCGCCGTACGGTGTGCCTGTCTTCACAGGTGGGCTGTCCGCTCGATTGCAAGTTTTGCGCCACGGGGAGAATGGGGCTGATCGCCAACTTGCAGGCCGGTCAGATCGTCGACCAATTGTTACAGGTCAGCCTCTACGCCCGCGAGCGCGGCGAAAGAGTGACGAATGTGGTGATGATGGGCATGGGGGAGCCGCTACTGAACTACGACCAAGTCGTGCGCGCTTTGAAGTTAATGCGATTGGAGGAAGGGTTGGGGTTGGGGGGGCGCAAGATCACGGTATCGACCGCCGGGTATGTGCCCGGTATCCGCAAGCTCGTCGCCGAGGACCTCAACGTGGGCCTGGCCATATCGCTCAACGCCACCACGGATGAGATACGCGAAAAGTTGATGCCGATTAATCGCAAATACAAGATCGCCGACCTGTTAGAAGCTGCGCGTGATTTTTTTGATCGCCGTGGATATCGCGTCACCTTCGAGTATGTGCTGATGGCGGGGCTTACGGATTTAGACGAGGATGCCCTGCGGTTGGCCAAATTGACCCGCGATACGCCCTGCAAGATTAACCTCATTCCCTATAACGAGCTCGAAGAAGACGGTCTCTACCGCCGCCCGTCCCGCCGGCGCTTGGATCAGTTTTACCGATTGCTGAGGGATAGCGGCATGGAATTTACGGTGCGGGAGAGTCGCGGGCGCGATATCGATGCGGCTTGCGGCCAACTCTACCATCAACAAGAAAAAGTCCGCACGGCGTTATGAATTTTAAAGGTCATCTCTGCAGTGGCGTTATTGTTGGTATTGGGATGGCCGTAGGGGCGACGCGGCTGGGTTATATCAGATCTGACGACTTGACCACGCAAGTCGCCGTCTCGGGTACCGCGCTTTTTTTTGCGCTCTTTCCCGATTTGGACACCTCTTCCGTTCCGCAACGCTGGTTCTTCCGCATTGTATTCTTCGCATTGCTCTATCTGGGGTGGACTGGGCGCTATGAATTGGCGACGCTGGTCGGCATCGTCTCGCTTTTACCTCTATTGGATCACCATCGCGGTTGGACCCATTGGAAGATCAGTCCTCTGATCGTATCGGTGTTATTGGGCGCGGTCTACGAGTATTGGCGAGCGCGGCACGCTTTTATGGGGGAGTTTGCCTGGGGCAATGTGCGGGCGTTGATCGAGGGCCATTGGGTTTTTCTGGGCGCCTGTATTGCCGGGTGGTATACCCATCTATTGTTGGACGGGCGTTTCAAGATTTTTCCTACCGACCAAGGACATCACTGATTTAGTCC
>Ga0114999_10009833_pt1 | contig 10426 bp, 11 predicted proteins | sample ArcticOcean_MG_C_3_FD_89820 | JGI IMG/M metagenome (GOLD analysis project Ga0114999, IMG submission 89820) | Marine microbial communities from western Arctic Ocean - ArcticOcean_MG_CB8_126 | ecosystem: Environmental > Aquatic > Marine > Oceanic | place: Arctic Ocean: Canada Basin | collected... | reverse complement strand
TGCCGAAGGTGGCATTTTTGAGGATGGAGAACTCAAAAACGCTGCCTAAATTTCACAGGGTGCGCTCTGCCTCATACACAACATTTGACTATATCTCACGCCTGAGCCATATCCCGAATTTGTGTTTCCAGTGCGACGCCAGCTCCCCCCACTTCTTTAAAACCTGCTGAAATGACAATCGCACCCTTTACCCCTTTTGCAGCACATTCAAGCAATAGTTCCGGAACAAAAGGAGCAGAAATGGCAATCACAGCCAAGTCAATATCCATATCAACCGAAGGCAGCGTCGGATAACAGCGAACACCCATGACATTTTCGTATTTGGGGTTAATCGGGAACAACGTGCCCAAATAACCATTCAATACCAAGTTGCGAAAAATAGCCCATCCCACACTGCCCTCACGTTGGCTGGCCCCCACCACCTATGATCTGAGGACGCATCGACACACAAGCGACATATCTGTCCCAACAACAAAAAAACCTCAGTAATAGGCTTGCTAAGGTCTTTTAAAAGAAGATACGTGTTAACCGCTGGGTTCAATTGCATTTCACTTTCCAGTCAATCCAATCCTTGTCTTTACTCACCCCATTCATTTTCCTACTTGACACTCCTGACACTGTTTCGCATTTTATCATTCGATTTGAATCTATCTGTCACCGGAGGATGCGATTTTGGCCCGTATTCTCATTATGGACGATGATGCATCAGTACGCACGGCGCTTAAAAATTTATTAAAACAAGAAGGTCACGACGTCACAGAAGCGGAAAATGCAGCAGAAGGTGCCAAAATTTACAGCACCTCGGCGCCAGACCTTATCATTACAGACCTTCTTATGCCCGAACGAGATGGTGTAGAAGCCCTCTTAGAGTTGCGCTCTCAATATCCCAACATCAAAACCATCGTCATTTCAGGGGATGCCACAGAATTTTTACCCATCGTCGAAGACCTGGGAGCCGGCCGCACCCTTGCAAAACCATTTAAAAACAAAGATGTCATTGCTGCAGTAAATGAACTGTTGGCAGGTGACTGAGTCTGCCCTTCCGTGTATGAGACGCCCAGCGTCTATTCCTCGCATCAACCGCTGTCCAATTTATAGACTCTAAAATACGCCCGATTGGGCGTGTTTTTTTTCGGTCTTTCCCCCAGCACACCACCAAAAACCATTGTGGTACCAAGATTTCGCCTGGGGTTTCTCACCCGTTTGCCCCTTGCCCATAAAAAAAGCCGGCGTGCCCTCGCACAAAACGGGCACATCCGGCCATATGATTCCCAGCAGCAGCAATAACCATCCAAATCGCATCATCAATCCCTATTGTGAAGTTTCTGTGGAATCTAACAGCGCACCGGCGACGGGCAAGGGTGCAAGCGCACCCAAACGCCGCTTCTGAGCCCAAAACGCACGCAAAGACTCATGGGCCAATTCTTCTTCATCGAACGGAATCGTTAACACAGAAGTCAACTTAGAATGTAGCGCACCTTCATCAGTCACCACACGCTTGAGTCGATCTTCACTTTGTAACTTGGCTTGGTCTGAAAAATGAGGCGAGTCAACATTTTCACTCGTGCCAAAAGCCAATGCGCTCCAAGACTGCACCGGTTCTGTAAGGGACACCACCATCACATAAGCCGACCCACCTGTTACGTTGAACTTGCCATCGGGTGTGGGTTCTGCCCATGTTTGATGCAATGCAGTAACCCCTTGTGCAGCACCACCGAGTGGAAAAATATCGTCACCCCGTTGCAATTGATGCACATCTTCCCAAGCAACATCTAAGCGACCATATGTGCCCATCATAGATGCAACAGCCCCCCGCAACGCTTCAAACGCCAACTTCTCCTGCGCCAAAAGATCGCGTTGCTTACTCTCGGGCAATTGTATGACCAACTCGTCATAGCGCTGTTTCCAATGCAAAAACAACAGCGCCCCTCGGCTGTTGCGATCCATACGATTGTCCCAAGAGCGCAACAAATGGATCGCCATGCCCACTTGGCCACCCGGATCAAACACCGTATCCCAGGTGCGATTGTAGGCCCTTAGAATCAATGCTTTTAATTCCTCGGCATCGATCAGATAAGTATCATGCACGAAGGTTTGCATATCTGCAACGGTGATATCTCGATGCGTTGATAAATAGTTGAGCACCCGCTGGCCTCGGTGATTGAAACCACCCCAGCCCAAATAGGGCGGAAAAGTATTGCGATCTAAACCACTTTCAACGGTAACCAAATTGGGTGCAACATTACAGTTTTGTAAAAAACCTGCAACAGGGTTCTCAAGGTTGGGCAATTGGGAAAACGTCAAGATATTCTGCCATTGTGTTGCTGCCGTCCACCCAGGGACGGCAGTTCGCCAATTAAATTCTTCAGAACGCCCAGGCACCCGGCCATTAAAAACGTAATGTGTCTCGCCTAACACATCGGCAACCATCACATTAAAAACGGGCAACTCTAAACGAGCCAATGCCTGGCGAAATTCATTAACGTCAAAAGCTTTGTTCATCGCATGCAATTGCCCAACCAAATCGACCAAATCTTCCATACTCGTTCGACACGCATATGCCCACTGATCAATCGTTTTGTACACAGGCCCATGCTCGGTATAAAGCAACTCCCGCGCAACTTCGTAGACACCCGCCCCGGGCTCACCGCGTACTTTAATCTTAATGTCACGCGATGCCATACGTTGTTTTTCATCTTGGTAAAAATACCGGTGCTCGTTGGCCGGGTCTAAACGCTCTTCGTAAACATCAAATACATCCACTTCATTGGTCGTCATCGACCACGCAATTTGTTCATTATGCCCCATAAAAATAACGGGCAGACCATAAAAGGTGGTACCATAAACGCCTAAGCCCTCATTGCTCACCAGATGGGCCTCATACATCTGAAAGGGGGCGTTATAAGGCAACTGTAAGTCCATCACAAAGATGGGCTTGCCTGTGGCCGAACGCGACGGCCCCACCACCCACTGATTGGACCCTGGCAGTTCGGGCATCGTTGGCATCAACCCTTTTTGTCGCAACTCTGGCAGGCCCGTCTGTTCTGCAAATAGAAACGTTAACCAGCGCCCCAAAGCCACCACATCGACACCGCGAACCTCCTCGACCCAATGGGGCAATACCCGTTTGTGTACAGCGATATAATGATTAATCCCCGCAACAAATGCCTCAATATAATTGCGCGTCGATTCGGGCAAGTCGCCATATCTACTTCCCGCCACACTGTGAATGCGCCACAACAGAGCCCGATAATCGTGCTCGATATGGGCTTTGCCCTTAATTTCTGCCAACCGCCCTTTCGCCTGCCTAAAATTCAACACCATCTCAATGAGATGATCTTGGGCTTGGGCATATCCAAAACCAAAAGCTGTGTCCAGGTCTGTTTGGCCATACACATGAGGAACCCCATAGGCATCGCGAAAAATGCGCGCTTTTCGCTCGGGCACCAAAAACAAAGAATCGCCCAAATGAGCAACGATCTGTTCAACTGGCACCACAACCAACAGTGCATCAATGGAATCTGTGGCACTAAGCACAGGAGCTAACTCGGGCACATCTTCTTGCGCCTGAACGTTTAAAGCAAAACATGCAAAAACCACCACCACCAATCGCATCATCATACCTTACTCCCGAAACAAATGGTCTTCAATTGGCAACGATACCGTTGCCCCACTGGTTGCCGAAATCAATCCCGCTTCCATGACCTCTTGGGCATCGCGAGACAAATCGGCATTTGTCAAAAACTCGGGCTCGCGCCCCTCTTGGATACAGGCTATAAAATGTTCTGGTCCATTGCTCTGCCCCTCAGGCAAAGCATCAACAGGTACTTCCACACCCTCTTGGTTATCGCGGGTATAAACCATAACGGTATTACTCCCCGCTACAATCGTTCCTTCTGTTCCATAAATCATCACATCGTGAGGTGGCTTGTGGGCCACGGCTTCTGTCCAGGTCATTTCCAATCGACACATCGCGTGAGGATAACGCAAAATCATCATGCCATTGTCATCCACTGGCAAATGCGTTTTTAACAGCCGACCCGCAACCCCCACCACCTCGTGCGGGCTGCCCAAAAACAATACGCACATACTGGCGCCATAGCCCCCATAATCATTAAACGCACCCGCACCATTCAAATGCTTATCAAACAAAATTCCACAAAAAAGTTCCGAACAACCCAACACATCGGGGCCACTATGCCCCCCTCGCCACAACAGCTGCCACATTTGGCCAACAGCGCCCTCATTAACCAAACGATACGCCGTGCGCAGCCCACGATTCCAAGCTGTGGGCCAATTGATCATCAATGTGATTTTGGCTTTGCGTGCAGCGGTCAACATGCGATCGGCCTGTTCTAATGTGGCACCCATCGGTTTTTCGACCATCACATGAATACCACGTGCGGCACATAATTCAACCACAATGGCATGATGGGCCGTCGCCGTGAAACAGAACACAGCATCTGGTTTTTCTTTGTCTAACAGCGTCACAAAATCATCATAAACCGCACCACATCCCGTCTTGTCGGTAAATTGACTTCTCAAATCGGCATTTTCATCTGCCCCAGCAATCAACTCCGCACCCTCTAATTCTCCCAATTCCCTCAAATTTGTCCACACATGGTCACGTGCCATGCCCAATACAGCTACGCGTAATTTGTCTGCCATTGTCCATCTCCCTTTGGGTGCAAATAGTATTAAAAGCGGCTTTTCCGACTCATAATGCGCGAATAGAGCAACCCTTCCATATAATCTTCTGCGAAAAGGTATGTTTTCACACCCGGTATGCCCGCGGCCAAGTCGCGAAACTTCCGGGCCCGTTCACCGCCATTGGGTAAACGGTCATAGGCAAATGGAATGGCATAACCGGGGCGCATTTGATCGAGCAGGTCAGCAGCAAAAGACATGTGCGCGCCAGGGAAAGACCAAAGCAAAACATCCACACGTCGGCGAATGGCCTCACAGATTTCTTTGGCCTCATCTTCACTATTGAGACGTTGTATCAAACAAACCTGCACGCCCGAGAAACTCAGCAACAAATTCCACGGGGGGGCTAGATTGCCATCAACCCCATGGAGAACACGGACACGCAAGCTGTCACCTACGCCCACTTGGCGCACGTCTAATCGTAATTCTTGCTCCAATGCGTGTACTCGCCCCGGTTCAATGGGGATTTCATCCCACACATCTTTGGCATTGCGACCGATCATCGCATCGCGACTGCTTGCTGAGCTTACAAACCGCGCTTCGGGAAATGCCGAGGCCAAATGTGTAAGGGCCGGCAAATCTAAATGTTCACCCGGTGCCACTGAACAAAACACCAAATCGGGCCGAATATCGATGGGCCCCACCCGACTGCCACTGGCCCAACTTGCGACCATAGGATCGAATATATACACCCGCTGCCGCACACTCTTAAACACCAAAGACGAGCCACCCGGCCAAAAAATACCCACCGTATTGGCTGGCACTTTGGTTCCAGAAATCAACTCACCCAATGACCGAGGCTTGGGCGCTGAACTTGCAGCCATTCATCCTCCAAAACCAATAATCCTCCCCGAAAACAACAGCTTAAATGATACGATACTCGCCACAATGTGTAAAGGATGAAAATGGATACCACACCCCTAAAACGGGTTGCCAAAAAAATCTGGCAGTGTAAAGAATCAAGTGTTAGGCAAAACATCCCATAGGCAAATGCGAGCGTGTTGGGAACAAGGATTAGAAATTGCAAAGGTACCGTTAGATCAGTCTCCAGAATAAGTGATAATGAATTGATTTATCCCCCAAAAGATCAGGCATTGTTAAAAAAGGTTGTTTCGGATATATTCAGGCTTTGCTGTGCTGTCAATACAGTCATTGAGAGATCACAGACGAAAACCAAGCTAACATCATCTGTTATGACATATTGGGAAAAGGAATGGGTTTCAAAAAATGATCACCTTAACACCAGAACAGATCGAAGCATTTCACCGCGATGGATTTATTAAAGTGCAGCAATTGGTTGACATTGATATCGTCAATCAAATGGTCACATTGACCGATCAGTTTATGATCGACAACATTCCACCCATTGAATACGAAGCCCAACTTGGTTATCCGGGCGCGCCACCAGATAAAAACGCAACCGGTGGCCAAACCATTCGCCGGTTTTTGCGCGCCATGAGTCGGCATCCCCTATTCTTAGACTGGGCCACATCACCTGATGTGATTCATTTGCTTCGCCCCCTCTTAGGCCCAGATATTGTAATGCCCTTGGCACACCACAATTGCATTATGGTCAAAGATCCACGCTTTAGCAGCGACACAGGTTGGCATCAAGACATCCGTTTTTGGAGTTTTGAACGCCCCGAGCTGGTAAGCACCTTGCTCGCATTAAATCAATCCAACACCGAAAATGGCTGTTTGCGTTTCTTGCCCGGTACACATCGCCTAACCTTTCGCACCGACCAGTTGGATGAAAACAAATTCCTTCGCACAGATCTACCAGAAAACCAACCGCTCTTAGAAACAGAAATAGGCATTGACATGCAACCCGGCGACGTCATCTTTTTCCATTGCAAAACCTTTCACGCTGCCAGTCGCAATCGATCAAACGTCGCACGAAAATCAGTGCTCTTTACCTATCGGCCCAAAGACAATCCCCCGATACCGGGCACACGTTCGGCATCTCTCCCCGAACTGCTGTTGCCTACGTCGTAGCTCTCGCCTCTTTACGGCAACCCCGACATTCGAGACTAACACACATGTCAAATATCAAAAGCCTTCGTGATGTTGGTCCTGGTATAAATAAACTTTTAGGTTCAACTGTATTGAAGGAAAATACATTGTTCCGAAGTGGCGAGTTGAGTCAGGTAAAATGCCCTGATGAGCTTCCAAACATCAATACAATTCTTAATTTGAGAAGAACGCCTGATTTGGTTCTGGGCAGCACCTCAAATGTGAGCGTTGCGCCATTAGAGACGATGAATAACTACCTGATTGAATTGGATGTTTTTAAAGAATGGATACAACGCATATTTTGATACTCTGATACAAATAGAATGGCCTATTCTGGTTCATTGCACCGCAGGCAAAGACAACAAAAAAGCGAGCGCTCTTATAAGGAGAATGCTCGCTTTCTTAAGTTTCTAAACTGATTGGACAATCAATCCAGCACCAATTGAACCAAATCGTTGTAATCTTCAAACGTCAACACGGCCTGATCCGACGCTTTCGTATTGCCAGTCAAATGCAGGGCTGCGTCCCACCCAAACGCGGTTGCACCACCGATATCTTTCACAACGTGGTCCCCCACGTACAGCACAGGTGTGTCAGTTGACCGATCCAAACCCAAAGTGTTCAAAGCCGTTTCAAAAACGCGCCCGTCGGGTTTTTGGACGCCCAAATCGCACGAGCAATTGATGGGGCCAAAAAAATCGGCCAGACCAACACCCGCTAACACACGGCGCATCAAACGCCCGGTCAAATCGGTATCGGCAATCACGCCCATTTGAACACCAGCTTGATGCAATGTGGCAAGTGCGTCGGCAACACCGTCCCACAGCCAAGCCCGATACCGTGGGCCGTTGAGTGCGTCGGCCAGGAACAGGGCTTCTTCTTTTCGTTGATCTATTCCTAAATAAGCAAATACACCGTTGGCCAGCACTTCAACACTGTAACGCCGTTCATGTTGAAGACGTAACGTTTGCTCCAACCGATCAATCACCTCGCCTAAATCTTTAGGCACCTCATATCCAAACATCTGAAGCGCGTGCCCGGCTCGAACCGTGCGTTTTCCCCGCACCTCTTTTGGTGACGGACTGTCTCCAACGGGCCGTTTGCCCGAAAGAAAGATTGTGCCGCCACTGTCCCAAAACACAATCGGATATTTCATCGGATCTCCATTAACAAAGGCGGGTGATCACTTAACTGCCAAGGGGAACCATCTGTTTCTCGACAAAAACCCCCCTCATCCAGCACATCAAATCGCGCCAACCGTTCTGCCCACTCAGTATCCAGCCACATATAATCCACTCTGCGTTTCAACACCGCGTCTCCGCCTGCCACAACCGCTGCGTCAACGTAACCTGCGTCTACCATAAATTGATAGGGTAAACTGCCTGGTTTGCAATTCATATCGCCTACCACAATGTTCGGTTTCGGCCCCTCGCCCAACACGCGGGTCAATTCGGCCACCCTCGCAGCGTCGCCCTCTTCCACTGAGTTCGCAAACCGATTGCTCGGCAAATGCACCGAAGCCAACTCCCGTTCAGAAAACGATGCGCGGAGATGAACCCGCTCGTGTGGTTTACCCGCCGGCTCCCGCGTGAAATCTCTAAAGGACGCCTCTTCACGGTACAAAATCGCCCCGCCGTAATCTGGGCGCAAACCACCCGGGGCGTGAACCCAGGTGTCCATCCCAAGTTTTTGGGCGAGTAGATGAACAAGTGCGCGATCGTGTACTTCTTGCAAACACAACACGTCTACGTCCACTGACGCGTACAACTCACACACAGCATCAAATACTTCGGGCACTTCGGCAACTCGCTCTGCCCCCCAGCGTGAGGGCGCGCCTTGAAACCAATATACGTTGTGTGTCAAAATCTTCATCAATGAACCATTCTAAAATTCATTCAAGTCTTGCATCACCAGACCGCTGTACACCTTAGGGTAGAAAAATGTCGATTTCGGGGGCATTCTCTCGTCATTGAGCACCACGGCACGCAATTGATCCATTCCAGTCGAATTCAAGAAAAAACCCACACGATCGTTGGCACCACTGACAATCTTCAAAACATCAGCTTCTACTTTTACAAACTGCACCTTCTCGCCCTTAATCAACGTCTCTGTATCCAAATCTAAAACCTTACCCAAAGTGATTTGCAACAATGCCGTATCCAACTTCTGCCACGCCTCGGAATGACCTTCTGCGTCCAACGCGCTCAAATCCACCCCATCTTTCAGGGTCAGCAACAAAACCCGCGACAGATCACCGGCACACATTGCCAATACTGGGGGACCGCTCTTACGCGATTCCAACGCCTTCATCACCTCTGACGAAGATGCAAACGACTGTTCCTCAACATTGAAAAATTCGGCCAAACCCCCTTCCAATGCCGCAATGCCCCCCTCACCCAAATCGACCACCACGCGGTTTATCGGATTCACGGCCAACCCATCGGAATCATCCATATTCACCAGCGTTTGCATCCCAAATCCGTAGGGTTTGTCCGATGCATCGGTCACGCCCTCTGCCACCATTCTTTCATTGCGATACGTCACCGACGTTTCGTAACGGTGGTGACCGTCAGCAATAAACAACGGCTTGTCTCTCAGAACCTCAACAATCCCACTCAGCGCCTCTTGATCCGTCATCTGCCAGAATTTATGGGTTACGCCCTCCCCATCGACATATTCAAAAAGGGGATCGCCCCCCACCTGCGTATTGATCAAGGCTTGCACCTTATGTTCAGGATCGGAATACAACGAGAAAATTTGTCCAAAAGCACCACCCGTGTGACGCATCAATTCCAAACGATCTGCCTTGGGCCCCGGCATCGTGTGCTCATGTGGCAAAATAGAGCCTTCACCCAACGGCTCAATCTTAACCAGTGTCACAATGCCCCAGCGCGTTTTTGAAACCGGCCCATCTGGCGTTTGGGCTTGGAAATCCTGTGCATATACATAAATACTGGGCGCATCATCTTTCAGCAAATCACCCGACCCTTGCCAGCCCTTAAAACAATCTGCAGCACGGGTATATTTATGTTCCGTTGCCGAATCTCCCACTTCTTCTTTTCCCTGAATAATGCGCACCACATTGTTGGGGTGCCCATCGTACAAGGCTTGCTGCATCTGATCATCAATCACATCATAAGGTGGCGACACCAATTTGCCCGCATCTCCCCCCAACTTTTCCAAATGATACCGAATGCCTCGAAAAGGTCTAATCTCTGCCATTGCGCCCTACCTCCCTAAAAGTGAACCTTAGTTTTTTTGATCCATTAACATTTTGTGGACAACGCGCTTGCAACCATCAAACCAAAAGCAAACCCCACCGGTTTGGGGTGGGGTTTGTTGTTCAACCTTCAACTATTGGCACACAACACCCTCTATTTATACCCTAAATTGGGTTCCAACCACCGCTCCATTTCGGCAACCTTCATCCCTTTGCGCTTGGCATAGTCGATCACTTGATCTTCACCAATTTTGCCAACCGCAAAGAATTGTGACTCTGGGTGAGAAAAATACCACCCACTCACGGATGCCGCAGGGAACATTGCAAAATTCTCCGTCAGGCGGATACCGGTTTCTTTTTCTGCGCCCAATAAGTCAAATAACGTGCGCTTCTCGGTGTGATCGGGACAAGCCGGATACCCGGGTGCCGGACGAATACCCCGATATTTTTCGTGAATCAACTCATCATTCGTCAAATATTCGTCGT
>Ga0114999_10009829_pt1 | contig 10429 bp, 7 predicted proteins | sample ArcticOcean_MG_C_3_FD_89820 | JGI IMG/M metagenome (GOLD analysis project Ga0114999, IMG submission 89820) | Marine microbial communities from western Arctic Ocean - ArcticOcean_MG_CB8_126 | ecosystem: Environmental > Aquatic > Marine > Oceanic | place: Arctic Ocean: Canada Basin | collected... | reverse complement strand
TTTTTGAAGAACGTTTAATTACAATACTAAATCCAAACCAACTACTAACGTTAATTTCTTTTTGAACCAAAAGATCATCAAATTTTTTCATTACTTTTAGAAAGATACTAGCATTTTTTTTTCGTTCTTTTAAAAAAGAAGGTAACTTTTTTAATTGTTCCAATCCAATTGCACCAGATATTTCCATTGGTCTTAAATTATAACCTGGTAAAACAAATCGAAAAGATTCCAGAAAGTTATCATTTATATTTTTATTAGATATCAAATTTATATTTGGAAGATTTCTTGTCCATCCATGAGCCCTAATACACAAAAGAATTTGATATAATTCTTCATCATCTGTAACAATCATTCCGCCTTCAATAGTAGAAATATGATGGGAATAATAAAAGCTAAACGTTCCCATTTTGCCTATAGTGCCTGTTTTCTTATCTTTAAATTGAGCCCCCAATGCTTCACAGTTATCTTCTAATAAAACAATCTTCTTTGTACCAATAATTTTTTTTATTTCATCAAAATCATTTGGATTACCTAATAAGTTCACTGCTAATATTAATTTTGTTTTTCCCGTCACAGTTTCTTCTAGTTTTTGAAGATCAAAATTTAAAGTCTCTAGATCAATATCTACAAATTTAATTTTTAAACCATATTGGTATAATGGGAAATATGTAGTACTCCAAGATACTGCTGGAACAATAACTTCGTCTCCTCTTTTTAACCTTTTATTCACATCTCTATTATAAAATAAAGAAGCTATCATTAAAAGATTAGCCGAAGAACCTGAATTTACCATTACGGCATGTTTACTTCCAATATATGAAGCAAAAGATTGTTCAAATTCTTTTACTTTATCACCCATTGTCAAAAAACCACTTTCAACAACTTCAAATATTGCTTGTTTTTCATCATTATCCCAACTGTCAAAAGCTAAGGGAAATTTATAAGACATTTTGATGCTCCTCAACAAAATATTTAATAGTTGAACCAATAGCTTTATCTAAACTGGTTGAACTATACCAACCAGTTTTTTTTAATTTTTCAATAGAAACCGTTTTTTGTTTCTGTCCAACTGGCTTTGATAAATCAAACACAAAAGTACCTTTCCAAGATAAAGATTTTGCAACTGCCTTATAATAATCTAAAACAGAATAATCATGACCTATTCCTACATTTAATGTTGAAGGTATTATTTCAAAGTTTTTTATACAATAGAACAAGAAGTCAGCTAGATCTGCTGCATACATAAACTCTCTTCTAACAGATCCATTACCCCAAACATGAACTTCCTTACTACCATTTTTTTTTGCATTATAAATTTTATTTATAATATTTGGGAGAAGATGGCCTGTTTCCAGATCAAAATTATCAAACCTACCAAATAAATTGCATGGTATTAAAGTCTTATATAAGAAACTATTATTTTCACTATTTATATATGAACAAAGTTTTTGTATAAAAATTTTTGCAATTGCATAAGCTTCGTTAGTTGGTTCAAGTTCTCCAGATAAAATAAGCTCTTCGTATAATGGTTTATCATAATTTTTTGGATACACACATGAGCTACTTAGATTAATCAAACGTTTTACATTTTGCTTTTTTGCAGCTAACAAAAGATTTTTACCCATATCGGTGTTCTGAATTAAAAATTTAATTGGATTTTTTATATTTGCTTGTATTCCTCCAACTATCCCTGCGGCATGTATAATTAAATCAGGTTTTTTATCTTTTAAAAAATTATTTATCTGTTCAAATTCTAACAAATCAACTTCAGCATGACTTGGAGAAAATATAGTATAATTTTTTGTTTCGGCGTGTTCCATGAAGTTTTTGCCGACCAAGCCTGATCCACCTGTAATCAAAACACTCTTTATCATAAAATAAAAAAAACCATAAATAAATTAACTTTCTTTGTTTTTTGATATTTGATTGTCTGCAATATCACTTTCAAGCATCTCAGATACGAGATTATTAAATGAAACTTTGGGCTTCCAACCCAATACCTTTCTTGCTTTTGATGAATCTCCAAGCAAAGTTTCGACTTCTGCAGGTCTAAAATATCTTTTATCTATCAAAACAAGAGATTTTCCTATTAATTGTTTTAAATGAATTGATCTTTTTGTTACATTTATTAAAGTACCAATTTCATCAACACCTTTTCCTGTCCATAAAATTTCCATGCCTAAAAGTTCTGCAACTTTATTAACAAAATCTTTGACTGAATATTGTTCTCCTGTTGAAATAACAAAATCATCAGGGATACTGTGTTGCAAAATTAACCATTGAGCTTCCACAAAATCTTTTGCATGACCCCAATCACGTTTTGCTTCAATATTACCTAAGTATAAAGGTAATTTTGAGCCACAAAAAATACTGGCAAACGCCCTAGTAATCTTTCTGGTTACAAAAGTTTCTCCCCTTCTTGGAGATTCATGGTTAAACATAATTCCATTTGAAGCAAATATTCCATATGCCTCTCTATAATTAACAGTTATCCAATGACCATATAGCTTTGCAACTCCATAAGGACTTCTAGGATGAAAAGGAGTGTTTTCAGTTTGTGGCGTTTCTTTTACAGCGCCATACAACTCTGACGTTGAACTTTGATAAAATTTAGTTTTTTTCTCAATACCTAAAATTCGAATAGCTTCTAAAGTTCTTAAAACCCCAAAAGCATCTGAATTTGCAGTATATTCAGGTTCTTCAAAGGAAACAGAAACATGACTTTGTGCTGCTAAATTATATATTTCATCAGGTTGAGATTTTGAAATAATACTAATAATACTTGAGGAATCTGTCATATCACCATGGTGAAGTATCATCTTTTGATTTTTTTCATGTGGATCTTTTAATAAATGATCAATTCTTCCCGTATTAAATAATGATGTTCTTCGTTTAATGCCATGAACCTGATAACCTTTACTTATCAATAACTCCGCTAAGTAAGAACCATCTTGGCCAGTAATCCCTGTTATAAGTGCCTTTTTCACAATTAATCAGCCTCTTTCACAAATGTATAAATTATCATAAATATAGTAAACAAGTTTGTTTATAATATAATATCTTACATTTTGTATCAGTTATCTTTAAATAAACTAAATATTAAATGTAGCATTATATTTATAATAATTTCAAAATATATTATATTTATTTTGACTTAAATAGAACTGTATAGTTCGATGATGTATATGAAATTTACTATTGATCAATTACTATAGCAAGGTATATCTCCCCATCAAGGAGGTAAGCTCCAAGAAGCTGAACTTATTTATAAAAATATTCTCCAAGTCCAACCGAATAATCCCGATGCTAATCATAACTTAGGTGCGTTATATGCCTCTTTAAATAAATCAGAAATTTCTTTGGCTTTATTTAAAAGGGCTACCCAACTCAAGCCTAATATAGAACAGTTTTGGATAAGTTATATTAATACTCTCATCAACGAACGTCAATTTACAAATGCTCAACAAGCTCTTAAAAAGGCAAAGAGGAAGGGAGTAACTAAAAATAAACTTAATGCCCTCAACCAGAATCTAATCTCGCAAGACAATAGATCAGCGCCTCCTCAATCTAAACTTAATATTCTTATAGAATATTTCCAAAACGGCTTGTATGCGGATGCTGAGCCTTTAGCGTTATCAATTACTCAGGAGTTTCCTAACCATCCACTGGCCTGGAGAGGGTTAGGAAGGATATTCAAAGAGACAGGTAGATTAACTGAGTCATTAAGTATATGTATAAAATATATTGAATTAGCTCCCAAGGAGGCTGAAGCTCATAACAACTTAGGAGTTATACTGCAAGAATTAGGTAGATTTGAGGAGGCTGAAGCAAGTTACAGACAAGCTTTATTATTAAAATCTGACTATGCCCTAGTTCATTTTAGTTTGGGTGATATACTCAAAGAACTTGGTAGATTTGAGGAGGCTGAAGCAAGTTACAGACAGGCGTTATTATTAAAACCAGACTATGCCGAAGTCTATAACAACTTGGGCATGATACTAAATAAACTAGATAAATTAGAAGAGGCTAAACTAAGTTATAAGCAAGCAATAATATTAAAGCCTGACTTTGCTGAAGCTCATAATAACTTGGGCAATACACTAAAAAAACTAGGCAGATTGGAAAAAGCTGAAGCAAGTTACAGACAAGCAACATTATTAAAACCAAACTATGCCTTAGCTTATAGCAACAAAAACCTTTGTTTAAACTATTCGCTTTTATTGTCGCCGCTTTTTATCTATCAACAACATCTTGAATTTGAGAAACAGTTTGGCGGATTAGAAGTAAGAACACCATTGAGTTTGCCTGTTAAGAAGATCCCCGGTAATAAATTACGCATTGGTTATGTATCAGGAGACTTCAATAACCATTCTGTGGCTTATTTTTTTGAACCACTTTTACAACATCATAATGCTAATGCTGTAGAAATATTTTGCTATTATAATAATAAGAAGATTGACGAGACCACAAATCGTCTTATTACCAGTTCCCATCATTGGCGTTCTATATTTGGTGTTTCTAATGCAGATGTTCTTAATTTGATTAAGAATGACAAGATTGATATTTTAGTTGATCTGTCAGGCCATACAGGAAAAAATAGATTATTGGTATTTGCACAGAAACCAGCTCCTATTCAGGTTACTTGGTTGGGGTATCCAAACACAACGGGCTTATCTGCAATTGATTATCGTTTTACGGATATTATAGCAGATCCTATTGGTGAAGCTGATGATCTTCATAGTGAAACATTATTGCGACTACCCAATGGATTTCAATGTTATAAAGGTAATGAAACGGTTCTTGTGGATATAAATCTTCCTCAAAAGAGAAGGGGATATATCACTTTTGGTAGCTTTAATAATTTATCGAAAGTGACACCGGAGATGATCAAGATCTGGTCTAAGATCTTACATGCGGTTCCAACATCGCATCTGCTTTTAAAATCTTCACAGCTTAACAATCATGCGTCTCCCTATCTTGACCTTTTTATTAAAGAAGGTATATCCGAAGATCGAATTGAGCTTTTCGGATGGCTAACAAATAAAAATGACCATTTAGAGTTGTATAACGCAATCGACATTGGCCTAGATCCCTTTCCCTTTAATGGTGCCACGACGACATGCGAAGCGTTATGGATGGGAGTTCCAGTGATTACGTTATTAGGTGATCGCCATGTAGGACGTGTGGGGGCAAGTATTTTGACGAATGTGGGACTTAAAGATTTTATAGCGCAAGATATTGATGGTTATATAGAACTGGCAAGTAAGATGGCGTCCAATATAGAATATCTACAAGAGATCAGACAAAGTTTAAGAAAAAGAATGGAAAGTTCCCTATTATGTGATGGAAACTCTTTTGCTAGAGATATAGAGAATGCGTATCAGTATATGTGGAGTAAATATCTAAAAAATGATGAATAATATTAAAATTAAAATAATATTTAATTACAGTATTTACACCCCCGCATACCCATGCCTAGGGTAGGACATTTAAAGTGATACATATTAGTGTTCTTATAGTTAGGTATATTTATACTTATCCATACCCACTTACTCTCTACTGGTAACGGTTAATGCACAAAAAAATACAATTTATAAATAAAATTAAATATAATTATTAAATAGCTTGTTTATAATATGAAGTTCAACAATAATTATTATGTTGAGCAGGAACTTCCATCTTAGTTAATCTGATGGATGTCCAATAATCATCAAGCTTTTGATAGAGTGATTTGCTAGTACGAATCGCTGAAGCATTTGATTTGGTTCTTAAACAAATAACAATACGGTCACTCTTATAATATGACTTCACATCAAAAGAACACGCTTGCTGAAATAATACACACCACGCTTTTTATACAAGTAAGAAACATTTAAATGCCCTACCATCTGGTCAACCCTCCAAGCACACATTACACAATATGCTTGCACATCAACTACTTAGGGCGACTTAATCACATTAAATGGTGCGGCTGAGAAGCAGTTCCATGCTCTACATATGCATCGTGTCCTATCACAATCAAGCTATAGCTTAAGATATGCATACGTATGACATTGTCAATAGGCACGATATGTTTCACACTTTGTTTTACAGTTTAAATTAGCGTTCTTAGTATAGGGAACGTGAACATGGATATGTGTAAATATACCTAACTATAATAACACTTATATGTATCACTTAAAGTGTAACCACCCGAGGCGTGAGCATAGGCGTCTATGGGGATATATATACATAGGGTCTGCAGCAGATGGGATGATTATATATACAAAAGATTTTATAAGTATTAGTTTTTTATTTCTTTTATTTTAATATAATCATAATCAATAATAGATGTTTGTAATGATATATCTGTGCTTCCAGGTCTATAAATTCCAAATTTTATATGAGGCTTTCCACATTTAGCTGTCCAAATCATATTTTGATATCCCAATTCAACATCATTCTTAAAAAACACAAGGTTGAAGTAACCTTTTTGAGCTTTGCTGGGAGAAATTCTTAATTTAAATTTTATCCATTTACCATAATTGTCTTCAATATTAGTTTCTTCCATCAACCATATTGTTTGATGTTTTTTATAACTCTTAGCATACTCAACGACTAGTTTACCTTCAATAAACTTAACCATCACAGGAGGAGTGTTAGATGATTTGCAACTTTTAATATAGTTATGAATTTGTAAAAAAGTTTCTCTATCATCCACAAAACCCTCTACAAAACGTACTCTAAATTCTACATCATAGGTTTTAGTTTTACTAAAATAAAAAACATTGTTTCTGATTCCTGCTTTTAACTCAGCCCGTTCCCAATATGGAGCTCCACTTCTTTCCATATTATCACTACTAGAGGTTCCAATTTGTTTATTAAATAACCTAAACCTTAAAAATCTTGTAGAACCTTCCTCACGCCAGATAACGTTACCTCGTTCTTTTGAATTAGATGGGAACCCTGCATTTGCATAAAAAGAATGTGACCAATCTTTATCTTTATAAACTTTATCCTTATCAACACCCTTTTTTTGAGATTTACTCCAATTACCAGCAGAAGCTAAATTTACTAAACCTAAGAGAAAAAATATTCCTATCAAAACTTTGAAGAAAATTTTGTTCATATTAAATGCCTCCTAAGTAAACATACAAAGTACCAAAAAAGAGTATGTCAAATATTATAATTTTATAAAACATATGCATATACTTACTCTAATCGAAACAAACACACCTCGTAAAGTGTTAACCATTTTAATGACACATATAGAGCCATAAAGAATGGTTAACACTTTACTAGGTCTAATCATTATGTATAGGATATCAATATGAATAGCTTTATGAAGATTATCATATTTGATTTTTTATTGTTTGGTACTTTATATTTTTTCTTCATAGATATTTAATTATGAATTCTTTTAATTGAGGAGCATTAAATGAAAATTGAAAAAATTGAAGTTTTTGTTATTGGACCTGAGGATATTCATTATACTTGGTCTGAGGATATTCCAGAGATTTATCAAACTAATACTATTATTAAAATTCATACTGATACTGATATAGTTGGGGAAGCTGCTGTTTGGAATGCTACTTATTTTGATTATGACAAATATACTGCAGAATCATTAAAACACATATTACCTATTTTAATTGGAAAAAACCCTTTAGATAAAGATTCAATTTTATATGATATTAGACCAAGAGTTTTCCCTCAACCTCCCGGAGCTCAAGCAATCATAGATAATGCATTATGGGATATTTTTGGTAAACATTCAAAGATGCCAATATATAAATTATTAGGTGGTAGAAGAGAAAAAATAAAATCTTATGCAAGTACTGTAATGTATGAGACAGTTGATGAGTATCTTAGAGTAATAGAGGATATGAGAAGTCAAGGATTTACAGCTGTTAAATTTCATACTTGGTGTGTTCCAAGTAAAGATTTAGAATTAGCAAAAGAAGCGAGAAATGCTTTTCCAGATATGAACTTTATGCTTGATGCTGAAAATAATTATGATTTTGAAAATTCACTTTATATTGCTAAGGAACTGGAAAAATTAAACTTTACTTGGTTTGAAGCACCTTTGCCTGATTATGATTTTGCTGGATATAAAAAACTTGTAAATAGTACTGGTATAAAAATAATACCATCAGGTAACTGGGTTGTTGATTTGCAAAGATTCTCAGAAGCAATTAATAATAATGTTTGGTCAGCGGCTAGAACTGATATGGCAATGGTAGGTGGAATTACTAATTGTAAAAAGGCAATGGATATTTCTTCTATTGCTGGTATGAATTGTGAAATAATGTCATGGGGATATACTTTGGTATCTGTTGCAAATTTACATGTTATGTTGGCATCTGATAACTGTACTTTTTATGAGCAACCTTTACCTTATGAGATGTTTGAATTTGGTATGAAAGACGTTTTAAGAACAAGTAAAGACGGATATATGCATGCTCCAACTAAGCCTGGACTGGGAATGGAAATAGATTGGAACAAAATGAAAGAAAAAATAATTTATCAATTTTATTGTGACAAAAGTAAAAATATAGGTCACGTTCATGCATAAAATGTATGCTATTTCAGATCTAATATTAGATTAAATAAGGATACAACAATGGTTGAAATTGTAAGCGCCAAATTAATTAATCATATCTTAGTTGATTTTACCAGTGAAGCGGAGATGGAGTTGTATATCAGTAAATTTGAAAAAATGGGTGAAGATTTTTATAAAAGTTTAAAAAAAGTTGGACTACTTAGATGGCGATTTAATAGAGTTTGGAATAAACAAGGTGGACATTCAATATCTCAATTATTTGAGTACAAAGATGAAGTCGCATACACAAAAGGACAAGAGATATTAGGAAAAATGATGGTAGAAAATCAAAACTTTTTTCATGGGATGACAATTAAAAGAGCAGCAACACGAGCTATCAACATAATGGATTATTATGATTGAGGTATATTAGAAATAGCTACTGAACGATGTGAAGAATGTGTGGTTGTTTGAAATGCTAGATTAGAGTTAAATGAATTAAATAAATCCTAAGGAGTAATTATAAAAAATGACTGATAATTTAATTCTTAAAGATATTATCGCTGCAAAACGAAAGAATTCATATACAGAAAATAAAACTATTCATCAGTTACGTGAAGAAACTGGAACTGCTGGTGCTTTAATTCCTTTACCAGACAATACTAAATTCAAAAGAATACTAGCTGGAAATGTTTACGCAGAATGGATTACATGTGGAGACGTTGACACTGACAAAACATTTATGTTCATTCATGGTGGTGGATACTATAGAGGCTCAATTGCTGCAACACGTGCAACCGTTGCGAGAATATCTGCTGAAGCTAAAGTGAGATGTTTATCAATAGAATATAGATTAGCTCCAGAACATCCTTTTCCAGCTGCTATTGATGATACTTATACAGCTTATAATTGGCTTATAAAAGAAGGCTTGAATCCTAAAAATATTATTGTTAGTGGGCAATCTGCTGGTGGTGGATTATGTTTAGCATTACTCCTGAAAATTAAAAAAAATAATGGTATTCAACCAAAAGGTGCTGTTGCTTTAAGCCCTTGGACAGACCTTTCTCAATCAGGTAAAACAATGATTACGAATGCAAACATTGATCCAGTAATTAGTAAAAAGTATCTGGATAGAATGGCTAACCTATACCTTTCTAAGACCCCAAACATCTTACCTTTGGCATCTCCACTTTATGGTGATTTATCTGGTTTACCACCTATGCTAGTTCAAGTTGGTTCTGCTGAAACGATGTTGGATGATAGTAAACGATTTGTAGAAAGAGCAAAAGAAGCAAAAGTAGATGTGCAAATTGAAGTTTGGGAAGATATGTTTCATGGATGGCATGCAAGCGCACATATTTTAAAAGATGCGGAAGAGGCAATAAAAAACATAGGTTTATTTTGTAGAAAATTATTTAATTAAATAGCTGACATGTTGATTAACTTGCAATTTAGACTTTCCATATTATATCGCCAACAAAAGGAAACAATAAAAGCTAATAAAAGACAACTTTCCACTACCTATAGTAAGGTCATAGATGGGCATTATTAGTTTTTATAGTGTCTGCAGCAGATGGAGTTTTTAGAATGGTTAAAACTTTATCAATATATTTAAAATATCAATCTCATCTAATTATTTTATCTTATGATTTGCTTTTAAAATATTTTTATATGAACATAAATAGTAAATATTTAAGTAGGAGTAAAAAATGTCAGGAATAGTTAAAAAATCTTTTAATAATCCAGATGAGGTTCGTAGTCCAGATAAAGCTAATGTTCATGTCTGTGATTTAGGTGACGTTGCCGCAGCTAAAATGATACTTGAACCTGGATGGAGTTGGTCAACTTGTATTAAACCTGTTGTTGGTGGAGAAAGTTGTCAGGCACGTCATGTTGGAACTGTAATAT
>Ga0114999_10009828_pt1 | contig 10429 bp, 8 predicted proteins | sample ArcticOcean_MG_C_3_FD_89820 | JGI IMG/M metagenome (GOLD analysis project Ga0114999, IMG submission 89820) | Marine microbial communities from western Arctic Ocean - ArcticOcean_MG_CB8_126 | ecosystem: Environmental > Aquatic > Marine > Oceanic | place: Arctic Ocean: Canada Basin | collected... | reverse complement strand
ACCCGCTACAAAGCTAACAATTTCTTTGCGCCGCCCCTCGGGCTGGATAAATTCCGGGTGGCTCTTGTAGTACGCCAGAAGAGGCGCCTGGAATTTACTCAAGGAGAAAAAGTAGCTCTCCTCTCGCACAGACTCCGCCGGGCGCCCGCAGTCGGGGCACTTACCGTCATCGAGCTGAAGGTCGGTGAGGAAGTTCGCGCACGAAACACAGTACTTACCCTCGTACTCGTCTTTGTAGATGTCCCCGGCCTCGCGCACCCGCCGCCATATCTCTTGGACGCCCCGCTTGTGGCGCTCCTCGGTTGTGCGGATGTAGTCGTCACACTGGATGTTGAGTTTTTTCCAGAGAGCGCGAAACTTCTCGCTGTTCTCAGCCGCGAAGGTGAGGGTGTCCTTTCCGGCGTCGAGGGCGGCCTGCTCTAATTTTTGGCCGTGCTCGTCGGTGCCGGTGAGCATCCGCGCCGCCTCGCCCCTCAGGCGGTGGAAGCGCGCCTTGGCGTCCGTGGCCACGGTCGTATAGGCGTGACCCAAGTGGGGCTTGTCGTTGACGTAGTAGATTGGCGTCGTGACGTAGAAAGGTTTACCGCTCATAGCGACTTCAACAATGCCTCTGTCGTGAGTTATAAGGGGGCGCTAGCCGCCGATGGGGCTCTTCACCTTGTACTGACCGTTCGCCATGCGCTCAAGATCGTTGGCATGAACCGTTATCCGCTCGCCGCCCTCGAGGGCGAGGGTAACCTCCTCGGCGAGGATATCCTGCCGGATCACCATGGCAGGGCCACTGCAGCCGCTCACCCGTTTTTTGGGCGCCGGCAGCCGCCTTTTCACCTCTACGTAGTGAGCGTGCTCAAAGCGAAGGCAACACTTGAGTCGACCGCATTGCCCCGAAAGCTTCGTCGGGTTCAGGCTCAAATTTTGGTCCTTGGCCATCCGGACGGAAACGGGGTCAAAATTCTTCATGTAGGTGCTGCAGCACAACTCACGCCCGCAATCGCCGCAGCCGCCCTTGAGAGCCGCATCGTCGCGCACCCCGATCTGGCGCATCTCGACACGAATCGAAAAATTCTCAGAAAGCGCCTTTACGAGCCGCCGGAAGTCCACCCGGCCATCAGCCGAGAAGAGAAACGTGCCCTTTTTCTTCGAGAAGGAGTACTTCACATCCGTCAACTTCATCGGCAATTTCAATTCGGCTATCTTCTTCTGGCACACATTGAACGCCCGATTCTCAAGGCCCTCGATAGCGGCGCTATTCTTCTCGTCCTCCTCGGTGAACTTACGAATCACCTCTGGAAGCGGAGTCTTGTGGTAGCGCGCCTCCATGAACCGCGGGGCGTCTGAAACGACACCCGCCTCCTCGTAGCCATCAGTTTTGATGACCACCCGCGTTCCCGCGATGAGACGCAGAGCACCCCCCAGATGAAAAACGGGCTTCGGGTCTAAGGGCGTTATGATCGAGACGACTTTTATTTTTTCGGTGTAAATTGGAAAGATTGAATCTCCATCCGTGTTGACATCTTCATTCATTTCAAAAACCTCATCCAACTGCGCCCACGGTGCTGCGCAGCGAAAAAACCAAAGATTCGAGCGTCAGGGAAGGATTCGTGTTAACCACCCCAACATCCCGGGTCGCGTTCTGGACCTGATCCACCGAACGAATCAGGCCGGTCACCCCCCACCTGCCGCCTATCGCCCGAAGCGCCACAACCACATCTGCGTTCCAGGGCTCCACGGCATCCGGGGCCACCTCAAGAACTAGTATATCCCGAAGCAGACCTAAAAGCATTTCAAGAAACTCAAGAACATCGGCCCGGCCTGAGCCGCCCCCCGCCTGTCCGACCGCAAGCCCGAGAAGGCCCGCCTCGTCCGCCTTTCCCGGCGGCGCCGAGAGCCCATCGAGAAAGGCAAGCACCGCCTCGCGCCGCTCTTCGAGAGCACTCGGATCGGCGCCAAGGGCTTTCCCCAACCGGCCCAGGCTCAAGGCTATCAATTTGTCAAAATCCACCGCCTCGTCCGCCAGATGCGCCGAGAGTATCTGGCGCTGCTCATCGCGGCCAAGCGCTCTGAACCTGAGTTGACGGCACCGGGAGAGAACCGTGGGCGGCAGGGCATGTAGATTAGGCGTGACAAGGATGAAGACCGTATCCTGGGCGGGCTCCTCGAGCGTCTTCAAAAAAGCATTGAACGCCTGGGTCGTCACCCGGTGAGCATCGTCCACGATGAACACCAAGCGGCGGCCCTCCTGGGGCCGCTGATAGGCCCGCTCAAGCACCTGGTCGCGGACGACCTCGATGCCTATCGATTTTTTGCCCTTCTCGGGAACGACCTGAATCACATCCGGGTGCGAGCCGCGCCCTACTTTCTCGCAGGACGGGCAAGTCCCGCAGGGGGGAGAATCCCCACCGCACTGGAGTGCGCGGGCGAAAATCGCCGCCGCCGTCGCCTTGCCGCACCCCTCTGGACCCCAGAAGACATAAGCGCCCGCCACGCGGCTCGCCGCAAGGTCGCGCTTGAGTAAGGCTACGGCTGTGTCTTGACCTTGAAGGAATCCCCAGTCCATCCGAATGCTTTCGTTACAGTATCGAGTATGCGGGCATGCACATCTTCAATGGTGCCAGGTGGAATAAACCGAAAGCGTCCGGTCTCCCGTCGGGCGATTTCAATGAACCCCTGCCAAACGCGTTCGTGAAAAGCCAGACTCTCGCCCTCGAGCCGATCACCTTCCGCCCCGGCCCGCGCCCTGCGAAGGCCCTCCTCCGGCGAAGCTTCAAGCAAGAGCGTCATATCGGGCACCAGCGCCTCGGTCGCACGGATGTTCATCCCCTCGACCAGTTCAAGAGGGAGCCCGCGCCCGTAAGACTGATACGCCGTCGTCGAATCAAAAAACCGATCACAAAGAACATGCTCGCCCGCATCAAGCGCCGGCCGGATTACCCGGCTGACATGCTGCGCCCGGTCGGCCTCATATAGCAACAACTCAGCGAGGGGCGATACCCCCTCATCCCGGGGGGTGAGCAGAACTTCCCTTATCCCGGCACCGAGTTCAGTGCCGCCCGGCTCCCTCGTCACCCGGACGGGAAGCCCTACGCTTTTCATCCACTCATGCAGAAGGGCCAGTTGGGTGGACTTTCCCGCCCCCTCGGAGCCCTCGAATGTAATGAATCGGCCCGGCAAATTACTGTCTCCAAAATTCGGGTGCACCCGGCATGTAAGCGGCCCGTGAATCAGACAGAAAGCCTATCACACCGCATCTAGGAACAATCAATTCTTGAGTTGCTCGGCCTGATCCAGTTTGCGGTAGACCGTCCGGGTGGCGATGCCCAGCCGGCGGGCAGCGGCGCTTTTGTCCCCGCCCGTGCTTCTGAGGGTTTCGAGAATCACCCGGTGCTCAACCTCGGCCAGGGACATTCCCACTGGAATACTAATAATGGGGACGCCTGCCTCGACCGTCTCTCTTTCGTCCGACACGATTCCCTTGGTGATTGCCGGCGACAAATCATCGAGAGTCAACACCTCGCTTCGGCCCAACACGATGGCGCGCTCCACCGTGTTTTGGAGCTCGCGGATATTCCCCGGCCAGTCGTAGTTCGACATCGCCTCAAGCGCATCACGCGAGAAGCCGCTTACCTGCTGGTTGTTCTTGGCCGAAAAGCGCTGAATGAAATGCTCGGCCAGAAGCGGGATATCGCTCCGTCGATCACGAAGCCGCGGGAGATTGATGTTGATCACGTTTAAGCGGTAATAGAGATCTTCCCGGAATCGGCGCTCGGCAATGGCCAGGGCTAGATCCTGGTTCGTCGCGGCGACGATGCGGACGTCCACCTTAATTGTCTCGTTGCCGCCGAGGCGCTCGAACTCGCCCTCCTGGAGCACGCGGAGAATCTTCGCCTGAAGCGGCATCGGCATATCGCCGATTTCATCGAGGAAGAGCATTCCCTTGTCCGCGAGAAAAAATCGCCCCTCCTTTCGGGCAACGGCGCCCGTGAACGCCCCCCGCTCGTAGCCGAACAACTCGCTCTCCAGCAGGGTTTCCGGCAGGGCCGCGCAGTTGACCTTGATGAAGGCCCCCCCCGCCTGCTCGCTCGATTTGTGGATGGCGTTTGCTACGAGTTCTTTGCCCGTGCCGCTTCCCCCGAGTACGAGGACGTTGGCCGAGGTCGGCGCCACCTGGCGAATCAACTCCCTGACCTCGTGGATGGCAGCACTATTTCCGATGATGCCGTGCGAGTCGGTCAGATTTTGAAGCTTCGCGCGAAGATCCGCATTCTCCCGGATAAGGTCTTGTTTTTCGCGCGCCTTGGAAATTGCCTTCAGGACGACAACGCGCTCAAGGGGTTTGGTGATGAAATCGTAGGCGCCCTCGCGCATGGCCTCGACGGCAATCTCGACGGTGCCGTGTCCCGAGATGAGAATCACCTCGGTCTCGGGGCTTTTTCGTTTCACTTTCTTGAGGAGCGATATCCCGTCCATGCTAGGCATCTTGAGATCCGTTATGAGCAGATGGGTGGGCTCGGCATCAAAAATCGCAAGAGCTGTTTCGGCATCATGAGCGACAGAAACGCGGTAATCCTCCTTGGCGATCATCTTCTCGAGTGCCTCGCGGCTACCGCGTTTATCATCAACGACCATGACCTGAATTTCGCTGTTGGTCCTCATGCCTTCGTCTCCACCGGCGCCACCGCCGGAAATTCAATATGGAAAGTGGTGCCCGCCCCCTCCTGGCTGGAGAATCGGATAGAGGCCCGGTGCTCGGTCAGAATTTGCTGCGTCAGAACGAGACCGAGCCCGGTGCCGCTTGCCTTTGTCGTAAAAAACGGGGTGAACAAAAGATCATGCTCCCCTGGGGATATCCCTACCCCTTCGTCCTCGATATCGATACCTACGCCGCCTTCGGGGCCGGGGCGGGTGCGAACCGTGAGCTGGCCGCCATCGGGCATAGCGTCAAAGGCGTTGAGAATGAGATTTTGAAGCGCCAGCCGAATCTGCGTCTCGTCGAATTCGACCGCCGGCGTATCGAGGGAAAACTCGCGCTCAATCCGTACCTTCCGGCTCGATGCCTCCTCGCTGTAAAAACTCAAAAGTTCATCCAGTACATCGTTGATAAATCCTGCCTGCCGCTCTGAGCGCGGCATCCGCACGAATTTAAGATAATCATCGGTCACCTGTCGGAGAATATCCACTTCGTGCCGAATCGAGCTGAGAAGGACCCACGCCTCCGAGGTCTTCTCCTCGTCGAAAGAGCCCAGTTCATCGCCGAGCAACTCGGAATTCAGATTGATGGCGGAAAGCGGATTACGTATCTCATGGGCCACCTGAGCGCTCATCTTGCCCACGATGGACAGCCGCTCTTGTTGAAGAAGTTGGTGCTCCATCACACGCCGCTCGGTCACGTCTTTGATGTAGAGGATGACCTGCCTGACCGGCCCCCCGCTGCTGAAAATCGGGTAGCTACAAAGCTCGATATCACACCGTTTTCCATCGGGCATCATGACGGAGCGATCCGCGAATCCCCGCTGGCCGCTCTCGAAAGTATGTCTGATGACATCACGGTCAGCTAGGCCATCGAGAAAAAAACTATTCCCCTCCCCGCTCCAGGTACGATAAAGCAAATCGGCGATGTCGCAGCCTAGAAAACGGCTCATCTCCCGGTTCACCGTGAGTATCTTGAAATTCTTATCCAGGATGCAGATGCTGTCGGTGATGCCGTCGAAAAGAGCCTGAAGGCGCGTTCTACTTTCCAGAACCTGGTCCGACCAGTGAAGGCGATCCTCCACCCGGATGCGACGGCGCTCGCGAGCAAGGAGGAGCAGGGCAGCCGCGAGAATCACCACGAGACCGAAGCTGGTCAGAAAAAAACTTTTTCGGAACACCCGCTGGACCAGGTCACCCACCTCAGACGAAGACGCCGTGACGGCCAAGGTCCATTGCTCCGGGCCGACGAGAATCGGAGAAAACGCCGTTAGGGTCCGGCCCCGGTGTGTCTCTTTTCCCGGTCGAAAATCGTGGTGCCACTCGAAACCGCGATCACCCCGGCGCATCCGGCCCACGATTCGCTTCAGGCGCTCATCCCCGAAGCGGTCGGCAATCTCTTCAATTCGTTGTCCCTCAAACATTCGGAAACCGGGCGCGAAGAGAATTCGCCCGGACGCATCCATCAGCCATGCGCGGCCTTTTAATCCCGACTGGACCGGATTGACGAACGTGCGGCCCAGATCATCAAGCGTCACCTTGACGAAAATCCAGTCTCCGCCTCCGATGGGCGCGGCGTCGAAAATATATTCCGGCTTCCCATTTTTTCGGACAATCAGGAAACAAAATCGGACACGCGACGAACATCGCGCTAAGAGTGCGGAGTACTCTCGGCTTGCCGGGTCGAGGAAGCCGGAGTCTTCACTCAAGTAGCCAACCTCGCTGACGCGGAGCCGGCCCCCGAGGCGCTCGAACAGACCCGCGATGGCGCTCATCCGCCCCGGATGATCGGGCTCAACCGTTCTGAGAAAGCGGGCGCTGTACCGAAGGCTGGCGGAAAGCTCATCGAGAAAAGAGGCCATTCTACCGCCAGCCTGATCGGCGATAAGAAGTTGCTGGCGGTTGAACTGGTACTCGATGTCCCTCGTTGCCCCGGAGTAGACCTTGAGTGAGATGGTGATCAAAACGAGCAATACCAACGCCACGCCCATGACAACGAAATACAGGAATCGCCGGTTCACCCGGCGGGACTCCTGGATACCGAAACTCACACCGTCAACGGACTCCCTGATTTCATCTTGTGCGGCCATCGCTCTTTCCACCATCTAAAGCATACCCGACAAAACGATTAATGACATTACATTCAAAAGCTTACAAAGAAAATACCAGAATATCGAAGAGGCGCATCGATCTTTCAATCATAATTAAGAGGAAAGATCATTAAACAAAATTTCTTGACACCCCCTCCCCCCCTGTCTAAGCTCCACTAAAGGTTAGCACTCCATCGCCGAGAGTGCTAACCTTCCTTATTCGCCCCGCCATTGGATTCGAAAAAATATGAACGACACGATTCTCTCGGCAAGAACCCAAGAGGTGCTCCGGGCGGTGGTGAACACGTTCATTGAAACCGGCGAGCCCGTGGGCAGCCGCACCCTCTCGAAGAAGATTCCGATCTCCCTGAGCCCGGCGACCATTCGCAACATCATGAGCGATCTGGCGGACGCCGGATTCATCACCAAGCCCCACGCCTCGGCCGGAAGGCTGCCGACGGATCTGGGCTACCGGGTGTTCGTCGATGCGCTGATGGACGTGCATCACATCACCCCCGAGGAGCAGGAGTCCATCAAACAGAGCTACACTCACCGCATGGCCCAAATCGAGCAAGTCGTCACCCAGGCCACCCGCATACTCTCCGAACTCACCAACCAGGCTGGCGTCGTTCTGCTGCCGGGGCGTGACCAGCTCCTTTTCCAAACCATCCAGTTCGTGCGCATGTCGAGCGAAAACATCCTCGTCATCATCGTCTCAAAGAGCGGCGTCGTGCAGAACCGAATTGTTCCCGTGGACGAGGATTTAAATCAAGAAGAACTCAACCGAATCTCGAACTACCTCAACGATGAATTCGGCGGGCTTTCCCTCCGCGAGGTGCGTGTACGGGTCCTTGAGCGGATGGGCGAGGAGCGCGACAACATCGACATGCTTTACCGTCGGGCAGAGGAACTCAGCCGCAGGGCTTTTCTCGACGATGACGAATTTGACGGCGAGGCGCTTTTCGTCGAGGGCGCATCCCGCATGTTCACCCAGCCCGACTTCGCCGCCGATTTCAATAAACTCCAAAGCCTTTATCAGACCTTCGAGGAGAAGAGCAAGCTCATCCGCCTGCTCGACGGCTGCCTGAACTCCTCGGACATCACCGTGTTCATCGGCACAGAAAATGACATCGACGGAATGAGCGATTGCAGCGTCGTGGCGCGCTCGTACTACATTGACGACAGGCCGCTGGGCTCGATCGGCATCATCGGGCCAAAGCGCATGCACTATGACAGGGTAGTCTCCCTCGTTGAGTGGACGGCGGACGCATTGAGCAAATACATCTCCGGCGGAGAACAAAGAGCCGAAAAGAAGTAGCGCTCCGCCCCTTTTTTTCTTCAATCCCCCCAAACTCGGAGGCATGCTGCGGATGGCCCGAGACGCCTATGAAGTCCTTGGTGTTCTCCGAGGGGCTGGCGTCACCGAAATCAAGAAGGCCTACCGCAAGCTCGCGCTTGACTACCACCCCGACCGAAACCCCAGCGACAAAATCGCCGAGACCCGCTTCAAGGAAATTGTCATCGCCTACGAAACCCTTAAAAACCCCAAAAAGAAGGCCACACACGATTCGGCTCCAAAAGACGCACGCCCCGGCGCTGGACCAACGGACTTCAGCCCCGAATGGGAAGAATTCTTCTCCCGGATATTCAAATCCCAGCGGGACAAGAAGGGTCGAAGCGGAGCGGCGGCGCCTGCCCGAACGCCCGGCGGCGATCTTCAAGCGCGGGTCGAAATCTCGCTCGAGGATGCGGCGACCGGCGCGGAGCGGGAAATTGAGGTGAATCGCCGGGTCGTGTGCGAGATCTGCGAGGGCAAAGGGGTGGACCCCGGGGCCCAGCCCTCCGAGTGTATCCACTGTCGGGGCTCCGGCGAAGTGCGTTTCAAGCAGGGGCTGGCCGAGGTTTCGATTCCCTGCTCAACTTGTATGGGCGAGGGCGTCCACATCCGCGAGAAATGCGCCGCCTGCAAAGGCGCAGGGCGCTATCAGACACGAGAGCGCATCCGAGTGAAAGTGCCAGCCGCCGTGGTGGAGGGCACCCAGCTCAGGGTCCGCAGCAGGGGTGATGAGGGCGAAGGTGAGGCGGGCGATCTCCTCGTCGCCGTGCGGATAAAACCCCACAAAATCTTCGGGCGCTCTGGCAACGACATCCTCTTCAATCAGCCCATTACCTTCACCCAGGCGGCGCAGGGCGATGAGATCCTCGTTCCCACCCTTGAAGGCCAGGTGAAGGTCCGGATACCGGTCGGCACCCAGAGCGGTCAGACATTCCGCCTGAAGGGCAAGGGACTCTCCCCGGCGGGCGGGCACGAAGCGGGCGACCAGCTCGTCACTGTCGAGACACCCATCCGCCTCAACAAAAAACTTCACCAGCTGCTTGAGCAGTTCCAGCGCTTCGTCAACAAAAAAATCCAATGTCTACGAAAGGAGTTACAGCGCTACTCGACAAACCCGCTCATCAATCGGCTTCTCGACAAAGTGAAATTCTTCCTGAACTGATTGCCGAATCGAAGCGCCGTCCTTAGAGTGCCTTAGTGTGTAGGCTTTATTGTTCATCCGAAGGAGCGAATTCAGTAACAAGCGATGCAGAGGCCAGAATCGAGGAATTTGTATCCAAATCACGCGAGTTGACGGGAAGGAAGTCCGCGAGCGGGGACCCTAGAACAACGAGGCCTCCGAGGACGCCAGCTATCATTTTGCCTACGGCATCGACGACGACAATCCACCCTGGATTGACGCTGATTACGCCGCGAAAACATCGCACAAGAAAATTCAGGCGCCACCCGCCTTTCTCGTCTCGGTGCTCTACCCGATTCTCCACGGGGCCTTGGTCGTGGCGCCGCTCTCCTCGCTAATCGGCGGGGTGGCATGCGAGTGGTTCAAGCCTATTTACTCGGGAGAAAAGCTACACGCCTCCTCGGTCCAAAAAGAGATGTTCGAGAAAACCAATAAGGCGGGCGGGGGCTCATTTTCGTCATCGGCGAATTCACCTACTTGGAACGGTGATGACGAAGTGGTGGCCAAAGCCTCCGGCACCATGATCCGCACTCTTCAGGAAGGCACCAACCTCATGTACGACCGCGAAATCACCCATTACGACTCGCAGGCCATCGCCGGCATCGAGACCAAGGACCGGGCCGAGAAAAGAATCGGCGCGGACACGATTTACTGGGAAGATGTCGCGGTGGGCGACGAGTTGCCCTCGATGCTACGGGGCCCGCTCACCATCGGGGACATGGTCGCCTGGAACGCTGCCTACGGGCCCTCCCACAAGGCGGGCCACCTCGGCTATCTTGATATCGTCAAGGTGCCCCACAATGCTGTCATCACGCCCAAGATCGACCTGCCCGGTCAAAAACTCTCAGCAACACAAAGACTTCACTCTCGCCGCCGGTCGCGGCATGCAGGGCCTCTTCGACAACGGGGTGATACGCTTCACCTGGTCCACCCCCTACATCACAAACTGGATGGGCGATGATGAGGGATTCCTCAAAAAACACGAATGCCAGGTGCGAAAACCCATGATCAACGGCGATACGATCCGCTACACAGGCAAGATCGCAGACAAGGGCGAGGGCGGCTCGGTCACCATTGAGTTCACCGGCGTCAATCAATTCGACGAGACCGCTAGCGCTGGCACAGCCGAGATTATTT
>Ga0114999_10009827_pt1 | contig 10430 bp, 10 predicted proteins | sample ArcticOcean_MG_C_3_FD_89820 | JGI IMG/M metagenome (GOLD analysis project Ga0114999, IMG submission 89820) | Marine microbial communities from western Arctic Ocean - ArcticOcean_MG_CB8_126 | ecosystem: Environmental > Aquatic > Marine > Oceanic | place: Arctic Ocean: Canada Basin | collected... | reverse complement strand
GAGCGAGCTGCGCTTCAGGCGTGGAAGCAGATCCAGAAGATGCGATTGGTTCAGGAACTTACAGAGGGCGAGATTCGCAAGGGCCGTGTGGCTGGAATTTCGAACTTCGGTGCGTTCGTGGATCTTGGTGGAGCCGACGGTCTAATCCACATTTCCGAGCTTTCGTGGGAGCCTGTAAAGAGCCCCGACGAGATCGTGACAGTTGGTACGGAGATTGATGTATTCGTTCTGCGTGTTGACCGGGAAAACCTGAAGATTGCGTTGAGCTTGCGACGCCTACAGCCAGAGCCGTGGGATGAGATCGAGACTAAGTTCTCGGTTGGTCAGACGGTAACTGGAACTGTGACGAAACTTGCTAACTTCGGTGCGTTTGCTCGCATCGATCGCGGTATAGAAGGGCTCATACATATAAGCGAACTTGCTCACCAGGTGATTAAGCACCCGAGGGACGTCGTCAACGAGGGCGATGAACTCGAGTTGAAGATCATCAGGATAGAACCAGAACGTCGTCGTCTTGGTTTGAGCTTGAAGCAGACATTGGACAGTTCTGAAGAAGTTGTTGTGGCTGAAGAGCCAGAGGCTTTGGAAGACATTGGTGACTTCGGAGATATATTCGAAGATAACGAGTAGCACTCAGGGACTGCAAATTGTAGTTACCTGGGGGGGGAAGCTATATGCCGAGCAGATTTGAAAAGTTTTCTGAGAGGGCCCGTAGGGTTCTTTCACTTGCGCAGGAAGAAGCACAACGCTTCAACCACAATTACATCGGTACCGAGCATATGTTGCTTGGTCTCGTACGAGAATCCGAGGGCGTGGCTGCGCGAGTCCTATCAAATCTGAACATAGAGCTTGTTAAAGTTCGTTCCGCGGTCGAATTTATTATCGGCCGTGGCGAACGCCCCACTTCGGGTGAGATTGGTCTCACCCCGCGTGCGAAGAAGGTCATCGAGCTCGCAGTTGACGAGGCTCGGAGGCTGAACCACCACTACATTGGAACGGAGCACCTGCTTACCGGCCTGATGCGTGAGGGCGAGGGTGTTGCTGCTGGTGTGTTGGAGAGTCTTGGTGTGAGCCTGGAGAAGGTTCGCGAAGAGACGAACACGATTATCCAGAACCAGAGTTCGAGTTCATCTTCTGGGAGCGGTTCCGGATCGCAGTCATCGTCGCGTTCAAGTCGTACGCCTACTCTTGATGAGTTGGGAGTTGACCTGACGAAGCGGGCGGCTCAAGGCGATCTCGACCCGGTTGTGGGTCGTGACACTGAGATTCAGCGTGTTATCCAGATTCTGAGCCGCCGTACAAAGAACAATCCTGTTCTTATCGGTGAGCCCGGGGTTGGTAAGACCGCGATTGTTGAAAAACTTGCCCACATGGTGATTGAAGGCGATGTGCCTGAGACGCTGCGGGGTAAGCGAGTTGTTACGCTGGACATGGGTGCATTGGTGGCAGGAACCAAGTACCGCGGTGAATTTGAAGAACGCCTTAAGAAGGTAATCTCCGAGCTGAAAACGGCCGGGAACTGTGTGTTGTTCATCGATGAGATGCACACGATGGTTGGTGCCGGTGCTGCTGAGGGTGCGGTTGATGCTGCGAACATTTTGAAGCCGTCATTGGCTCGAGGTGAACTGCAGGTTATTGGCGCCACGACGCAGGACGACTACCGCAAGTACGTTGAGCGTGACCCGGCTCTGGAACGTCGGTTCCAGCCTGTTGTGGTTGATGCTCCTGATGCGATTACGACGGTGGAGATTCTGCGTGGCGTGAAGCACATGTACGAGAAGCACCACGATCTTGAGATTCTCGATGAGGCTCTTGAGACTGCTGCTACCCTCGCTGATCGTTACATTGCCGACAGGCAGTTGCCTGACAAGGCGATTGACTTGATCGACGAGGCTGCGTCACGCGTACGTATCAAACACTCGACTGTTCCGAAGGAGCTTCGTGAGGCTCGGAAGCAGCTTGAGGCTGTACGTCGTGAGAAGGACGAGGTTATTTCGGCTCAGAAGTACGAGACTGCTGCTGAGTTACGTGATCGCGAGTTGAAGCTTGTCACCGAGATTGAACAGCTTGATACCGAGTGGAAGAAAGAGAACCCGAACGCCGGTGAGGCGAAGGTGACGTCGGACGATATTGCCGAAGTTGTTGCCATGTGGACTCGGATTCCGGTGATGCGATTGGATGTTGAAGAGAAGGAGCGCTTGATTAAGATGGAGGACGCACTGCGTCTGAACGTTGTTGGTCAGGATGAGGCTCTGAGTGTTATTTCGAAGGCTGTTCGCCGTTCACGTGCTGGTTTGAAGGATCCGAAGCGCCCGATTGGTGCGTTCCTGTTCCTGGGCCCTACGGGTGTTGGTAAGACGCACAGTGTGAAAAAGCTTGCTGAGTACCTCTTCGGTGAAGAGGATTCCATGATTCGTCTCGATATGAGTGAGTTCATGGAGAAGCATTCGGTTGCTCGACTCGTTGGTGCGCCTCCCGGATACATTGGATTTGATGAGGGGGGGCAGCTGACTGAGGCTGTTCGCCGTCGTTCATATTCGGTGATTTTGCTCGATGAGATCGAGAAGGCTCACCCGGATGTGTTCAACATTTTGCTGCAGGTATTTGAAGATGGTCACCTGACCGACTCGAAGGGTCGGAAAGTAGACTTCAAGAACACTGTTATTGTGATGACTTCGAACCTTGGTTCGGACTTGATTCAGAGTAGTGGTGATTTTGGCTTCGGTGTTGATAAGCAAGGTAGTGGGACGCTGGATTACGAGCGTGTGAAGAGTCGAGTTTTGGAGGCGGTTAAGGATCCTCGTAACGGATTCAAGCCTGAGTTCCTGAACCGTATCGATTCGACGGTGGTCTTTAGGCCATTGGAAAGGGAACACATTCTTGAGATTGTGGACATCATGATGAAAGAAGTAGAGGGTCGTGTTCTTGAGCATGGTCTGGTGATGCAGGTGACTGATGCGACTCGGCATTTCCTTGCGGAGCATGGTTTCGACCCGAAGATGGGTGCGAGGCCGTTGCGCAGGCTGATTCAGGATGAGATTGAGGATCAGCTTTCTGAGAAGTTGCTTCGTGGTGAGTTCGGTGCTGGTGACAGCATTGAACTGGATGTCGTGAATGGTGCGATTACAGTTCAGGTACCGAAGAAGAAGCGGAAGGCTCGAAAGCCGAAGGTTGTTTCTTCGCCGTCTGATTCTGATACGGACGATAAAGAGCCGGTAGCCAGCGTTTGATCGGTGTTGCTGATTCTTGCGGGTGAGGCTTCTGGACGAAACAGAATTAACAAAAAGGGGAGAGCTCAGGCTCTCCCCTTTTTGTTAGATATTTAGGATTTAGATATCAGTAGTGGATCGCATACGAGCATTGTTTCTGGCGTACGGGTAGTATGCGGTGACATGGGATTCGGGCTGGATTTAACGTGTGAGCAAATCTGATTGTTCGATGATTTGTGATGGGTAGTTGGTTGTATTACCCGGAGGATCCGCTGCATGAGTGATATGGAACCTGAAATAGCGATCGACGATAACGTGATGGTTGTTACCGACCTTTACGGAACTCTGGTGTCTGTTTCCGGGGTAGTCGAAGAGATGTTCGGGTACAGCGGATCTGAGCTTGTTGGTCAGAGTGTTGAGATGTTGATTCCCGAGGGTTTAAGGGAGAGGCATTGCGACCACATGGCCCGATATTCCCGTCGGCTGCACGCGAGGACCATGGGGATTGGCATGGAGCTAAACGCTGCCCATGCGAACGGTAGTGAGTTACCGATTGAGGTTTCGCTGCGGGTGATCAGTGGGGGGAACAGGATCTTGTCCGCGCTGTGATCCGGCGGGCGGGTCGATTGGGAGGCATTGCACCGGATATTTCGGATTTGAGTGCCAGGACCAGGCAGATTGAGCTGACGTTGGGCGATATTTCGGAGGTCTATGACAGGGTATTGGATCTCGCGTATGAGACATATTCTGGTCGGCCTGTGGGGATTTGGCGATACCGGGAGGCAGATTCCGGCTACATTCTCGAACGGGCGCTCGGCATGCCAGATTCGAAGGTAGGAACAATTGTTCTGGTAAGGGAGGAAGGCCTGATCACCCAGGCGGCGTTTGTGCAGGGTGTTTCGGTGGTTTCACCAGATAGTAAAAACCCAAATCGCACGTTTATGTTTATGAACGCGTATCCCGGTGGTATAGCAGCTGCGATCGGGGGGCGGTGCGAGCCGTACGGTGCGATTGCTGTATTTTTCAGCGAAGACGATCAACTTACCGTAGATGACACGGGCGATCTCCAGACGATAGCGACTGAGTTGAGCAGGTTTGTACTTGCTGCTCTTAGTGAAGAGGCGTTGGCGCGTGAAGCTGCACTTCAGGCGAAGTTGGCTGAGATTGGCCGGATGTTTTCGAGCTCGCCGCACATCGATGATGTGTTCCTGGCGTTTGCAGGGTTGGTGAATGATCTCATTACTCACAGGCGGATTACTCTCAACGAGATCGACCTGTCTGCGCAGACGATAGTCACGCGTTACGCACTCAACTCTGATGGGACGGGTGTCGATGGTTTGGAGATGGGCACGTTGCTCCCTCTGGCCGGTACAACTTCGGACAGCATCTCGGTTACCAGAGACGGTTTGTTCATTAACTTCGAGAATTCCGAGGAATTTTCTCGGACGCTTCGTGGTGCGCCTGGTCCCGAGGCCAGTCTTACAGGTGTCCTGAATGTCCCGTTGATCGTGCGTGGTGATGTAATCGGCACTCTAACTCTTAGCTCGAGCGGTGATCAGAAATATAGCGATGAGAGTTTACAACTGGGTCAGAGAGTAGCGGCTCAGATATCCGGTATTCCTGAGTGCGGTGCTGTAGGAGTCGCTTGAGAGGGAGGCTGCGAGGAGTGGCAGGCTAAACAGACTCGACGAGATCGTCGGTTCGAATGTGGAATTTTCGGAAATATTTGAGGCTGATTCGCGGTTCGACTATTTGACGTACGCAAAGCTGGGACGTCTATGGAATTTTTACCTCTAACGGGTTCGATATCCGGGTTGGTATCGAACTTACGGAAATCAGTCAATTTCGATATCGGTACATTGACCGATGATCCTGATTTGGGTGTCGACGAACGGGCAAAGGTGGCGACAGATTTCGGGAATTCTGGAATGTTGGCGTGGGTAGCCGTTCCCCTACAGTACCAGGGAGAAGTGATATCGGTGTTGCATGTGCAAACGAGTCAGAAAGACAGGTTCGACCAAGACGATCTGGCGCTAATTGAAGATGTTGCGTCTCGTGTAGCCAGTGCAGTTGCTAGCTCCCGATTGCACGAGGCCGAGAAAAATTACGCTCGTAAGCAGGGGCTGCTTGCCCAGATTTCTCGCGAGATCGGATCGTCGCTAGAAACCAGCGAGACATTTGATGCGTTTACTATTGTGATGACCGAGTTAGTGCCAGTTGACCGTGTTTCGATTTCGAACGTTGATGTTTCTAATCAAACGGCTGAGACGCTGTACGTGAGTTGGGCTGATAAGTTTACCGGCGTTGAAGCGAGGAGTTACAGAACGACAGGCACTGCAACGGGTCACGCCTATGATATCGGTGAAACTGTTGTTATTAATGATCCTTCTACGGTGGCGCGCCGTTTTGAGGATTGGAAAGATAACGAGGGAGGTCTCAATTCGTCTGTGACGGTTCCGTTGGGATGAGATGGGGGGTTTGCTCGGGTATTCCAGGTTTCTTCGACTCAGTTGAACGCATATGGTCCTGAGCAGGTTGAGATGATCGAGCAATTGCGAGTCAGGTTGCTGGAGCTGTGGCGAACCAGCAGCTGTATCGGCGGTCGCTTGAGCTTGGGCACGAGCGAGAACGTTCGATCCGTCTAGAAGCCGAGCGGTCACGGTTGGAGGGTGCTAACGAGGCGAAGAACGAGTTTTTGAACTTGTTGTCGCATGAGTTGAAAACCCCGCTAACGAGCATTATTACGTTTGTTGATTTGCTTGTTCGGAGCGGAGGCGATAATTTTTCAGACAGGCAGGTTCAGCACCTGGGAGTGATTCAGCGCAACGCATAGCATCTCGATTCGTTGATTCAAGACCTTGTTGATGTGTCTCGCATTGAGCGGGGCATGATCGAGATAATCACTGAGGATTCCGATCTCTGTGTGCTGGTAGCGGATGTACTTGAGGGCCAGATCCCGAAAATTGAGGAACTGGGTCAGATGATTAATTTTGACGCCCCTGAAATAGCGATTCGAGCGAATGTGGATCGGCAGCGAGTTGTGCAGATAGTTTCGAATCTGGTGAGTAACGCTTCGAAGTATTCACCGGATCAAACGACTATTTCAGTGGTTGTTGGATCGAACGAGCTGATGGCTTTTGTGAGGGTTGAGGATGAGGGTCCCGGGATACCTGAGGATGATCTGGAGACGGTTTTCGATTTGTTTCACAGGGTTGATAACGATGTGACTCGACTGGTGCCGCGAACGGGGCAGGGTCTGTATCTGGTGAAGCAGTTGGTTGAGCTGCACGGTGGTCAGGTGACGATTTCGAGTGAGAATGGTGCTGGTGAGAAGACGGGGACCACGATTACGGTGGAGCTGCCGTTGGTTTGAGGGTGTGGTGGGGGTCAGCGTGATCTAGGCGTTTCGTAGGACGTTTTCGAAGTGTTGTAGGGCTGTTTCGGCGAAGGTTTGCATGTTGGCTTCGCGGTCGGTGATGCCGGTTTCGAGGGTTTGGGCGTATTCATCGGTGTCGGACGAAATTGCGATGCAGGTGTGGCCTGCGTCGTCGCCGTAACCGTTGCCGGTGGGTCCGGCGGCTCCGGTTTCGGATAGCCCCTAGACGGTTTACGGTTTTTCGCGGCTGGTTTTGGCGAGGAGGATTGCGTAGGGCTCGCTGGCGGATCGCATGCCGGGGTGGTCGTCGAGGTCGATGCCCAGATACAGGGTGCGTGCGGGTGAGGTGTAGACGACGGATCCACCCACGAAGTAGGAGGCTCCGGGTACGGCTAGGAGGGCTGCTGAGATGAGGCCTCCGGTGGATGATTCGGCGACTGCTATGGTTTCGCCTCTCTGTTTAAGGAGGGCTGCGACGGAGTTGGCGAGGGTTTGGAGTTGTGTTGGTGGCATGGTGGATGATTTTCTTCGTTGGGCTCCGGGCGTCGTAAGACGACTTGGTCGCGCGTCGCAATTCTCCTACCCTAACCCTTCCATCCGGAAGGGAACCGATTATTGCTCTGCGATGCGGTTCCCGGTTCTTTATGAAGATGGGAATTTTAGTCTTCTTGAGCTGAATTCGGAATCTCTGGTGTTCGAGGGCAGGTTGGGCTCGGTTGAATTGGCATGCTACTTACTGTTGGTTGGTGATTGCCGCGTCGTTCAGGGCAGATCCTCGGTATGACAGGGGGGTTGTGTCGTTTTCGCTGCAACGGGGGCTAGATAGATCCTGAAAATGAATTCAGGATGACAGTTGGTGTGTCGTTAGCTCTTGGCGATTGAGGGGTGAATGGGCATACTCGCTGGCATGGCAAAGAATTCGACTAAGACACAATTTGAATGTAGTGGGTGTGGGCGCGTTACGGCTAAGTGGATTGGGAAGTGTTCGCAGTGTGGTGAGTGGAACACGGTTGAGGAGCGGGTGGTGCGGGTTGGGCGTGGCGTTAGCTCCGGGCGTGCTGGCGCACTTGGTCGCGGCTTGTCTGCGACGCGGTCCTCTAACTCCCGCGGTCCGGGGGAGGACAACTTGCCTATTGAGCTAAACGAGATTCCGGTGGATGCTACTGCTCATATGGCTACGGGGTTGGAGGAGCTGGACCGGGTTCTGGGTGGTGGATTTGTTGCAGGTGCGACGGTTTTGCTGGCTGGTGATCCGGGGATTGGGAAGTCGACGCTTCTTTTGCAGGCTGCTGGTGCGATTGCGGAGACGGGTCGCAAGGTTCTTTACGCCACGGGCGAGGAGGCGTTGGAGCAGATTCGGATTCGGGCTTCGCGCTTGGGTGTGAAGGGTGAGGGAGTGTTCATGGCGGGTACTGGCGATGTTCTTGATATCGCCGACCACATTGCCCAGATAAAGCCGGCCGTTGTGATTGTCGATTCAATCCAGACGGCGACTCATCCTGATCTTGATTCTCCTGCTGGGACGGTTTCGCAGATTCGCGAGTGTGCGTCATTTTTGTCGGCGGTAGCGCGGGCTGCACATACTTCGCTGGTTCTCAGTGGGCATGTGACCAAGGATGGGAATATTGCGGGACCTCGGGTGCTTGAGCACCAGGTCGACGCTGTGTTGCAGATGACTGGTGAGTCGAATGGGATGCTTCGGATGCTGCACGGGGTGAAGAATCGGTTTGGTCCGACGGACGAGATCGGTGTTTTTGAGATGCGAGAAGAGGGGCTGGCGGGAATTTCCGATCCTTCTCATGTGTTTATTCAGCAGCGGGCTAAAGCTGTTTCGGGATCGGCGATTGCGCTGGTTGTCGAGGGGACTCGGTCGCTGGCGGTTGAGGTTCAGGCGTTGGCTACTCCTTCTTCGTTGGCTTCGCCTCGGCGGGTTGCGAACGGTGTTGAGATGTCGCGGGTGCACCTTATATGCGCGGTGTTGGCGAAGCATATGCGGTTGCCGGTTTCGAATCACGATTTGGTGATTAGCGTTACGGGTGGTTTGGATATCAGAGAGCCGGCTGCGGATTTGGCGATTGCGTTGGCGATTGCGTCGTCGATGATGGATCGTCCGGTGAACGATACGGTGGCTTTTGCTGGTGAGATTGGGCTTTCGGGGGAGTTGCGTTCGATTCCGAGGGCTGATCGTCGAGTGTCGGAGGCGGGTCGGCTTGGGTTTGCGAGTTGCATGATTCCAGAGGCGGCTGGTGATGCAGGAAACGTGAGATCGGTGAAGGTGGTTCGACCTACGAACATCGCTGAGGCTGTAAGATTTGCATTGGCGGCGGCTGATGAGGCTGCTGCGAAGGGGAGTGTGGCGGAAGTTCGTTCGTCTATGTAGGCGGGTGTTGCTTTGTGATGTGATGTGAGGAGATACTTCGTACTCCTTCGAGGTCCTGAATCGAGTTCAGGATGACGGGGGCGGTTGGCGGGTGGATACTGAAGTAAATTCAGGATGGCAGTAGCAGTGTGAGACGATCTCAGATGAGATTGTGTTAGTTGATTTGAACTCGTGAATAAGTTGAACTCAAAAATATTTGTGATTAATCAGCCTGAGGAGGTGCCTGTGGCTGAGTTGTCGTTGGTTGAGAAAGATCAGAAGCTTCGGGCGTTGATTGCGAGTTATGACTCGTTGATCGTAGCGTATTCGGGTGGCGTTGATTCGACGTTCTTAGCGGGGGTTACGCACGAGGTTCTTGGTTCGAAAAGCCTTTGTGTTACTTCTCGTTCACCGAGTGTTGCTCCAGAAGAGCTTGAGGCGGCTTCGGAGTTGGCGATTGAGCGCGGTTGGCGGCACATTATTGTCGATACCGACGAGATGAACGATCCGCGGTATTTGGCGAACGATGGACGCAGGTGTTTCTTCTGTAAGACTGAGCTATATACGCATCTCGATAAGGTTGCCGGTGACGAGGGCATTACTAAGGTTGCCAACGGCGCGAATACCGATGATTTGGGCGATTATCGTCCGGGTATGGAGGCTGCGAAGAATTTCGAAGTTGTTTCTCCTTTGGTTGAGGCTGGGATGAACAAGCAGGATATTCGGGGTCTTTCGAAGCGGATGGATTTGCCGACGTGGGATAAGCCTGCGCAGCCGTGTCTTTCTTCTCGTATTCCTTACGGAACGATGGTTTCTGTTGAGGCGCTCGGGATGATTGGGAAGGCTGAGAAGGGTTTGCGGGAGCTTGGGTTCCCGGTGGTTCGCGTGCGTCATTATGGTGTTGTTGGGCGGATTGAGATTCCGCTGGACGAATTTGAGCAGTTCGAAGAGGTTCGGGTTGAGGCTTCGGCGATTGTGCTGGGTTCAGGGTACGAGTCGATGGAGCTTGAACCTAAGGGGTTTAAGTCGGGTGGGCTGAATGCTGCGTTGGGCGAGCTTGGGACTCGGACGACGTTTACTGAGCACTAGTGTGCTGTCGACCGGGCGAAGGCGAGTGGCAGGTACTTCGTAGCGCTTAGAGGTCCTGAATGCCATTCGACGCGGCTCAGGACAGGCGAGTTCAGGATGACGTACGTAATGGAATCAACGTTCTTTCCAGAGTTGTGCGTCTTTACCATGTAATGTGATTGCCACGTCGTTCCTCCTCGCAATGACAGTTGAGAGGTTGTTGGCTGCGATGTAGGCTTCTTCCTCACCCCAACCCTCTCCCGCTGGGAGAGGGAGTTTTGAATACAAGGATTATTCCCCTGTCTGACACGACTGCTTTTATCGACATGATTGGTGGCGTTAGTGGCGACATGCTGCTGGGCGCTATGGTGGCTGTTGGGCTTGAGCTTGATGAGCTTCAGGCCGAGCTGGACAAGTT
>Ga0114999_10009825_pt1 | contig 10430 bp, 6 predicted proteins | sample ArcticOcean_MG_C_3_FD_89820 | JGI IMG/M metagenome (GOLD analysis project Ga0114999, IMG submission 89820) | Marine microbial communities from western Arctic Ocean - ArcticOcean_MG_CB8_126 | ecosystem: Environmental > Aquatic > Marine > Oceanic | place: Arctic Ocean: Canada Basin | collected... | reverse complement strand
GTCGCGGCTTACATCCGCGGCTACAGCGGTTTTGGTTTTTCCGCATTGACAGTCACCAGTTTAGCACTAATCTTACCACCTTCAGAAGTAGTACCCACCGCATACATGCTGGAAATAGCGGCCAGTATTCACATGCTGCCTTTGGTTTGGCGTTCCATAAACTGGAAAATTCTACGCTGGCTGGTTTTTGGCGCAGTCATGGGAACGCCTTTAGGCATTATCTTTTTAGAAGAAGTTCCGCAGGAAATGATGCGACTGGTCATATCCGCAATTGTACTGACGGCCAGTTTGTTACTCTGGAAAAACATTCGTATTAGAAGTTCAGCAAGCTGGTATTCGATGCTCGGAGTCGGATTTTTTTCTGGAGTAATCAATGGAGCAGCCGCAATTGGAGGCTTACCGGTAATTTTGTTTTTCCTGTCCATTTCTGCGGGTTCAGCATTATCCCGCGCCTCAATGGTGGCCTATATTTTCATCATTGATCTTTACGCGGTCTCCTTACCTGGTAGCCAAGAAATGATTTCAACTGAACTCCTCGGACGTACAGTTCTTTTTTTAATCCCGTTGCTGGTTGGAATTTACATCGGACACCGCAGTTTCATTAAAACCACTCCTGAATCATTCCGAAAATTCGCATTGAGTTTGTTGATTATATTGTCTGCCGCAGTCATCGTTCGTTCAGTCCTGGTTTAGTCTCGACTGTCGTATCTCAGCTTTACTCTTGACGTTTAAGTGGAATAGTACGCAGAATACACATTTGAAGTTTTCTCAACTGTCAACAATTTTTGCAGAACTGAGACATAATCCAGCAAAACTTTGCCTTAGGGCGAACAGCCAGGGCCAAGAAAAACATCTTCATCGTCGGACTGGCTGATTTTAATCTCGAAAGACTTCAGGGCATGACGCCTCATTCGGTAAAAGATGAAGATATCGAAATTGTTTAGGATTGAGATATGAAGAAAAAGACGAATTCAAAACGTCACACATTTAAATTTTACACACAATGAAAATCAAGACTGATTTTCCCTACAAAACCAGTACAGTCCCTCATACTTGGATCAACATGCCAGATGGATGCCGTCTTTCCGCACGTATCTGGCTTCCGGAAAATGCGGAACTTGAGCCAGTTCCGGCAATTCTGGAATACATTCCCTACCGCAAAAATGACGGTACGGCATTGCGGGATTCGCTCTATCATCCGTATTTCGCAGGACACGGCTATGCGGCAATACGTGTCGATATGCGCGGCAGCGGAGACTCTGAGGGAGTTATGCTTGACGAATATCTGCAGCAGGAACTGGACGATGCGGTTTCCGTCATTGCTTGGCTCGCAGAACAGCCTTGGTGCAGCGGTGCAGTCGGCATGATGGGCAAATCATGGGGCGGATTTAATTCACTGGAAGTCGCGGCACTACAGCCACCGGCACTGAAAGCGATTATTACGGTTTGCTCATCAGACGACCGTTATGCAGACGATATACATTATAAAGGCGGCTGTGTGCTGAGCACCGACATGCTCGGTTGGTCTACGACCATGCTTGCCTGGAACGCCCGTCCACCGGACCCCGCAGTGCTTGGAGATAGTTGGCGTGACCGCTGGCTTGAGCGCTTGGAGCAAACTCCGCTGCTGATACAGGAATGGATAAGTCATCAGCACCGCGACGATTATTGGAAACACGGTTCTATTTGTGAAGATTATTCAGCAGTACAGTGCGCTGTATATGCAGTCGGAGGCTGGGCTGATCCATACAGCAATGCAATTCAGCGAATGCTTTCAGGACTTTCCTGTCCACGAAAAGGATTGATTGGTCCATGGTCTCATGAGTATCCACAACGCGCCCTTCCTGGACCGCAAATTGGTTTTACGCAGGAATGTCTACGCTGGTGGGATTACTGGCTCAAAGGCTCAGAGACAGGGATTATGGAGGAGCCGATGCTGAGGGCGTGGATGCCGGAAAGTGTTGCTCCAAAAACACATCATGAATTCCGCCCGGGACGTTGGGTCGCAGAACCGCTATGTTCGCTGGAAAATTCCGAAGCACAAACTTGGTACCTCAACCGGAACGGCCTCAATCAAACACTGGAAACTGAAAAATCTCTGCTTTTCCCAACTTCACAAGTAGTCGGATTAAACGCCGGTGTCTGGTTTCCGATGGGAGCAGCCGGTGAGTTTCCAGGAGATCAGCGCTCCGCAGATTCCGGATCATTGTGTTTTACTTCCGAAGTCCTTGAAGCGGGTATGGAGATCTTAGGACAACCTGAAGTGACAGTCAGTCTGAACTGTGATAAAACTAAAGCCCTGCTCGCCGCACGTTTGTGTGATGTCGCGCCGGATGGCACGTCATTCTTAGTAAGCTGGGGCTTGCTTAACCTGACACACCATAACAGCCACGAACATCCAGAAGCGCTGATTCCAGGAAAAAAATTCAATGCGACGGTTCAGCTCAATGCCTGTGCCCATGCGCTCAGTCCGGGACATCGCTGGCGGATTTCACTTTCATCAGCGTATTTTCCACATGCCTGGCCCAGTCCGGAACTGACTGCAATACATATATTTCCAGGAAATGAAACTTATCTCAGCCTACCGTTCAGAAAATCACTTCCGGAAGACGCACAACTTGTGAGTTTTTTAGAACCGGAATGTTCCCCCCCTTTGGTCACAGAAAAACTGAGAAAATCCAGCCGAAAACGCACGATTGAACATGACGTGATCCAAGACAGTTTCACTATTACCGACAGAGTAGATAACGGACTTTATCGATTTGTGGAAGATGGACTCGAAACTGAAGATCTCGGTTGCGATTCTCTGTCGCTGAAGGAAGGCGAACCGCTTTCTTTGAAGGTGAGTTGCGAACGTACAGCAGGGATAGGCCGCGCTGATTGGCAAACGCGTGTTGAAGCCAGTGGAACTATGTGCGCTACAGCTGACTCTTTTATCATTAGCTCCAAACTTGAAGTGTTCGAGGGTGTTCAACTTTTTTTTGAACAGAGTTGGAATTTCGAGGTACCACGGGATCAAGTTTGAAAGTTTTTCAGACTCTCCTTAAAAGCATTTTCAATAAGGATTCATACAAAAATACTGCTAATAATTTTAAAATAAACAGTTATTACAAATAGTTATAACTTCAACATATATCAAAACGTATTAGCACTGCATAAACTGAGTTTATAGGTTGACAATACCAATTAATCCATGTTATTTTCTAGCAAGACGAACAATTATTCAAACTTAATTGAGTAGTTCTTCTGTATTGAAACGAATTAGGACACAGGCTTTGGAATCTTTGGAGCTTTTCTTTAGTTCAGAAAATTTCAATTGCAGGTTGCCGCTTTCGAAATTGTTGATTCTTCAACATAACCGAGTTGGTGAAACTGTCAAGGAACGGCATTGAGAACCAATTCCTCCTATTGGAGTAAATATGGATCGTAAAATAGACCACATCAAGGAACAATTGATGTCCGGCAATATCACCCGACGTGAATTCGCACAGCGCTTAATGGTACTAGGAATTGCCGGATCAAGTGCTGGAACTTTGCTAACGTGGGCGGAGAAAACTCAGGCTGCAGCCAAGCGAGGTGGACGTTTACGTGCAGGAATTGCTCATGGTTCGACCACAGATTCGCTGGATCCAGCAACTTATGAAAACGGTTTCATGAGTAAAATCAACTATGCCATTCAGAGTCATCTTGGTGAAGTAGATCATACTGGAAGCATGTCTCCGGAATTGGCGGAAAGCTGGGAGCCTCAGAATGGTGCGAAAACCTGGGTCTTTAATCTTCGCAAAGGAGTGGAATTTCACAATGGAAAGTCGTTGGATTCTGACGACGTGATTGCTTCGTTTCAGCACCACATGGGCGAAACAAAGTCACCGGCGAAATCTCTGCTTAAGCAGGTCATCAGTATTCGTAAGGATGGGAAGCACACAGTTGTCTTTGAATTGACTGGAGGAAACGCTGACTTCCCTTTTGTTGCTTCTGATTATCACATTGCGATTAAACCTTCAAAAGACGGTAAGATCAATCCCACAGACGGTATCGGAACCGGTCCTTATGTACTGGATAAAATGGAAATGGGTGTGCGCTTTTTCGGAAAACGTAACCCCAATTATTTCAAGGCGGACCGTGGCTGGTTTAACGAACTGGAGATGCTCTCCATCGTTGATCCAACTGCAAGGAGCAATGCCCTGGCAACCGGTGAAGTTGATGTCATTGACCGTGTTGATTTGAAAACCGCCCACCTGCTTGCACGCAAGAGTGGAATCAAGGTTGAAGAAACGACAGGTACGAAGCACTACACATTTCCAATGCGCACGGACACTTCGCCGTATGACGACAATAACGTCCGTCTTGCACTCAAGCACGCTCTCAATCGAGATGAAATAGTGGAGAAAGTATTGTACGGACATGGGGTTGTCGGGAACGATCATCCAATTGCTCCCTCCCAACCGTTCCACGCAGCCACTTTGCCACAACGCACATACGATCCGGACAAAGCCCGTTTTTACGCAAAAAAAGCCGGTGGAGTTAAAGTTCAGCTCTCTGCGGCTGACGCGGCTTTTCCAGGCGCAGTTGATGCTGCTGTGCTGTACAAGGAACATGCAGCCGCTGCCGGAATCGAAATTGAAGTTGTGCGTGAACCGAGTGACGGTTACTGGTCAAACGTCTGGATGAAAAAACCTTGGGGCGCATGCTACTGGGGTGGACGACCCACAGAGGACTGGATGTTCTCAACTGCATATGAGGGCGGTGCGTCATGGAACGATACTTTCTGGAAAAATGACCGTTTCGATAAGATACTAATTGAAGCACGTGCGGAAACAAATCAGAACAAACGCCGCGAGATGTATTTTGAAATGCAGCAGATTGTTCGTGATAAAGGTGGAGTAGTTGTTCCCATGTTTGCAAACTATGTCTTTGGTACTTCAGACAAAATAGCGCATGGAACGATGGCCGGAAACTGGGACTTGGATGGAGACAAGTTCCACGAACGCTGGTGGTATTCCTGATCAAGTTAGAAGCTGTAAGTAACAGGGTGTAAGGTATTTGTAATTTTGACCTTGCACCTTAAAACTTAAAACTTGACAGTCCGGAGACTTAATTGACCAATATCCTCAAGATTATTGTCCAGCGTATTGCGTTGGGTCTGCTCACCCTCTTTACCATTTCGCTGCTGATTACATTTGGAGTTGAACTCCTTCCCGGTGATTTAGCGGAGTCCATCCTCGGACAGGGTGCAACTCCTGAAACGGTGAAAGTTTTCCGCACAGAACTCGGTCTGGACAAGCCCGCGCATTTGCGTTATCTAAGTTGGCTGGCCGGTATGGCAACTGGTGACATGGGAGTTTCACTGGCCAATAAGCGTGAAATTTCCGAACTGATTGGACTCCGTCTTTCGAACACCATTTTTCTCGGAGGATTTGCGGCAACCATTGCGGTTCCTTTGGCGTTGTTTCTCGGCATCCTCGCCGCCCTCTACCGCAATACTTTCTACGACCGTGCGGTCAACGTCTTTACCCTCACCTCAATTTCTTTTCCGGAATTCTTTGTAGCATACATTCTGATCCTCTTTTTCGCTATTAAACTCGGCTGGTTTCCTGGTATCTCAAATGTCAGTACCGAATTGTCTTTCGGTGACAAACTTTACCGTACTCTGCTTCCGGCGGCAACCTTGACTTTGGTGGTTGTGGCTCACATGATGCGCATGACACGTGCCGCCATTATCAATTTGTTGGCTAGTCCTTACATAGAAATGGCACGGCTCAAAGGAATTCGCCCCATGAAAATTATTATGCGGCACGCTCTTCCAAATGCGCTTGCTCCAATCGTGAATGTGATTGCGCTGAATTTGGCTTATCTGGTTGTTGGTGTGGTGATTGTGGAAGTAGTTTTCGTTTATCCTGGACTTGGACAATTGATGGTTGACAGCGTATCCAAACGTGATATTCCTGTTGTGCAGGCTTGTTCGATGATATTTGCAACAGTTTACATTCTGCTCAACCTGTCCGCTGACGTAATCTCCATCGTCACTAATCCCCGCTTGCTGCACCCCCGCTGATGTCGAACTTTTTCAAAATATTTTCTTCTGCACCATGGAGTGCTAAATTTGGAATGCTAACTATTTTGGCATATGCAATTATTTCGATTTTTGCTCCATTTATCGCACCTTACGGAGAGACTGAAATACTTGGAAGAGCCTACGAAGTATGGTCTGACAAGTACCTCCTTGGAACAGACAACCTTGGGCGTGACATGCTTTCGCGGTTGATATACGGAGCTCGTAATACCATTGGATTGGCCCTGACAATTACGCTGATAGCTTTTGTGCTTGGCAGTCTGACCGGCATGATTGCCGCTGCGCTTGGCGGTTGGGTTGATCAGCTTTTAAGCCGGATTGTTGATGTCCTGATGTCAATTCCATCGCTGATATTCGCACTGCTGATACTATCCATCTTTGGTACCGCAATGCCATATTTGATAGGAACCATCGCCATTCTTGATGCAACCCGTGTTTTCAGACTGGCCCGTGCCACAGCAATGAATGTCGCAGTCATGGATTATGTCGAGGTTGCACGGCTCCGCGGAGAAAAACTGGGTTGGGTTATCCGTAAAGAAATTTTACCAAATATCACCGCACCTCTGCTTGCGGAATTTGGACTGCGTTTTTGTTTTGTTTTTCTCTTTATTTCCGCTCTCAGTTTCCTCGGACTTGGTATTCAACCACCAACCGCAGATTGGGGTTCAATGGTCAGGGATAACGCTACACTGATTTCTTTTGAAGATATCACACCCCTCCTGCCAGCAGGCGCAATCGCACTCCTGACAATAGCAATGAATTTCGTTGTCGACTGGATGCTTCACAAATCAAGCGGTTTAAAAGATGTCAGTTGAAACAAATAAAATAAATGATGACCAACTGAACCGTCCTCTGTTGGAAGTGAAAGGGTTGCGTATCGAAGGGCTTTCCGAAAAAGGTTGGGAGGAAATCGTGTGCGGTGTGGATTTGCAACTCAAGCGTGGAGAAATTCTGGGTTTGATAGGTGAGTCTGGCGCAGGAAAATCAACCATAGGTTTAGCGTCAATGGGCTACGCTCGCGACGGTTGCCGCATTACAGCCGGAGAAATTATTTTCGATGGAATTAATTTGCGAACTGCTTCAGAAAATGAAAAACGAAAATTGCGCGGAACCCGAATTTCTTATGTTGCCCAAAGCGCTGCCGCTGCTTTTAATCCCGCTCACCGACTACTCGACCAGTTTGCCGAAGGACCGGTAGACCATGGAGTAATGTCACGGAGGGAAGCAAAAAAACAAGGCCGTGCCCTTTACCGGAGTCTAGACCTGCCTGATCCGGAAAACATCGGTGAACGCTGGCCGCATCAGGTTTCAGGTGGACAGCTTCAACGGATGATGGTGGCCATGGCGATGTCCTGTGGGCCGGACTTGATTGTCTTCGATGAACCAACAACCGCATTGGATTTTACAACTCAGATTGAAGTCCTGAAAACGATCAAGGAAATTGTGACTGACCGCAATGTAGCGGCCATTTACATCACTCATGATCTCGCGGTGGTCGCCCAGCTTGCAGACCAGTTAATGGTTCTGCGCTACGGAAATCTGGTTGAAGTGAACAATACTGGCCAGATTCTAGAGTCGCCAAAAGCAGATTACACCCGCGCATTACTTGACGCACGTACCCGCCAGGAAAAAACAACAGCTGAAATTGAGAATCTGGAATCACTGCTCAGCATTGATTCAGTTACTGCAGGCTACGGTAAGGGGCAGGATGTTTTACAGGAGGTATCTTTTTCTGTGGAGCGTGGCAGAACCGTAGCGGTCGTCGGAGAGTCCGGCAGCGGGAAAAGTACTTTGGCGCGGGTTATCACCGGACTGCTGCCTCCGCGTTCCGGAGAAATTCGCTTTCAGGAAGAATTGCTTCCAGCCGCACTTGCCCAACGCACAAAACAGCACCTCCGGAAAACTCAGATGATTTACCAACTTCCGGATGTAGCCCTTAATCCCCGTCAGCGTGTCCGTGACATTGTGGGGCGTCCCTTGAGTTTTTACCTCGGTTTAAGCGGTAAGGAACGTGAGAGACGGATCATTGAACTGCTGGAACAAATTGAACTTTCTGAAAAGTACATCAATCGTCTACCGGACGAACTTTCCGGAGGTGAAAAACAGCGTGTCTGCATTGCTCGCGCACTGGCCGCAGAACCGGAATTAATCATCTGCGATGAAGTAACGTCTGCACTGGACACCATTGTAGCTAAGGCTATTCTGGACTTACTTCAACGACTTCAACACGAACTTCAGTTGACCTATTTGTTCATCAGCCACGACCTTGATACCGTGGCCAGTATCGCCGATCAGGTGGTGGTACTTTATGCCGGAAGGGTTGCAGAGCAAGGTTCAAAATCCGCGGTTTTTCAACCACCATTTCATCCTTACACGCGGCTCCTGCTTTCTTCAGTACCTGAAATGAAACAAGGCTGGCTGGAGCAAACACTTGCCACACGTGAAGCAAAAGCCGGAATTGCACGGGAAGTGAAAATCACTGAAAGCGGTTGTCCTTTTGTGGAACGCTGTCCTGAAGCCATTCCGGAGCTTTGTGTCAAAGACCGGCCACCACTACAAACTCCTGCTTCAGGCCACTTTTTCGCTTGCCAACACAGCCCGAAAGAATTAGCTTAACAACGGAATTATCAGCATTTACTGAAGATGATACTGTCCTAATAAATTATCAAACATCTTCCTTTAGAGCGATGCGATAAATCTTATTCAAGTAATCTCACTAATATAATTAATATTTTTCCCTATAGTCGAAATAACAAATAGAGTATTTCGGACTTTTTACGACTGCATCAACTATAAATCACAGAGTGTCGTTTTTATTTTTTACAAGTAAAAAACGATAGTCTGAGGATTTTTCAGTATCAACAATAATTATGTCTAACACAACTTTGCGGGTATTAAGTTATAACATTTACTGGGGCGGACATCAGCAGCCGCTTGAAGAAACTATTGAAGTGATCCGGAAATCCGGCGCAGATTTGGTAGGTATTCAGGAAAATGTCAACAGGGAATACGAAGACCAGACTCCGGAGATAGCAAAGGCCCTGGGATTCTCTTATGTGCGTCACGCTGTGCTGGACGCGCTGGAAGAATTTGGTGCAAGAGGTAATAAACTCCGTGCACGCTGGACTCAGCAAGCCGGACAATCCACTTTGAGTCGATATCCAATTACAGCACAATCTCCAGGAGGTTCCGGAATTCAGGTTGAACTACCTTCCGGAGAGAAAGTCTGGATGTTCAACACACACCTCTGGCATTATCCTTATGTACCATATCAGTTGTTGAATGTTGATTTTTTCGAAGGCGAAGCGATTGATCCGAAAGCTCCGGATGCGGAAGAACAGGCTATACTATCCGCCCGCATTGGTCATGAAACGGAAGTCAACAAAGTACTGTGGGATATCAAAAATATTCTTCACTTTGAAGAAGCTGTCTTTTTTACCGGAGATTTCAACGAACCGTCTCATCTCGACTGGACTGAAGATGCAGCACAAGCTGGAATCTATCCCCTCAAGGTGGCATACCCAACCTCAATTCAAGTTAGCAAAATTGGTTTAAAAGATTCGTTTCGTGAATTATTTCCTGATCCAGTGAAAGTTCCGGGTTTTACCTGGCCGGCTGGGACTTATCCGGACCAACCGGATTCATCAGTTGCTGATCCGAATGACCGGATTGATTTTATTTACTTCGCCGGAAAAAAAGTACGCGTTAAAAACGTTCAACGTCTTGGAGAGGCTGCAGAAACTTCGGACATTGCTTTTGCGAAATATCCTTCTGATCACAGAGCAGTGCTTGCGACCTTTGAACTTGACGTTGCTTGAAAAGCCAAATTGCTGGAAAAATTAAATTTTTACTTCACAGAATAAAAACTCTCCGTAAAAAATCTGCACTTTGTTCAAGAGCTTTTACAGCAGCATCCAACATGCGGCTGTAGTGCAAAAATCCGTGAAGTACGCCCGGATGCAAATACATTTCAACAGGAACTCCGGACTTCTCCAGTAATGCGGCAAGTGCCGTGCTGTCATCAAGCAATGGATCCATTTCTGAAACTATCAGACATGACGGAGGCAGACCACGTAAATCCGCGCTCAAGACATCCAGTTTCGGATCCAGCAAATCTTCCGGAGAACTCAGATAAGCATCATGGTAAAAAGCACGGTTTTCTTCACTCAAACCATCTCCTGTTCCTCCGAACAAACGTGAAGAACATGAATCACGCAAACCAAACCAACCATAAATCAACAATAATCCGCTCAATTTATTTTTGAAACTTAAGGCAGCACCCATGCTCAAGCTCGCTCCGGCAGAATCTCCGCCGAGTACAACACGTTCCGGATCAATGTTAAAAGCCGGATTATCT
>Ga0114999_10009821_pt1 | contig 10433 bp, 9 predicted proteins | sample ArcticOcean_MG_C_3_FD_89820 | JGI IMG/M metagenome (GOLD analysis project Ga0114999, IMG submission 89820) | Marine microbial communities from western Arctic Ocean - ArcticOcean_MG_CB8_126 | ecosystem: Environmental > Aquatic > Marine > Oceanic | place: Arctic Ocean: Canada Basin | collected... | reverse complement strand
ATTGTCGCCAAGTCTTCTGGTTGTTACAGGGAGGATTCCAATCGGGTGTTTATTGGCATTTCCGATACTGAGGCCGTGTTTGGTAAAGTCAGCAGGACCGACACCATCGCAGCTATCACATCGGGAGATAGTCGCTGATTGGTTGGGGTGACTCCCGTAATATTCGCAACCAAATTGGTGTTTACAGCTCCAGGGCAAAGAGCCGTCACTCTAACGCCATCATTCCAGCCTGCGAACCGTGCTGCGTTACTTAGTCCTACTAACGCATGCTTAGCCATGGTATAACCAACAGAGACGGTTTCTCTGTATCGCTTTCCGTCTGTCGACGCAATATTGATGATTCGTCCATTTTTCGACTTCTTTAAAAGCGGTAGGCAATGCTTAATAAGACGAAATGGCGCTTTAACATTGATCTCCCACATTGCGTCAAGATCTGTTTCTTCTCCTGTCTCAAAGTCAACCTGGCGAAGAATCCCAGCGTTGTTGATAAGGCCATCTATTTGTCCGTAAAAGTCAACTGTGTCCTTAATCCATTGGATTGTCGTAGCCGGGTCAGTGGCTTCGAACCTAGAAACGATTGCTCTACTTTTCTCTTGCTCGTCGAGTGATCGGGTGACGGTTGAAGGCGTCCGAGCTCCGAGCGATAAACGATACCCGTCAGAAAGAAGTTGCTTAGCGATCGCAGCCCCGATACCTCTTGAGGCGCCTGATACCATGATGACACGATTGTTCGGTTTGAGTAGAGATTCGTCAGTCATTTTTGCCTCCTCCAGGCGAAAATACTTTTACTTTCAGGGTAGATCCAAATCGATTTTTCGCATGCAATATCACGCGCGTGAGAAAGGCTGATGATCTATGCAAAAGAGCCGCCGAGGAGTCGGGCGGGAACCCTAAAACGACCAGAAACGTCTCGAAGTTGCTCTCTTTCCGTTGTTATCTCTGCCGTGTCTTGGCAGACCAAAACGGTAGCGGGGAGGCATTGTGCGTTATATCGGGCCGCCTGAGATTCTACGTAACCACCGGCATCTAGAAACGCTACTAGATCGCCACGCGCCAATGGCGGCATTTCTCGATGTTTGCCTAATTCATCCGAATTACATAGTGGCCCGACTAAATCAACTGTTTCTGTTGTTTTCCTATCAGTATTTTCTACCGGTACAGCATGATAATACCAGTCTAGAATCGCCGCCCACGATAAGTGGTTTGTTGAAAGATCAAGATTGATCCACTTTTTTTGATGGTTTTCTTTGACGGCGCCGACTGTTCCCACTGCCACACCCATTGGGCCGGACACAATACGTCCAGGTTCAATACGTAACTTTGGAATTGGTAACCCACATTTTTTTGTTTCATCTTCAATCGCTTGACTGATGTGCTCAGCGTAATCATTGACGGTCGGTGCAGAGCTATCGTCGATTTGACTCCTGGGGCCTGTTCCGTACCATTTTCCAAAAGTCCAGCCACCCCCGATGTCGACACACGGCGGAGTCCACCCCGTGTGTTCTGTAATGTGTTTTGACCACGTTATCATTTCCCGAGCCATTATTGCGAAAGGAGCAACTTCATTGCTCATTCGACTGAGATGAAAATGAGTTTCTTTCAGCTCGATGTGAGGCATCTTTAATGCTTGTTTAACGATTTCTACGGTCTGTTCTCTAGTCATACCCCATTTGGTGCTATCACTTTGCTCTTTCATGGTTCCGGGTCCGTGCATGGGGATCCCAGGTTGGTTTGCTAATGGGTTTAGATCAAGAGCCAGCCTAACACCAATGGCAGCATTTTTTCCTAGTCGTTTACAGATTTGATCGATACGATTGAGCTCATCCATGGCGTCAATATTGATACAAAGTCCATTAGTGATCGCCATTTCAAGTTCTTCGGTTTGCTTGTTTGATCCGTTTAGGACAAGAGTCTTGGGATTTGTTCCTGCAAGGAGAGCAATATACATTTCGTTCACGCCAAAACAGTCCCCCCCGGCACCCTCTTGATTCATGATATGTCGAAGAGCCAGACTGTTATTGGACTTGTTTGCAAATAAAACCTCAGTCTCTCCTGGATATCGATCTCGGAATGCGTCGCGAAATTTTCGATAGCTATATCGAAACTGTGATTCACTCACTATAAGTAACGGGGATCCGAATTCTTTGGTAAGCTCGCTAACATCACAACCTTCTACCCAGAGGTTGCCATTCGAACCGATACCAATAAATTCTCCGTAATTGACTTTATATTGTCTTGGATTCAATGCTGGTGTTAGTTCGAGTTTCGTTGGTACGGGCGTTATATCACTCATGATTGTTCTCCAATTGACGTGTTCCGCTTACTATCATTGTGGTTTTAATATTTCCAGAGCTATTAGTCCAGTCTTCAGCTCGTGAATTGCTTGTTGGTTAAGCTGTCTAAGTGGCTCACGTGGATTTCCGCCTGGATATCCTAAAAGGTCCATTGCAGCTTTTGTTGACGGGTAGAGCGTACGTCCTCCACTGGTGAAAAGTTTCGTGAGCTTCTGTCCGGTGATCTGTAAGGATTGCGATTCTTCGAGGCGTCCAGCCTCTGTTGAATAAAAAAGGTCCATACCACCCGGTGCCCATAAATTGGGAAAGCAATCAATGGTTCCATCCGCTCCTAACGAAGTTGCGGGGGCGCCATATATCGAAGATGGACCGCAAAAAACGCGCAGTTCATTTTTTACCTCAATGAGAGTTTCGTAAAAATGATTCCAGTCTCCACAACTTTCCTTAATTGCTACTACTTGATCCAATTCTGACAAACGTAACGCAAGTGCGGGGCTGATTGAATTTACTGCATTTGCAGGAATGTTATAAAGTATAATCGGCAGGTTAGTTTCCGCCGAGATTTTTTCATAGTGACAAAATATTTCATCGTCGGTTAGCTTTACAAAGTAGGGGGGGAGTATGAGTGCTCCACTGCATCCAGCCTGTTCCGCTTCTAGCGTAAGTTGAATAGTTTCCTTTGCCGTAATTGCACCAGTACCTACGATGACATCTCCACGCTCCTTCGCTGATTGCACTCCAAGATGAAATAACTGACATCGCTCCTCATGCGATAATGCCCAGAATTCTCCTGTACAACCCCCGACAACAATGCCTGTGGCTCGGTTGTCAAACATTCTCTCAACATTAATAGAAAACGCTTCTTGATCGATGTTTCCACTTTGGTCAAAGTTTGTGATCACTGCGACCATTGGCCCACGCCACGCTATGCTATTTCGATCCATCTGATCTCCTATTGTTTTACCTTGAATGTTTGTTGTTAGGAATATTCCGAAAATAATACCTTGATCGGTCCCAGAAAAAAAGTAAGGCAGTACAAGTATTAGTCATCAGAAATTGTGAAGTACGTGATATATAGTATTCACTAGACCAAATTTATTATACTTGAGACGTTAGGTTATCTCGCGATTCATGCGTTGATAATCTCCCGAGAATCGAGCTGGAGAGTATTCTTCAATCGAAAATTTGGGGGTCCGATTTTGCATACAATCGGCGACGAGTTGGGCGCAGAGCGGTCCTAACGTATAGCCGGCATCACCGGGAAGAGCAAAAAACACTTGACGGTGAGTCTCTGCGGGACCTAGTACTGATCTGCCGTCTGTGATCGAGTTAACCCCTGCCCAAGTTCGTATTAGATCCAAGGAATTGACTATTGGGGCAATGGCTACAGCAAGCCGTAGATTGCCAAGAAGGCTGTCCATTTTTACGGTGGGATGATCATGCGGTCCGGATAGCTCCGCTGGCCACCCGCCTCCGATAATTATATTTCCAGCGGCTAGTTGCTTCATTGTTATTGGGCGTTCCGCATGCTGAACAAGGTGGGGGATTAACTTAACAGTAGGTTCTGTTACGTTCATATGCAGCGGTTCAGCGAGGGTCGGAATGTGGATACCGATTTGTTCTGCTAGGTACCCGCCTCCAGATCCTGCCGCTATAGCGATACGACCGGTTCGGATTATACCGTCTCGCGTGTGAAGCGAAATATTATTTTCTTGCATGTCGATATGTTCGACTTGAAGTCCATACAGAAATTGAACACCTGCTTCTCTAGCCATTTTTTTAATGGCTTGATTAGCTAATAGAGGGTTAACTTTGCCTTCGTCTGCGCATAGCTCGGCTCCGACTACAGATTTTCCTAGATATGGCGCAATGCGCTCGATTTGGGTGCGATCCAGCATTTCAACATTGAGACCCAATGTGATCTCTCGTTTGCACTTTTTTCGGAGAAATTCAAATTGTTCGGACGTTTCAGCAACCATAAGTCCGCCGTCGACTTTAAGGTCAATATTTGTTCCTAACCGACCATTCAATTCTTTCCATGTTGCTACAGCTTTTGGGTAGAGGGAAAGGGCTTGCTCCAACTCAGGTAGCAGTTGGGGTGAGAGTCTGATATTTCGACTCTGCATCTGTACGTGCAGGCTGCCTGCATTTGCAGTACTTCCAGAATGATGTCCGGCATCAACGCATGCTACGCGGTCTCCTTCTTCAGCGAGGAATGCGGATAGACAGCTGCCAACAATACCGCCACCGATAATTACGGTATCTATTTCAGAAAGCACGGGATGAGCGTAGGTTTTTAGTTGATTCATTTGTTTGGATGTTCTCTGTTTAACGTTTGGAGAAAACAGTTGCTGTCAGTTGACATATTACCCATAAAGAATTGAAGGCATAAGAAAATAAGCGTAGTCCAATTATTTATCGTACTAATGATAGCTGGCAGTTATAGTGTAGCTATGAATATACTTGTGTTTCCAGTTTGTGCTGTGTTTTTTTGGGTGTTTACTATATAACAAACCTTTTTTACTAGTTCTTGTTTTAGCACTATTATGAAGATGGAGTCAGATTATGACTAAGGCGCGGGAAATTTCCTATTCACGTTTTGATCGCAGTAACCCTGAAGATGTTTTTCAAATATCTAGCGTATCGGTTCCGACGATAATTGCTCGTCGCGAAGTATTAGTAAGGATTCGGCAAGCAATGGTGCATCCTTGCGATATTGGCTGTGCAAGTGGACTGGTCAATGGTGTTGAGTTGCCAGCAGTCGGGGGTTTCGAAGGGGTAGGCATCGTCGAAGAGATTGGTGCTGAGTTAGAGGGTAAGTTTGCCAAAGGGCAACGAGTTCATGTTTGCGCAACACATATCTTTGGTTCTTGGAAAAATTGGTTGGGTGTGTGGAGAGATTACGCACTTTTTCCTCCTGAATCTTTGGTGCCCATTCCTGATGAAATTGATGATGATGTAGCGGCGCAGATTTTTGTCAATGTATTGACACCATTGGCGATGGCAAAAGAGATGAAGCTTGGCCCCGGAGACTTGATCTTACAGACAGCGGCAGGTTCTGTAGTGGGAAAAGTGATGATTCAGCTAGGGAAAATACTTGGTTTCGAAACTCTAAATATAGTTCGGAGGGAGAAGACTGCTCTTGAACTTATGGATGCATACCAAATTGATACAGTATATGTGCATGACGGTACATCGCGGTCAGAGGAAGTCATACGGAAAAATATCCAACAAAAAGTAGATAGTAGATCGATAAGATTTGCGATTGATGCTGTATCTGGAGATATAGGTCGTTTTTGTCTTCAGATGTTAGCCGCAGGTGGAGTGGTTTACTACTATGGAGCGCTTTCTGGTGATCCGTTAGTTTCGGTTGATATTGTTACCGACCTTTGCAGAAATAATAAGTCAGTTCGAGGCTGGTCGATTCAGGAAACATGGCTCCGTTCTACCTCTGATGACATAAAGAGAGACTGCATTAATGAAATCTGGAATTTTCTATCCGAGCAAAAGATCGTTTTGCCACCTATTGGTGAAAAGTTTCCACTTGAAGAAGTTAAGGATGCAGTTATCGCCTCTGGAAGGCCAAAGAAAAAAGGCAAGGTGATGTTGGTTTGTTAGATTTCCTAGTTCTAAGTCCAACATACTGGATAATTGAAAATTTCTCGCTGATTATCAATTCATGAAACTCGAGCGCTGGCACTGAAAATCCCAGTTACATTCCAATAGAGATTGTACTTAATGAGTAAGAGCGTAGTGAATGAGAGGTCGATCGACAGTCCGATTGTCTCAATCTAAGATGTTTACAAGACTTTTAGCGATGTAAAAGTGATACGAGGAATTTCCATGTCCATCCAGAATGGGAATGTCGTAGTGATTTGTGGTTTTAGCGGATGCGGGACGAGCACCATGTTGCGTTGTATAAATGGCTTAGAGCCAATCGACTTGGGCGATATTGTGGTTGACGTAATTTCTGTGAAAGATAAGAAAAAGGAGAGAAATCTTAGAACAGAAACGGGCATGGTATTCCAACAATTTAATCAGCTTCCACACAAGAAAGTTCTAGAAAAGGTGTCGCCGGCTCCGGCCGACATTGAAAAAATGGATAAGAAAGAACCTGAGAGTCTAGCACGAAAATTACTCGTTTGAGTTGGGATTTTGGAGAAAGAAAACGACATGCTGGCTTGTTTATCTGGCGGGCGACAGCGGCGAGCTTCCATTGCCCGCGAATTGGAAATGAATCCGATCAACCGACAAGGCAGGTGATTTTTTTCTCCAAGAGCGCATACAGTAAACACTGACCGTAAGTGAAGCAGTGTTAGCGTGCACTCCAGATATTTCAATAATTAATTTACGTTGGCAGCGTCTTAAAGCGGAGCAATCTGATCGCTCGATGGGGCGCTTCAATATCTAGTGATATCACCAATTCGGACTGGGGTAATTGGAACTCTCGGAGCAAAAAACTTACTTTCATCGATTAGTTCATTAGTTCTTTCGGAGAGCAGCTCTGCGAGTATCGGCGCACAATACCGTCCTTGGCAGCGCCCCATCCCAATACGAGTTTGCTGTTTTATTTCACCAATCGAATTGCATCCGGCTTCGATCGCGCTATGGATTTGATCAAGAGTCACTGATTCACAGCGACAGATTTCGATTCCTTGATTGTTTTTTTTGGGTTCAGGTGCTCGAGCGGCATATAGTTTCCATAAACCAGATTGAAATCTACGATGTTTGTTGAGTAAGAGTTTCGACTTCGTTCTATTTGCAAGATGCTTTTTGGTGGGCTTGTGTCCGAGAGACGTGGCTACATGCAGGCCAGCGATACCGCCTTCTTCGTGCGCAGCATAGGCTCCACCAAGTCCTGCGCAATCACCCACCGCATATATTCCAGATTTTGTGGTCTCGAAATTTTCAGATCGCTTAACTATCAGTTGTTTGCGAGAAATATCATAGTGATGCTCACAGCCAAGTGTCCGAAGGAGAATATTTGATGGAAGAAATCCATACCCGACACAGATGATGTCTGCATCAAACGAGGTATGATGTTCGCTCTGAGATCTATTTATATCTGATGTTATTGTGGCCTGCAATTCTTCTCCAGTGTTGCAGACCGAAGATAAGCTCGAGTTATAAAGAAGCGGGATGTTTTTTTCCTTTAATTGTCGGAGATATCGTAGACCATCAAAAAGTAGACGGGGAGAGCTGCGGTACATTTTGTAAATAGATGTTATAGACCGGATGCTAGGTTGAGCGGCTGATTCGGCAATGCCAACAATTTCTGCACCCGCCTGTGCAAGTTCCAGTGCTACTTGAACATTGAAAGGTCCGTTTCCAGCGACAAAAATTCTTTGACCAGGAACAACACGGTACGTTCGCAGGAGAGATTGTGCAGCACCTGTAGTCATGACCCCTGGCAATGTCCATCCGTGCACCGGCAATCCTCGTTCGTATGCTCCGGTCGCTATAAGAAGGCGTTGCGGTCGGAAAAGTTGAGTACGCCCATCGTATATTGCTAAAACATCTCGTTTGGGGAAACCTGCCCAGATGTGCGCCTCTTTGATGATCCTGACGCCAGCATCTGTCATCTGCTGTATTAATTCTCGACCCATTCTTACTTGCTTATCCATAGTGGATGGTGGAGAGGAGGCATGAATCGGCGCCGGTTGTTTCGAGAATTGACCTCCGAGCTGGGGACGTTCATCAAGCAGCATTACGTCAAGCCCAGATTGTGCAGCAATGATCGCAGCTGACATTCCGCCAACACCTCCTCCGATAATGAGAAGATCTGGGGTTTCTATCTCAGACGAGCTAACTTTTTCATTTTGAATGTGCGGCGCCTCGACAAGCGGTTTGCCAAGGAACTGTTGCCGTAAAATCTTCATTCCGTTATGAGCTTTTATCACGCAGGCTCGCTGATTTAGTTGCCCATCGATTGCGACTAGACAGTCATGGCATATTCCCATACCACAAAAAATACCCCTGGATGCGCCGGTTTGCGTTACTCGTAAATCTACTATTCCATTTGACATTAAGGCTGCGGCAACGCTGTCTCCGGGAAGAGCTGTCAAAGGGCGCCCTTCAAACTCAAAATGAATTTGTTCAGAAACTGCTACTTTATCGGTAAAAACAGCTCGCATGGAAATCAACCTCGGTAATGCGCTGAATATAACAAAAAAGATGATGACCGAATTATGTCAGAACACTCGGCCCTTAGGCATGCTGATAATTAAGTATTTGAAAAATCCACTTCTCTTAATTGTATATTAGTTTGAAACACAAACTAGTTTGTGTTAGTTAATATCCGATGGAGTTAGATTTGTCACGAAGAGGCAGTCTTTGCGGTATAAATAAGGAGATTCGAGAGCTTGTTTAGACGAATTTCCATTGTCTTTTGTATCTCATAGTCGATCTCTAAAGTAGCGGATAATAGTCAGCAATTGATTGACACTATGACCCCATCTCTAACGCCGGACGGCAACTTTACTGTCCCTTTCTGATTAGCTGGAATTAAGTATTTGAGTCATGTCTGCACTTTTTTATTTTGTAATTAAGTCGCGTTTCGCCTTGTGACCAGTTGGGATATTCTGTCAGGTTCAGTACCAATCAAGGAAACAGTGTTATTTTATGATGACAATAGACAGCATGCAGGTGTATTGTGCGCAGAGTTTTTGGCCGAAAGTGATACTAATCCTGAATATCTCTCGCCTGAGATGATGGTAGCACCTGATATTGGCGGCACCAATGATCCAGCTTATTTGAGGAGCCTTTATAACAATGATGTCACACATCAGTCTCCATCAGCAGCTAACGGCGATTGTACGAGAGGGTGATGGTCTCAGTGCGAAGATTTTTAACGAGTATACAGGCCAAAATAGAGAAAAGCGGGTTAGTCAAGTAGTTGTGGATCATGGGACAATTCCTGCAGATGATCTCTCTTTTGATTTGAAGTCCAATTCCAGCAATCGAGGTGAAGTGGATCAATTGTCTCTTCTTAATGGCGAGCCTCAATGCGTTCAACATAATCCAGATAGAAGATATCAATTGTTTCGTCTAGGTGATGCAGTGAATAGTCAAAATATTCACTGCGCGATTTACGATGCACTGCGTCTCTGTATTACTTTTTGAATTTGAAGAAGAGCAAGCGCATGAATAATCCTGGTTCTAGCTTGAATCGAAGTAATATCCTGCCAATATCGATTGCGGCAATCGTTTTGAGTGCAGTTGCCATTGTTACAGTTTCTGTTCAGCTGGGTGATTTTGGAATTGACCGCATCGATAGCAAGAGTCTTTCAAAAATATCCCCAGAGTTTTCTAATCCAGTTACGCCATTTTCTAACATTGCGGCTACAGCACTGATAGATGGCTATGAGATATGGAATGAGCGGCCTGGTGTTGCAGTCTTCGATTATGATAGAGATGGAGATCACGATTTCTATATCACCTCTAAAGTCGGAAAAGAAAACCGTTTATACAACAACCAAGGCAACGGTATATTTTTTGAAGTAGCAGTTAAGGCCGGGGTTGCGGCTAAACTACACAATAGTACAGGAATTGCAGCTTGTGATTTTAATAATGACGGTTATCAGGATCTTTATGTGGGATCCTGGGGTGTTGTCGGAGACAGGCTGGATTTCAGATCACACTTAGACGAGGTTTTTAGCCAGGATCGGCTTTTTTTAAACAACCAAGACGGCACATTCGAAGATATATCTCTTTCTGCCTTTGGTGAGGAGATCAATTTTCGTTCTGCGACCAGCGTAGCTTGCGCGGATGTCAATGGCGATGGGTGGTTAGATATATACGTAGCAAATCTTCTTGATGATGATTTTCGATTTCTATCAATGAGTCATCCTGGACATTTTAATGCTCTCTATATTAATAACAAGAATCTAACGTTCAGCGAAAAATCTTTTGAAGCCGGTGTTGAGGGGCCAGAAATTATTCTCCTTGACAAGAAGGGCGCACCGGTTGTGTTTTTTGAAGAAGACAATGGTGAAATGTATCAAGGGTATGATCCCTCAATGGTAGACATACAGGGGAATCGAATTGGAGACCCAACCGGGCAAACACACGCTGTTTTGTTTTTTGACTATGATGAAGACGGTGATCCTGATTTGTGGGTAGCGAATGACGGTGATCGTT
>Ga0114999_10009819_pt1 | contig 10436 bp, 7 predicted proteins | sample ArcticOcean_MG_C_3_FD_89820 | JGI IMG/M metagenome (GOLD analysis project Ga0114999, IMG submission 89820) | Marine microbial communities from western Arctic Ocean - ArcticOcean_MG_CB8_126 | ecosystem: Environmental > Aquatic > Marine > Oceanic | place: Arctic Ocean: Canada Basin | collected... | reverse complement strand
GGCGGCACGGTTGCTGACGCGGCCGTGGCTACCATCGCTACATTGACGGTCGTAGAGCCCATGATGGTCGGCCCTCTGGGAGGCGGCTATATCATGTCTCGGAACGCGGCTGGCGAAGTCATGGTCATCGACAATTACGCCACTGCTCCAGGCCGCGCCACATCGGACATGTATGAGCCTGACGACGCCACCGGGCCCATGGAGACCGCAGGCATGAACAACCGCGTGGGTTACCTAGCCTGCGGCGTGCCGGGAAACCTCAAAGGCTGGTTTCGCTTGCACAAAGAGCATGGCCGTCTACCCATAGAGCATGTGCTTGCGCCAGCCATCCATTACGCAGAGGGCGGCTTTCCCGCCTCCGCCTACCTCCGGAAGCAGGTACAGGTGATGGAACAGCACCTGGCCAAATTCCCTGAATCAGCCGCTGTCTTTCTCAAACGAGGCGGCCCCCCTGAAGTGGGAGACCTCATCATCAACAAAGACCTGGCTGCAACGCTAAGGATCTTTGCTGCGGAAGGTCCTGACGCTCTCTACGGCGGACAGATTGGGCAAGCCTTGGTGGAAGCCATGGAGCGCAACGGAGGCCTGGTAACCATGGATGACCTCCGCGCCTACGATGTCCGCGTGCGTGAGCCCATACGTGGCACCTACCGTGGCTATGAAATTCTCGGCACGCCACCCTCTAGCGGTGGCGGCCTGCTGAATCAACTAGGCTTCAATATCATGGAGCAATTTGACGTCAGCAGCCTTGGCTCCCATAGCGCCAAATACTACCACTTGGTTATTGAGACTCTTAAGCTCATGTTCGCTGACAGGGCCAAGTATCTGGGTGACCCTGAGCAAGTGCAATTTCCTCTAGAGGCGCTCATTGATAAGGCTTACGGCAAGGTCAGGGCAGAGCAGATCAGTACGTCCACGGCACAGAGCTTCCAGGCGGGCATGCCTGTGCTGAACGACGGAGATAGCGGCCACACCACTCACCTCACAGCCATGGCGGCGGATGGAAGCGTGGTGACCATGACTCAGACCATCAACGATATCTTTGGCGGCAAGGCCATCGTGCCAGGTACCGGCCTGTTCATAAATGACACCATGGCGCTCTTTGACCCGCACCCAGGCCGCCCTAACTCAATCGCTCCCGGCAAACGGATGCTCACCGCAACGGCGGCCACCATAGTCATGAAGGACGGTGAACCCGTATTTGCACTGGGCACCCCAGGCGCCACGCGCATATTCCCTGCCGTATTCCAGGGCATTCTGAACGTGATAGACCATGGTATGGACCTCCAGGAGTCCGTTGAGGCGCCACGCGTGTGGTCAGACGGGCGTACCACGGAGGTGGAGGGTGATATCCCTGAGTCAGTGCGGAGTGAATTGGAGGCCATGGGCCATAAGCTTGCCGTAGTGGATACGGTGGCGGGTGGTATGAATGGCGTGCAGGTGGACCCTGACACCGGCCTGCTGTTGGGCGCGGCCTGTTGGCGAGCTGACGGCTCACCGGTGGGCATCAGCGGCGGCCCTGCCAGGCGGATGAGTACTTGGTAGCATTTGTTTTGATTAAGATTAGATAGGAAATAATAGGTAATAGACTGCGGCATCCCTGCTTTACATCAAAGGGCCAGGCGGCTGAATGAGCATTCTTCGGAGTGCAGAGGGCCAAGCCCTATGCCGGGGAGTTTGAGGGGTGTCCCCTCATCACATCGCAAAATACGCTAAGGGTAGGAACAATCACCTGCGCTTGGTATGGATAAAGAGGAACCACAGACATGTCCACTGAACATTCAGACATTCCACCGTTTCCCCGCATGGTGGTTGGGATTATGGGTTCTGCGGGTGGAGAGATGGACCCTGAAGTGCTGAAGCGGTTGGACCAACTGGGCCGCACCATTGCCAGTAGGGGGTACGTCCTTGTCACTGGCGCTGCGCCGGGCATGACACACGCCGCTGTTTTGGGGGCCAAGGCGGCTGGAGGCTTTGTCGTGGGCATCTCACCAGCGCTCAACCTGGAAGAGCACATGACTCGATACAAGTCTCCAACCCGTGGGTACGATACGTTGATATACACGGGCAGTGGTCTGATGGGGCGTGAGATTGAGAACATCCGCACCTGTGATGTGGTCATCTTTGCCGGAGGCCGTTCCGGCACGCTGGGCGAATTCGCCATTGCCTATGATGAAGGGAAAATTATTGGCGTACTGGAGGGCACAGGCGGAGTCACAGAGCACATTCACCAGATCATAGACATGGTGGAGAAGCGCACTGGTGCTTACGTCCGCTCTCACCTCAACCCTGAGATACTCATGGACATGCTGGAAAAGGTGTATCAAGAGCTTGTGTTGCCCGGCTACGTGGCCGCCGCCGCCAACCATAACCCTGACGGGATTGTAGAAGCGTAGAGCAAACTCGTTGACCCGTGGTAAGCGAGGCGACTATAGTCGCCTCGTATGCTGAACGGCCCAACAGGGCGGGGTGCCCATGGCGGACGCAGGACCAACAGACAAAACTTCGTGGATAGACCGGTACATCACCGCGTTTCGCTACCGTGACTTTCTACTCGTGTGGATAGGCTCGCTGAGTGGTTCGTCCTCCTACTGGGGACTCATCGTCGCTCGTGGCGTTTTGGTGCTGGATATCACCGATTCTGCAGCCAGCGTAGGCATTGTCACCTTTGCTGCCATGGCCCCTCGGTTCGTAGTTCCTCCCTTTGCCGGGTACCTTGCTGACCGGTTTACGCGAAGGTCAGTCCTGATTGGAAGCTACGCCGCCAATATGCTCCTTGGCGTAGCGCTGACGGTCTTGGTCTTTATGGGCGACATCCAGGTGTGGCAGTTGATGCTGCTCTCCACCCTGAACGGCGCAGCCCGCACCTTCCAGATGACGGCCACTCAAGCTCTGGTGCCGAACCTCATCCCACGCCCAGTCCTCATGAATGCTGTGGCCTTGAACTACGCCACCGTCCATGGCACCCGGCTTATAGGGCCGGGCCTTTTGGTCCCGCTGATGTTACTTGCCAATCCTGGGTACGCCTTCTTGGGCGCAACCATGTTTTATGTGGTGGGCCTCATATTTGTATTGGGCATCCGGACCCGCTCCAGCGGCGGTATCCAGAAGGGGCAAAGCCTCTCTGCGGGCATGGGCGAGGCCATAGTCCACGTCTACCGCAACCCTGATTTGCGGATGTTGTTCCTACTCATCGCGCTGCATTGCTCATTGACCATGTCTTTTGAATCAATACTTCCCATTTACTCACGAGACGTGATTGATGCAGGCGGCGCTGGCGTGAGCTACCTCATGATGGGAGTGGGCTCAGGCGCGCTGGTGGCGGTGCTTATTATTGCCGGCATCCGCACAGAATGGGCCAAGGGCCGTATGTTGCTGGCCATGGGGGTAATCAGCGGCGTTTCACTGTTGGGCTTGGCGCTTGCACCAAATCTGCCGCTTGCAGTACTCTCTGCGGCCGTCATGGGTGGGTCACAGTCCGGGTTCATGGCCATTAGCAACTCCATGGTGCAGTCTTTGTCACCGGACACCCTGCGCGGGCGGATTAGCGGTCTGAACCAGATAAACGTTGGTGGGACCATGGCTGCGGTCAACCTGGGCAACGGCTTTCTTGCAGATGCCAAAGGGCCAGAAATGGCCCTTTATATTTTGGGCACGACCTTTATGGTTGTGATGTTGCTGAGTCTTGGCGGCGCTACCCTTCGCAAGGTGTACAGCGCAGGGACCCCTCAGATGCAGACTGCTGCTAGTGGGTAACCAATTCGCCGCTCTGAGCGTATAATTGACCACGCGAGTCGCTGACGGCATGCGTCCGTTGGCAAAACCCATGTCATAGGAGGTTTCTATGGGTCTCCTCAAAGCATTAAGCAAAGTACGTGGCGGCTATCCTGGCGGCTGGAAGCAGTACGCACGGGGTTACCAGGGCAATGACACTCCCGATTTTGTGCAGCCCAACGACCCTGATGACCGCCGCAGCCTTATCCCCGCGCTTGGTTTACGTGAGTATTGGTACCCGGCAGTCTCCGACAAGGACGTGGGTTGGAAGAAGCCGGTCGGGCTTCGCATAGCAGGAGTGGACTTCACGCTCTTCCGTGACAAAAACGGACAGGTGCAAGCGCTCTGGGACTACTGCCCCCACCGGGGCGTCTACCTCTCATGGGGAGACTGCTTCTGGAAGGGTTACCTCAGTTGCGCGTACCACGGCGCAACGTTTGACGGCGACGGTGAGTGCGTCGAGTTCATCACGGAAGGCCCAGACTCAAAGATGGTGGGTCAGCTCAAGGCTACGAAGTTCCCCACAATTACCCTCAAAGGCATGGTCTTTGTCTGGATGGGTGAGGGTGAGGCCGTCCCGCCTGAAGAAGACATTCCCCCCGAGTTCTTTGATGACGTTACCCTGATTCAGTGGTCAGTGCGCTACTGGAAGTGCAACTGGATGATTGCGCTTGAGAACACCGGAGACGCCCACAACATGTTCTACGTGCACCGGGACTCTGCCCGGATGCTCAGATTCAGCAACGGCGGCAGGCCGCGGACGCCAATTGGGTACCGTGTGCAGATTAACAATGAGAAGTCGGTTAAGCGCATGGGGGAGGGCGAACGCACTGGCTCCACTAGCACTGAAAAGTACTATGACGTTGGCAGTAAGCGGCCCTACCAGCTCTACCACCCCCGGGTGGGCGGCTACTGGCCAAAGCACCGCTGGCGGCTGCTCTGGGCCTGGTTCTTTGAAGCCATTGAAAAGACGCGGTATCGTAGGACCAAGTACACCAATCCAGAAGACTGGGAGGGCCAGCGCCTCCCCGGTATGGTGCGTAACAACCATTGGAACCACATGTACACCAGATGGGGAATTCCGGTAGAGAAGGAGCTTACCCGCGCAACCTACTTCTTCTCATCCCGGCCCACCAACTGGCTTGGTCGCCTGTATGACAAAGTCCTTTTCAAGGTTGTTTTGGAATGGTTGATTCACTTCAACTTCTCTGACCAGGACTATGACGCCATGCGTTCAGCCCGGTACCAGTACCCTGAGTACCTCTCTTCTACGGACAGCCCGGTCATAGGCCTGCGCAAACTGGTCACCCAGCATGCAAGAGGCCTTAAGAAGACCATGGAAATCAATGATGAGACCACGGCAGAACGGATCTCCCGTGAGATGGATGAAGAGCTCATGGCAGCCACTGGAGAGGAAACTACCGCAAGCGGTTGAGCGTCAACTCTGAAAGATGACCAATGAAGAGAGCGCCTCCTTAATGGAGGCGCTCTCTTATTTCTGTGCCGCGGGCGGGTGACACACGTACGTTGACGTAGTGATGGCCGCCTTTTATCATCTGCCTGCTTTGCATTGGCGCACAGGCCAAAAGCACACAGCATTACTACGAACGATAGGCCCTTCTGGGCCCTATGTAGGAGATGGTCTTGGCAAATTTCTATGACAAGTGGCTGGGCATGTGGGATGAACAGGTACTGGAGCGCCAGCAAGCGCGCAAGTGGATTCATGAAGAAGAGATTGAGTGGGTCAGCACGCCTCAAGATGACAAAATAGGCCTGCTGGTCTCTCCGGAGACGGGGTTTAAGACTTGGGGCAGTGAGTCCATGGTGGCTGAGATACCCGTTGGTTGGCATACCGGCAAGCACGTGCATGGTGAAGAAGGCATTCACATTATCCGTGGTGAGGGCTTCTCAATCATCAATGGTAGGAAGTATGAGTGGGCGAAGGGGAGCACCATCTGGGTTCCTTTTGGGGCTGAGCATCAACACTTCAACACTGGCTTTGAACCCGCCCGTTACTTCTCGCTGATGTCCCTGCACTTGGAGGAGTTCGCTGGCATGGGCAGAGTGGAGCAGCTTGAGGTGTGTGGCCCCACCGACACCCCGGTCGATGCGCCGCTGGCAGCCGATGGTCTTGATGAACAGCATCGCAGGATTGCTCTCACATGGGATGACGCACCCAAGATTCAGGGCAGCCATCAGGGCACTGAGGAAGCCCACACTCAGGATTCCGACGGCGCTGAGCAGAAGCCACACTCTCACCACGCCTTCTACGTTGACTTCATGAAGCCTGAAGTGGGGTTCCAGAACAGGGAATTGGAGATTAGTGGCATCCTCTCAGACGCGCCTCACAGCGCTGGCGGGAAGCACGCGCACATGGAAGCCATCCTCTTCATACTCCAGGGTGAGGGCTACAGCATTGTGGACGGAGAGAAGGTTCCCTGGAAGGAAGGCACCTGCTTCCACGTTCAAGGGCCGCAGACCATGCACCAGCACTTCAATGAGAGTGACATACCCTCACACATGTTGCGGTGCGCTCCGGGTCTGCGTATGAAATTCTTCCAGCCCATTGCCAAGGAAGGGTTCCCGCGCTTCAGGGTAGAAAAGCCCAAGTTGGCCACGGACGCAGGCTAGCAGAAAGGCTTTTACAGCAAATATCCGGCCCGCCCATGGCGCCCTTACTTCGCCATGGCGGGCCGTTTGTTATTGGTTCAACGCGAGCCGGAGCCCTAGACAGCGGCTCCGCCTGCTATCATGGACGCATATGGATCCAACGCGCATCCGCAATTTCTGCATCATTGCTCATATTGACCACGGCAAATCCACACTGGCTGACCGCCTCTTGGAGATGACGGGGACTCTGACCGCTCGTGAGATGACGGCGCAGGTGCTGGACTCCATGGACATTGAGCGGGAGCGCGGCATCACCATCAAGGCCCAGGCTGTGCGGATGGACTATACGCACAGCGACGGCGAGACCTATCAACTCAACCTCATCGACACACCGGGCCACGTAGACTTTAGCTATGAAGTCTCCCGGAGCCTGGCTGCCTGCGAAGGCGCATTGTTGGTGGTGGACGCCACCCAGGGCATCCAGGCGCAGACCTTGGCCAACGTGTACATGGCCATGGAGCATAACCTCACCATCATTCCCGTCGTGAACAAGATAGATGTCATCAGTGCGGAGCCTGAGCGGGTTTATCAAGAGCTCCGCCAGGCCTTTGGCTTCCAAGATGAGGATCTGCTGGCGGTGTCGGCCAAGACTGGCACCGGCGTGATGGACCTGCTGGCAGCAGTGGTGGCGCGTGTACCGTCACCGAAGGCCGACAGGGAAAAGCCGCTGAGGGCACTGGTCTTTGACTCCAAGTACGACACGTATAAGGGCGTCATGGCCTACGTCCGCATTATGGACGGCGTGGTGCGCGGTACCGACCGCGTACGCATGATGGCCACTGACAGCTTGGCAGATATACTGGAAGTCGGTGTGTTCAAGCCCAGGCTGCAGACGGTGGACTCGTTATCGGCAGGGGAGGTCGGCTACCTCGCAACGGGCCTCAAGAGCGTGGGCGAGTGTCGCGTTGGCGATACGATTACTCTGGCCAGAGGCGGCGCAACAGAGCCCGTGGCCAAGTACGCACCACAAAAGCCCATGGTCTTTGCCGGGCTCTACCCCACGGAAAGTAACGACTACCAGGAGTTGCGGGAGGCGTTGGAGCGGCTGCAGCTAAACGATGCCTCCCTGGTCTATGAACCTGAGAACAGCCCGGCCCTAGGGCCGGGGTATAGGTGCGGGTTCCTGGGACTGCTGCACATGGAGATTGTCCAAGAGCGGCTGGAACGGGAGTACGGCCTAGACCTTGTGGTGACGGCCCCCAGCGTTGCATACCGGGTGGTCATGGTGAACGGGGACGAGATTGAGATATCCAGGCCCACGGACTTGCCGGAGCATCATGAAAAGGTGTTAGAGCCCTGGTTGGACGTGAGCATTGTGACGCCTGCCAGGTTCATGGGAGGGCTCATGGACTTGGTCAGCAACAAGCGTGGGGAGTTCAAGGGTACAGAATATCTGGATACCGCCTCCTCCACCGGCGGACAGCAGGTGGCGGCGGACCCTCGCGTGGTGCTGGATGTGCGCCTGCCAATGGCCGAGGCCCTCACTGACTTTTACGATCAACTCAAGTCGCGCAGCAAGGGGTATGCCTCCCTCGACTACACCTTTGCTGGCTATAGGCCGGCTGCCCTGGTGAGGCTGGACGTACTGGTTAACGCGGTACCCGTGGACGCGCTGTCGCTCATCATCCACAAGGACCGTGCCTTCAACTACGGACGCTCCCTGGTGGAGAAGCTGCGGCAACTCATTCCCAGGCAGATGTTTGAGGTGCCTATTCAGGCCGCCGTTGGCAGCAGGGTCATTGCGCGTGAGACGGTGCACGCCATGCGGAAGAACGTCTTGGCCAAGTGCTACGGTGGTGACATCTCACGTAAGCGCAAGCTATTGGAGAAGCAGGCAGAGGGCAAGAAGCGCATGAAGCGAGTTGGCATGGTGGAAGTCCCCCAAGAGGCGTTCCTCTCCGTTCTCAAGCTGGACCGATAGAGCTTAGCTCTCGGTATTCCGCCTCTTTCTTATTCCCGGCCCGCTATACTGACTCCATGGTTGTCCTCAGTCCGGAAGCACAGCAATTCCTCAAACACAGCTTTGCCGTACGCACCACCATGTCTCGGCGCAAGTCCGGTGGACGTTATACGCTGGAAACCACCTTCGTCTGGGACGGACGCGATTGTATCTACCTTTCAGGGTATCCCGGCACGCGGGACTGGGTGGCCAATATGACGGCGGACCCCAACGTTACCGTTCACGTGACCCATGGCGGTGTGCTGTACGACATTTCTTCCACCGCCCGCGTTCTCCACGACCGTGACGAACGTATGCCACACCTGCTGGACTTCATCGGTCACTGGGCCAAGAGGGGCGGCATTCCCGGGTGGCCGTTCCGGTTTTCCCTGGTGATATTGCGATTGAACCGCGCGCTACGCCTGCCCTGGTGGGGGCCTTTCTGGTTTGCGCGGCGTCTCTTTGACCGTATGCCCTGCGTGCAGGTCACCTTCATTGGGGAGCCCACTCCTCATGACGGCTGAACACCCCATGAGAGTGGTGGCATGGAACATCCGCGCTGGCGGCGGTCGCAGGGTGGAGCAGATAGCACTGCAACTTCAGGCATGGCAGCCGGATGTGGTGGCGCTGTCGGAGTTCCGTGGCACGCCTGCTAGCCAGTGGCTGGCAGAGGAGTTGGCCAGCCAGGGACTATCGCACCAACTCACCACGGCTGAGCCTGCAAAACCTGCGGCCAACCGTTTGCTGATAGCCTCTCGTTGGCCTGTTGAGCAGTCACATTTGCGGCGCGCTCCCAAGGTGGACGGCAAGTGGCTCCTGGCGGAGGTGGCCGCGCCCACGCCCTTTGCCATCAGCGCCATGCACATACCCAACTTCGTGACAGGCAATCGCTACGTGTACCACGACGCCGCGCTGGCCGTCGCCCGTGGCTGGAAGGGGCTGCCCGCGCTCCTGGTGGGAGACACCAACACGGGGCGCATCGGCATCGACGAGGAGTCGCCGGTGTTCAGCCAACGTGACGACAACTGGATGCAGTCCTTGGAGCGCGCGGGGTGGCACGACGCCTTTCGCCACCTCTACGGAGAGACGCGGGTGTACACGTGGTACTCGCCCAACAAGGGCAACGGCTTCCGGCTGGACGAGGCCTTTATCCACAAGAGCCTGCTGTATAGACTGCGGGACGTGAGTTATCAGTGGGGCAAGGCGTCCACAGAGACCACCGGCACGCTGATAGGCCCGCGAAACGCGGCCAAGCTACTGCTGGACGACCGCCCATTACGCCGTGACGTCCTCAGCGACCACGCCGCGTTGATAGTGGACTTTGGAGGGTAGGGGTGCTGTGGGGGATTCAAAGGGGGAGAAGCCCGGCTCACCCCAACCGTGCGGTCAGTTCCTTGAGCCACGCCTGTAACTCCACCGTGAACTCAGAGCGACCCAGCGCCAGTTCAACCGACGCCTTCATTAGCCCCAACGGCGTCCCACAGTCGTAACGCGTGCCCTCAAACCGGTATGCATGCACCGGCTCCTGCTTGCAGAGCAGGGCAATCGCGTCTGTAAGCTGAAGCTCACCAATGGCGCCCGTCGTTATGCGGTCAAGGCAGTCGAAGATGGAGGGCGTGAACACGTAGCGACCCACCACCCCCATGTTGGAGGGCGCTTGGTCTGCGGGCGGCTTCTCGATAATCTGGTTGACGCGCCACAGGTCTGGCGTAATCGCCTCGCCGCCAACCACCCCGTACGCCGATATACGGTCGTTTGGCACCTCTTCCACCGCCACCACGCTGCCGTCGCGCTCGAACACCTCAAGCAACTGCTGTGTGGCTGATGGCGACCCGTGGATAACATCGTCGGCCAGCATCACCACAAAGGGCTCGTTGCCCACGGCGCGACGGGCTGTCAGCACCGCGTGGCCCAGGCCTAGAGGCTCGCGTTGGCGCACGGCAATGATGTCAGCCATCCGTGAGATATGTCGTAGCTCTTCAAGTCGTGGACTCCCTTTGGACTCAAGGCCGTGCTCAAGCTCCGGCGTCAAATCAAAGTAGTCTTCGGACAT
>Ga0114999_10009817_pt1 | contig 10437 bp, 9 predicted proteins | sample ArcticOcean_MG_C_3_FD_89820 | JGI IMG/M metagenome (GOLD analysis project Ga0114999, IMG submission 89820) | Marine microbial communities from western Arctic Ocean - ArcticOcean_MG_CB8_126 | ecosystem: Environmental > Aquatic > Marine > Oceanic | place: Arctic Ocean: Canada Basin | collected... | reverse complement strand
GACACGAGCGTACCCGACCTGAACGGGAGCGCCAATCGGCCAAGTGCCCCCATACTGTATGCCGCGACCCGCAACGAGGGTCAGTATCCCGATGTAGTTGCGGACCTGCCCATCATTGTCGAGCGACGGAAGAGACAAAGGATCGCCGTCACTATCGAAATAGGAGATGTCGACCTCCGCCTCTTGGTCGGTAATGTTCTGCATGCGCCATTCAGTGAAGAAGATTTGGCCACCGCCGAGTTCGCCGTTGGCGATCTGAGGAACCAAGTCATCGCCCGCGAGGGTAAAGACCTTTGGCGACGCCATGTCGGCGGTCTTGCCCTGGGCCGTTACCTCCGGCGGGTGGATCGGAATGATGGTGTCGACCTGCCCCCACAGCGTTGCGGCGGATAGTAGCAGTAGGGCTAGAGTTGCAGTTTTCATATTGAATAGACACTTTCCTTAGTATCAACGTTACCGAGTATGCTCGTCGTAGTATCCCACTCCGGGCTGACAAGCTCCATCGACCTGAACGATCCGTTGCGCCACAGGAAATGTTCCCGAACCCGTGCTAGCATGATCCGACGTGTCGCGAAGCGTCGACCGTGTCTATTCCACGGCTTCGCAAGCATGTGGCACGCCCTAGGGCCAAACGAGTGAACGCGGATGATCTACGCCACCTTGCGCGCAGGGCGTCGGGTTCACTCATCCCGGCGGCACATTCAGTCTGGATTCACGGCTCGCTCCCACATCAGTTCGACGCCGCGCGCCGCATGTTCCAAGTCCTGGCGGAAGGTCGTGCTGACCTTTGCTTGCTGTTCTCCTCTGGCAACCCGGACACCATGCGCTACTTGAAGGCATGCTTTCCGAATGACCAAGCGAGCGCGCCGCCGATTGATTTCAAACCCGTGATCCGGCGCTTCTTCCGCATCGCAAACCCACGTCTGCTCATCCTGCTGGATGGGGGACGGACCCTCGCCGCGGGATCGTTGCGGCACACGCTCAAAGCGGGCTTATCCATCGTGGCAATCAACGTCGGATCCACTGATGAGATCAATCAGCTACTGATTGAGAGGGCACGGCAAGGCGACTCTCCGATCCGCTTCTGCGCCAAAGATGATGCGGCCGCCCAGGGACTCCTAGACCTAGGTATCCCCTCCAAAGACATCACCGTCACGGGGTCGCTGGATTTCGAACCCGGCAGGCCCTCACAACAGGTTCCCCGCGCGAAGGTGAGGCAGCTCCTGGGAGTGGGCGACTCGACACCACTTGTGGTCGCGGGGCCGGTTCCGAATGATGATCTCGGCTTGCTGTTGGATGCGTTCGCCCTTCTCCGGCAACGAGAGCCGTCGGCCCGTCTCGTTGTCGAACCCGCCGAGTTCGGGCATTCAACGACCTTTCTCGATGGATCACAGGAACGTGGCTGGCGAACACTTCGCCGAACCGATCCGAAGCAGACCACGCGTGAGCAGGCATGGGAGGTGCTGATCGCTGAAGTACCGGGAGAGCTTCCAGCGCTATTCCGAGCCGCCGATGTCGCTGTCGCCGGAGGGACATTCTCACAAACGTTGGATCGGGCTTCCCTAGCAACGGCGCTGGGTGCCGGCTGTACCGTCGTTGTGGGGAGGACGCATTTGGCATTGGCCTTCGGAGACCTCGCGTCCAATGAGAACCCGTGGGTGATCTCCGTGGAGGATTCGGGACTCGGCTCGGCATTGTACGATGCGTTTGGCGCACAACGGACGGCGGGCGTCCCCGCCACAATCCACCCCTGCCAAAGGCCCCACCTCGGAGCGGCCCAGCGAACAGTCCAGTTCCTCAAACCATTTCTTCCCGCGGCAATAGCTGCCGGGCCAGAGGGTCCCACTTGGCGCGTACCCACGTTACGTGACGGTGTTTCTGATGGCCCGGTTTGGAAAGCAATTGCTCCTTGGTTCGCGAAGCGCCGCATTGAAGATTGGGACGGGCTGCGTGAGCGCCTGCGGAGACCGCAGTCCATCTTGTGCCTAGGCAACGGGCCCTCGTGTGAAGATCCGCGCTTGGCCCAAGTGGATCACGATTGCCTGATGCGCGTGAATTGGCGCTGGCGCGGGCGCGGCTTCCTTGCGGAACCTGACATGGTCTTCGTCGGAGACTTCGCAACCGTGCACAACCTGTCGAACTGTTTGTTTGGCATCTGGAACGAGTTCCTTGAGCACCGCTTGCTGCTGCGCAGGCTGACGCACCGCGGACCTCGGCGCATCGAATACGTCACGATGACTCGGCTTCCGGGTGTCATGCAGGCCCGTCCCTGGACCGTACGCCCAAGCAACGGCACGTTGATGATCATTACTGCGGCGGCCCTCCAGCCGGAGCGCATCACGATCGGCGGCATGGATCTATTCATGCATCCGGCCGGACGATACCCGAATGAGATCCGGACGAGAAACGAGTATTCGAGAGTTCATACGCGCGAGAATGAGTTGGCGATGATTGACCTAGCTCTTCGAGACTTCCAGGGGGAGATCACCATACTCAGCGATATCCTTCGGACGTCGCTGGAGGAGTACCGCGCGACGCATCGTGCACAAGTCGTGACGTCCGCTTCGGTGACGTCTTGAGCTCAGTACGCAAAATCGTTGTCTTCGTACCGAACTGGGTCGGTGACGCCGTAATGGCAACGCCCACCTTGCGGGCATTGCGCGCCCACTTCGGGCCGGACGCCGAAATGATTGGCATCATGAAGCCACATATCGAGGACGTCCTGCGGGAGACGCCGTGGCTCGATACGGTATGGCACTACGACGCCCACTCGGCCGATCCGGAGCTGCGTGCAAGGGCGCTCGTAAGAAGGCTTTGGCGTCATCGAGCCGATCTCTCGATCCACCTAACGAATGATCTGCGATCAGCTCTCGCGGCACGCCTAGGTCGAGTCCGGGAACGAGCTGGCTATGAGCGCAACGCGCGCGGATGGCTGTTGACAAAGCGCCTAAAGCCGGTCAAGAACGGTACGAAGTTCGTGCCGCTACCGGCGCTCGATTACTATCTCGACATCGCGAAGGCCGTCGGGTGCAAGAATCCCTCACCGCGCCTGCAACTAGCAACCACCGAAGAAGACGAGCGCGCGGCCGACAACGCGTGGGCCTCGCTCCGGCTGGCAGCCGATGAACCTGTCGTGACCTTCAACAACAGCGGCGCGTTCGGTGGCGCGAAGCTCTGGCCGGAGGAGTATTGCTCCGCCCTCGCCGCTCGCATCGCGACGGAATTCGACCATACCGTCCTGGTGCTTTGCGGGCCTTCCGAAGAAGAGCAGTCGCTCCGCATCGCCAAGCAGGCCGCGCATCCGAAAGTCGTCAGCCTGGCCGGACAACCCCTCTCGATCGGATTGAGCAAGGCATGCGTCAAGCGCAGCCGCTGTCTGGTTAGCACGGACAGCGGCCCGCGGCATTTTGGCGCTGCTTTTGAGATACCCGTCGTCGCGCTATTCGGTCCGACGCACATCGAGTGGAGCGACACGCACTACGAGCGGGAGGCGCAACTACAAATCCCGGTCGATTGCGGGCCGTGTCAGCAACGGGAGTGTCCTGAAGGCCACCACAAGTGCATGAAAGACCTGTCAGTCGAAATCGTGTTCACCGCCGTCGAGCGCGCTCTCACGAATGCCTGAGCGGGATAACAGGTTCTCTTCCTAAAGCCCAGTCGACACGCCACTCAACCACTAGCCGAGCCGCGCACGCAGTAAGCGGCCCCACCCAATACCGATCTACTTCGCGCCCGCAATCTCAACGACGTCGTCGTAAAGAATCTCAACGTAGTCCTGAAACGGTTTCACGTAGAGGTACTCATCCTTGCCGTGGATACCGCCCGCCAGATCCCAAACGCCGCGGCCCGGGCCGTAGCCGTACGACTGAATCCCGGCGGCGCGTAGTTGCGCGGAGTCCGTCGCGCCCGTGGACATGCGCGGCAAGATCAAGATACCGGGATAGCGCTGATTCAAGACTTTCTCAAACGCCTTGAAAACATCGGATTGCAACGAAGACGGCTCGTGCTTCGGACGAGTAACAGGGTGCGGCATCAGATCAACGTTGGGCTCGTTCATGATCCGCTTGAGGCGGGGGAACAGTTCTTCGGGATCCTCATACGGCAACGCGCGGATGTCGACCGTCGCTTCTGCCTCGGACGGAATGACGTTCTTGAGGTAGCCACCGTTCATGATCGTCGGCACGATCGACGTCCGAATCATTGAGTAGAAGACAGGACTAATCTCGCGAAGCTTCTGTTGGGTTTCCACACTTGGGTTCCCTTTCAGTAGCTCGTTGTAGACGGCAGCCTGCTCGGGTGGGGCACGCTCGGCGAGCCGGCGGAAATACTCCCGCGTCGTCTCGTTGAGGTGTACTTCGGTTTCGTACTCAGAGAGGCGGCCGACCGCGCGGGCAAGCGAGGCGACCGGATTGTCCGGTAGCGGGACGGAGCCGTGGCCCGACGTACCCTTCGCCTTCAGGTCGATGCGCCGCGGAGTTTTCTCGGCTGTCTGAACTTCAAAGCGAACGTGCTGGAACTGACGGTCAAACACGCCCGAACCGCCTTCGTTAATCGCGAACTCCGCATCGATGGCGTCGCGATGATTCTCAAGCAGATAAGTGATCCCCGCCAGTCCGCCGGCTTCCTCATCAGCGACGCCGAGAAAGATGACGTCGCGATCGAGCGGGACTTTCAAGCGGTGTAGAAGCAGAAGAGTCTGAAAGGAACCAGCTACAACGCCCTTGTCATCGCCAGTGCCTCGGCCATAGATAATGCCGTCTTTGACGACACCGCCGAAGGGATCGAACGACCACTCGTCACGCTCCACGGCGACGACATCGAGGTGTCCGAGTAGAAGCAGCGGCTTTTTGTTGCCGTTCCCCTTGATACGCGCAACGATGTTGGCACGGCCCGGTTCCGCCTCAATAATTCTCGATGAAATACCTTCAGCGTCGAGTTTCTTCTTCAGGTAGTTCGCCGCAAGAATCTCGTTGCCCTCGGGCTGCGAGGTGCGGAGTTTGACGAGGTCGACGAGGGTGTTGAGTGCTTCCTGCCGTACTTGCGGCCAGTCAGGCGTTTGGGCTGCGAGCGGCAGCGCGAACAACAAGAAAAGCGACAACCGAAACAATTTCATTTGATCAACTCCGCGAACCACACCGGGCAAGCTGAGAACCGCGGGCGTGAGCCTGCGCTGACCAAGCCGCCAAAGTCACCAAACCCGCCTGTCTACGCCAACAACTCCTTGACGTGCTTCGCGACGATCTCGTGCTCGCCGGGTTGCAACGTCCACATCGAAATACGCAATCCCTCGGCGTTCTGCGAGACGGCAATCGCGGGATCACCCGCACGCAGCTTCTTCGCGGCATCACTCGGTGTGAGACCCTTCGCGGCGGCGTCCCAGGTGACCATCACGTGAGGCACGTGGTTGGCGATCTCCGGAATATCGACGGATGTTTCAACCCCGTCGATGGCGTTGAGCGTCGTCGTGACATGCTCGGCGCGGGAATCGAGTTCCTTCCGCTCAGCGTCATGATCGATGCGATGGTAACGCTCCACGGCAGCAAGCAGACCCATGATCTCTTCCTTGCCGACCTTCATCCCTCGGCCAACGCCGGCACGTGGGCTGTTGGCCTTGAGCGCCGCGGCGACAAGATCAGCATCTCCGAGGACGAGGCCGCTGGCTTGCGGTCCAAATAGCCCCTTGCCGCCCGAGAAGATCGCCAGATCGAAACCTTCGTCGATGTATTGGCGCAGGCGGCTGGCCGGCGGGACATCGGAGGCACAGTCGTTCATCGTCGGGATGCCGTGTTTCTTGGCGACCTCGACCCACTCGGCACGCGAAATCTGGCCCTTGGGCTCGGCGACGTTCAGGAAGAACATCATGCCGGTACGATCGTTGATAGCCTTTTCGAGCTCTTCCCGCGTTTCGACTTCGATGGGCTTCACGCCGACCATCCAGATCTGCGTATCAAAGCCGAAGCGATGGCTTTTCTGCACGATCACTTCATTCGGCATGCCTGTGGTGTCAGGTAGTTGCTGCAGCTTCGCGGCGTCGCCGCGGGTGATGCAGGCCGCCGTACCCAACGTAAGACCTGACGCGGCGCCACAGCAGATCGTCGCGGCCGGCACACCGATAAGTTCTGCCATCCGCGCGCCTGCTTTCTCCTGTAGCAGCGGCAGGTCGATGAAGTGCTTCGATGCTTCCACCATCGCGGCGACCACTTCGGGAGGCATAATCGATCCACCCAGCACCGTTACCACGCCGATACCGTTGATGATCGGGCGCATCCCCAGGCTCTCATAGGTAACGGTGGCTGTCGCCGTGTCATTCACCGTGGATTGGGCTGATTGCCCACAATTAACGAGCCCGACTGCCGCTGCTCCGGCTGTGGTTGCTTTCAAAAAACTTCTGCGGGTTTTTGATCTTTTCATGGTCGGCCTCCTGCCGTCGCGTAATTACCGAATGTAGCGTATCTGAGGTCTGTTTGCTCTAAGTCGTCCTTGTGCTAGCATGGACGCCGCACTCATGGCGGCGACAACTCCTCACGCAGACCACCAGGGCCTAGCGGCGTTAGCATCTCGCTATGTGAACGTCGACGACCTGCCTTGGACCCCTTCCAAGTTTGCGGGCATCGAGATGAAGATCCTGATGGAGGACTCCGATACCGGGCTACTCACAGCGTTGGTTCGCTGCCAACCGGGCGCTCGGCTGCCTCTTCACGAACACGTCGATATCGAGCAGAGCTATGTGCTCGAAGGCAGCATGGTCGACGCGCAAGGCGAAGTGACCGCCGGGAATTTCGTCTGGCGTCCGGCAGGCAGCCGGCATGAAGTCCACTGCCCAAACGGGGCGCTCGTGCTGGCCTTCTTCCTTAGTCCGAACCGTTTTCTCGAAACCGACGAGACCCCCTAGAGTTGCGACGGCCGGATCGTCCCGTCAGCCGCGTCCCACGAAGGGCATCTGCGTCGCCATGACCGTCATGGTGAGGACGTTGGCGTCGAGCGGCAGTCCGGCCATGTAGACGACAGCGCGGGCGATGTGATTCGCGTCAATGGTGGGTTCGACGGCGAGTGATCCGTTGGCTTGCGGTACGCCGTCGGCCATGCGGGCGGTCATCGGGGTACCGGCATTGCCGATGTCGATCTGTCCGCAAGCGATATCGAACGGGCGTCCGTCGAGTGCCGTTGACTTGGTGAGTCCCGTGATGGCGTGCTTCGTCGCCGTATAGGGCGCGGAATTGGGGCGCGGCGTCGTGGCTGAGATGGAGCCGTTGTTGATGATGCGTCCGCCGTGCGGCGTCTGGCTCTTCATGAGCTTGAAGGCTTGCTGAGTGCAGAGGAAGGCCCCGGTGAGGTTGATGTCCACAACCGTTCGCCATTGCTCGTAGGTTACGTCCTCAAGAGGGACGCCCGGAGCGCCGGTGCCGGCGTTGTTGAACAACACATCAAGGCGGCCGAAGCGCTCCTTGGTTTGCTCAAAGACGGTCTGCACATCTTCGGGCTTGCCGAGATCCGCCGGGGCGACGAGAGTAGGCGGAGCGCTTTCCGTGCCGATCTCGGCCGCTGTTTCGTGAAGAGGTTCGGGCCGACGCCCGACGAGGACGACGGAAAAGCCTTCCCCGGCTAGGGCGACCGCTGTCGCCCGGCCCACGCCGCTACCCGCGCCGGTAACCATGGCTATCTTGGTGATGGTGCTCATTGATTCGTTGCTCCTGCCAGACCTTCAAGGCCAAGGTTCCTATTTACTCATAGATCGGCACGGCGTGACCCTCCGTTACGCAACGCACGAGAGACAAACGCTATCCTATCTGCCTTGAGGGTGATGTCGGCGGACGATACAGCGGCGGTTCGAGTGGGTGAGGAGTTGGATGGCGTAAAACTCGCCGCCTACCTGGAAGAACGACTTGACCATCCGGTCGAACCACTCGATATCAAGCAGTTTCCGGGCGGGCACTCGAACCTCACCTACTGGATTTCGGCCGGAACTAAAGAGTACGTACTACGGCGTCCTCCGCTAGGACCGCTGCCGGCCAGGGCACACGACATGGCGCGGGAGTATCGGGTGCTCAGCCGAGTCGCCCCGCACTTCGCCCCCGCACCGCGCGTCTATCTGTTGTGCGAGGACGAGTCGGTCCTGGGCGCACCGTTCTACCTCATGGAACGGCGTAAAGGAGTAACGATCTGGCGCGATGTCCCGGCGGAGATCGCGGCGCACGCCGGCTACGCACCGCGCATCAGCGAGAGCTTCATCGACTGCCTGGCGGAGTTGCATTCGATTGACGTCCGCCGCCACGGGTTGGAATCGATGGGACGCCCCGAGGGATTCCTGGAGCGTCAGGTCAGGGGCTGGTCGAAGCGCTGGGACGGGGCCCGTACCGAACCGCTCGCCGAGATGGACCGCCTCTCGGAGTGGCTCACTCAACAACGGCCCAAATCACAGCCGCCGACCGTCGTCCACAACGACTACAAGCTCGATAACCTAATGCTGGACCCCAACGATCCAGGCCGCATCACCGCCGTACTAGACTGGGAGATGACGACCGTAGGCGACCCGCTCGTCGACCTGGGGATCTTGCTCTGCTACTGGTCCGATCCCGAGGATCCGGTGATGCGGAAGGAAGCAATCTGGCCCGTGACCACAGCGCCGGGGTGGTTGTCACGCCGACAGTTGATGCAGCGATATGCGTCGACAAGCGGCCGGGATCTTAGCCTGCTTCCATACTATGAAGTCTTTGGTTTGTTCAAGTTAGCCGTTGTTCTTCAACAAATATATTACCGTTATCATGTGGGCCAAACCGGCGATCAACGCTTTGCGAACTTCCACCACCGTGTACGCGGATTGGCCGAAGCGGCTGTCCTCGTCCTTGAGGCCGGTTGAGGTGGGAACCCCATGAGTAGGATGTATCTTATCCGGCACGGGCAGGCCGGACCTCGTGACGATTACGACCGATTGTCGTCCCTGGGTGAAGAGCAGGTACGTTGTTTGGGCCGTCATCTGGCGGAGCATCGTGTCGAGTTCGCCGCAGCTCATGTGGGGCGACTGACCCGGCAACGCCGGACGGCCGAAGCGGTCCGTGAGGAGTACGCACGGGCCGGGCTTCCCTTCCCGGATCTTGTCGAAGATAGCCTCTGGGACGAGTTCGATCTCGGAAGCGTATACGCCGAGTTGGCGGGTCCGCTCGGCGAAGATGATCCGCGCTTCAAACAGGAATTCGAAGATATGGTGGCGGCAATCGAGAGTGGCGACGGCGATGTCCACCGCAACCATAACTACTGTGACATTACGGTCGTCAGAGCCTGGACGGCGGGCCGGTACTCCTATTCGGGCGAATCGTGGCTGGACTTCCGAGCACGTCTCGCTAAGCCCCGTGAAGCACTATCCGCCTTCGGATCCGGAGAGAACGTCGCAGTGTTTACGTCCGCCACGCCGGTAGGGGTTTGGATGGGCGATGCGCTAGGGTTGGCCGAACGTGAGATCTGGCGGCTAGCCGGCGCGACCTACAACTCCGGCATCTCGACCTTCCGCGTCGCGGACGACGATCTGCGAGTCTTCAGCTTCAACAACGTCCCGCACCTGCCCGACCCCAAGATGTGGAGCTTCCGGTAGTCCGTATTTCGTAGACAACATGGAACCGCAACAGATTCGCCTGGAAGTCTCGCTCGAAGCATCGGATGTTGTCCGTGCGAGTTGGGAGTTACTGCTGCGCCGCGCGCGAGTTCTGTTGGCGGCATGGTGCGCTCTTGCGGGAGTGGCCACGTATTTTGCAATGGGGGACGCGGCGGATCTGGATTGGACCACACTCACTGTTGTGACCGCAATCATGGTTGGGCCGCCGGCAATGCTCATCGCCGTGGTCGTTTGGAACGCGCAAAGACAGTTCCGGCAAGCAGAAACCGAACTCCGCCCCATTCACTACTGCATTCACGATGACGGCATGGATGTAGCCTCGGTCAAACGCTCCGGTTGGATCCCTTGGGAGGGGTTTCGTGAGGCCATTGAAACACCGTCAGCCTTTCTGGTCTTCCTCGAAAAGGACCAGCACTACCTGCTTCCCAAGCGCTGTTTCGTTGAGGCGGCCGAGATCGAGAGCTTCCGTAGGTTACTCCAAGCCCAGTTCGCCTCTCGCGAACGGCGCTGGAACCGGGTTCGCCCGCCGTGATCCTAGAGCTGCGCTTGAAAATGTCCGGAGTGCTCGATCACGACACGATGCCCACCGAGTTCTTTCGGGAGGCTCTTCTCGGCCTCGGGTTCGTCCAGGAACACGGTGATACATCGTTCGCCGCCGGCTTTACATTCGGCGACGCCTTGCACGCCGTCAACTTCGTCGAGTCAGGCTTCCGCTTCCTTGAGGGCTTCTTCAAACTCCATCGTGGCTCCTATTGTAGGCCCGTGGTCGCGACAGGCTGGAGCGGCCCGACAAGGCCGCCCTGGCTAGATCAAACACAGCTCTCTACTGT
>Ga0114999_10009815_pt1 | contig 10438 bp, 9 predicted proteins | sample ArcticOcean_MG_C_3_FD_89820 | JGI IMG/M metagenome (GOLD analysis project Ga0114999, IMG submission 89820) | Marine microbial communities from western Arctic Ocean - ArcticOcean_MG_CB8_126 | ecosystem: Environmental > Aquatic > Marine > Oceanic | place: Arctic Ocean: Canada Basin | collected... | reverse complement strand
TCTCCAACAGCAGGACATCACCCGCGTCGAGGCTATCGACCGCAGATTTTGCCCGGTCGCCAACGACGTCATCGACGAAGGTGATTCGCCTGCCTGGCAATTCTTCTTTCAGAACGTCAACCAGTGGCCGCAAACTCAACTTTGAATCCGGTTTGCCCTGGGGCCGTCCGAGGTGTGACAACAGAATAACCGCCGCGCCGCGGACGATGAGCTCGTCGACGGTCGGCTTGATCCGTTTGACTCGCGTGTTGTCGATTACATGCCCATTAACGAGCGGCACGTTGAGATCGACGCGGAGCAAAACACGCTTGTTGTCAAACTCGATATTGTCGAGCGTACGCAAATTCATCATTACGCCTAGTCTTTGGTTGGGTGTGTCACGTGGTGTTCTGCAAACTCGCGACTCAGTCTCTTGTGCTCGGCGGCGAGTGCCTCTTGAAAGCCCGCGCTACCCCACTCGCGGTGATTGCCGGCACCATAGGCTTGCGCATTACGGGAGTAATACCAGGCGTTGATACGGTTAATGACCCAGCGGTTTTCGGTACGCACCACTTTGCCCGGCACGCCCATGACCACCGAATTATCAGGAATTACCGTATCCTCAGGAATGAACGTGCCTCCCGCAACGGTGCAGTTTTCGCCGATCACCACACCGTCCATCAAAGTTGCATTGATTCCGATCAGACAATTGTCGCCAATCTTTGCGCCGTGGATCGTGCAGTGATGGGTTATCGAACAATAGGCGCCGATGTGTGTGCCCGATCGAATGCCGACATGCACCATCGTGAAATCTTGGACATTGCTGTGGGGGCCGATGTCGACTTCATAATTTTCGCAACGAATGACGACGTTTGGCCAGATCGATGCGCCCTCACGGATGGTCACCTTGCCGTAGATCCGCGAGGTGGGGTGGATAAATATCGGATCAATCAGCGTGATGTCCGGTCCGTATTCTTGCACGGCAAAGCTTTCGAACGGGTCAGGCGGCTTCGGAAATTGACGCCGTGTGACGCAGGGTGGGGCTGGTTATTCTGCAGAATCGAAGAGGTCATCGACGGACGATTCTCCGTTCCCGCCGATGCCGAGCTCTACCGCTCGGTTTTGGTAGTAGGCAGATCATAAGGTGGCGTAGTAGTCGACCGATATCGCGCGCAGTTTCTCTAACGAGTCGAGGATCTCTTCACGTCGCACAAGACCTCGCCCAACCTCGGCGCCGATGGCCCCGTCCCCCTCGAGGATGTAAGTGAGGGGATTGAAGAATATGTCGACGATTTTTCCGGTGGCATCGCGAGTGGTGCTCGGGCCCAATATCGGCAGGACGACATAGGGAATAACGACGACCAGAAGCAGAGCGATCAGCGCGACCGCAAGACCGCTCAATATGGGGCGAGGGTCAATCACGCGGGTATGGTTCCACTTCCGCACCTGGCGCGCAACCGTAACAAGCTTGGGACGGTTCTGTGAAAGTGCGCGCCTAGTAGCTACGTTTCATATGGAGAAAATCATAACGGTCGGCACTCTTGACGACCACATCCATCGGCTCGCCCTCGCGCGACAACTTAAGCGGGACGTCAACCCCGGCCGCGCCCAATTTCCAAAGATTGCGATAGAATTCCGGCACGTTGTTTACTTTATTATCTTGCACGCTCAGCAGCCGGTCGCCTGGCTTTACGCCAGCCTTGGATGCTGGGCCGTAGGGTGCGACCCAGGTGATAACCACTCTGCCCTGATGCTCGGCGGAAAACATGCCGAGCCACGGTTTTGCCGGTGCGGTTGATCTACCTTCGGTCAACAGTTCGGCGAAAATTGGTTTCAGCAAGTCAATCGGCACGAACATGTTGCCGGGCATCTTCTCGCCGTTTGATTGGGCATTGTTGACGAACAATGAGCCGACACCGACCAATTGGCCCTGTGATCCTATCAAGGCGGCGCCACCCCAGTTGGGATGCGGCGACGAAGTGAATATCGCGCTATCGAGCAGGTATTCCCAATATCCTGCGAATTCGCGCCGCGACACGACCAGCGCCGGGATGGCACGCTCCGTGCCGCCAAAATCAGCCACGACGACCGGATCCTGCGCCGAGAGTTGGGCGGAATTACCGATGGTCATTGGCTTGATGCCAAGGGAGCGTGTCGCGCGCAACAGGCCTAATCCTGTGTTGTAGTCATAAGCGACAATTTCAGCCGCAACCGCTTGTCCCTCGTTGTCCTGAACCGTCACCGACATCGCCTCAAGGATGACGTGGCCGATTGTTAGGACCAGCCTCGAATCGTCGATAACGATGCCACTGCCCACACGCGAAGTGCCGAGGCCGCGCGGTACGGGCGTCTGGCGGAATCTCGGCATCCACCCGAACGATAGAAGCGAAGGGATCCTTGTCCTGGGCAGTGGCGGCTGTCGCCGCGAAGGCGAGACACAGACACAGTAGGCCAGCGATGTAGAGCGACCTGATTCGGAGCGCTGAATCTGTCATGCTGGAAATCCGAGCGACCATGATCCGATAGTTTGATTCTAGAGCGAAAGCGTACGGCAGCAAGTGACGCGGGTCACGTCAAACCGAGTCAAATTTACTTGTAGGCCCATTATGGTTTGGTGCTGGCCCAGCGCCGAATCGGTGCTAAGCGTGCGTTTAGGCGGGTATTGAGGGGCGAGGCGATGAAAACGCATGCACGGGTGGTCGTTATCGGTGGCGGTGTGGTTGGCGTCAGCACGCTCTACCATCTCGTTAAGAAGGGCTGGTCCGACGTCGTCTTATGCGAACGGACCGAGCTCACGGCTGGTTCAACCTGGCACGCGGCCGGCCTGCTACCTCTTTTCAACATGAGCTACAGCGTCGGCCAGATCCACAAATACGCGGTCGCGTTTTATCAAACGCTTGAGGCGGAGACCGGCCAGAGCGTGGGATTTAGCCAGGTCGGAAATATTCAGCTTGCGACGACGGCACAGCGGATGGATGAGTATGAGTTTTACGCAGGCGTTGCGCGAACGATTAGTGTGCAGGTCGATTTCCTAACTCCGGCACAGGTGAAGGAGATTTGGCCCCTCTGTAATATTGATGGGCTGGTCGGCGCGATCATCCATCCCGAAGATGGCTACATTCAGCCAGCCGATCTCACCCAGGCGCTCGCCAAGGGCGCGCGTAATGGTGGCGCCGAGATCTATCGCCGCACGAAAGTGGTGGCGATCGAAAGAACGGCGGGCGGCGAGTGGCTGGTCAAGACCGATCAGGGCGATATCACCTGCGAGCATGTCGTGAGCGCCACCGGTAATCACGCGCGTCAGACCGGCGCAATGGTGAGAATCGATATTCCGACGATTCCAGTCAAGCACCAATACATCATTACCGAACCTCATCCCGACATCGTCGCTCGCCACGAGCAGGGCTTGCCGGAGATGGGCGTACTGCGCGAATCGGACGCATCGTATTACATGCGCGAAGAACGTGGCGGCTTGATCCTAGGGCCCTATGAGAAAGGCGCACCGGCTTGCTTTATCGATGGACCGCCGGAGGATTTTGAGAACGATCTTTTCCAGGAAGATCTGGAACGACTCGAGCCGCACATCGAAGCCGCCATCAATCGCGTGCCGGCATTCGGCGAGGTCGGTATCAAGCAGGTGATCAACGGCCCGATTCCTTACACACCAGACGGCAGCCCCCTTGTCGGACCGGCCTGGGGTGTGCCCAATTTTTGGATCAACGAGGGCCACAGTTTTGGGATTACCGCCGCAGGGGGTGCGGGCTGGCAACTTGTTGAATGGATGGTCGATGGCGAGCCGACCGTCGATATGATGGGGGTTGATCCGCGCCGATTCGGGCCTTACGCCTCGCGCGGCTACCTCAAAGCCAAAACGAGGAAGCCTACGAAAACGTATTCGTCGTTCACTACCCTGACGAAGAGCGTGCGGCAGCGCGGCCGCTCAAACAATCACCCTGCTACGAACGAATGCGCGATCGCGGCGCAGTATTTGGGCAGGTTTATGGGTGGGAACGGCCCAACTGGTTTGCGCTGGAGGGGGTTGAAGCCAAAGACATCTGGAGTTTCCGCCGCACCAACTATTTCGAACACGTCGGCAATGAATGTCGGCACGTCCACGAGAAAGTCGGGCTGCTGGATATGACGGCATTCTCGAAGTTCGAGGTCGCCGGCCCCGGTGCCGCGGCCTGGCTCGATGGCCTGGTTTCGAACCACATTCCCAAGAATGTCGGGCGCATAAATCTTTGTTATCTGTTATCCGAGAACGGCGGGGTGCGATCGGAATTCACGATTTTCCGAGAAGCGCCCGAGCGCTTCTACCTGGTGTCAGCGGGCGCAATGGAGCGTCACGATTTCGACTACCTTACGAAATTGCTGCCAAGCGATGGCAGCGTGCGACTGCACAACGTCACCACGCAAAACGGTGTGTTCGTGGTGGCAGGTCCGCATGCGCGAGATGTGCTGCAGAAGGTTACTGATACTTCGCTCGCCAACCAAGACTTCAAATGGCTTTCTGGACAAACGATAAATGTCGGTTACGCCAACGCGCGCGCGCTACGGGTCAATTTCGTCGGCAAACTCGGCTGGGAACTCCACTATCCCATTGAGATGCAGAATTACATTTTTGATTTGTTGGTGGATGCGGGTGACGAGTTCGACCTAAAGCCCTTCGGCATTCGAGCAATGGATTCGTTACGCGTCGAAAAGTCGTACCGGCTGATTCCTCGCGAACTTTCGATCGAATATGCGGCGCTCGAGTCCGGACTGCAACGCTTCGTCCATCTCAACAAAGGCCCCTTCATCGGGGCGGCTGCACTTGCCGACTGGCAACAACGCGGCTTCAAATACCAGTACGTGACGATGGAAGTGCACGACGTGACGGACGCCGACGCGCGTGGTTCCGAGCCCATCTACAACAATGGAGAGATTGTCGGTCGAGCGACGTCGGGGAACTACGGTTGGCGGGTCGGCAAGAGTTTAGCACTGGCGATAATTCCGCCGGGCCTAACCGAGATTGGAACAAATCTGGAAATCGAGATCCTTGGCGAACGACACCGGGCGACCGTGATCGAAGAATCACCGTTTGATCCAGAGAATCAGAGATTGCGCGACGTCGCCTAGCCATGACGCGGTTTTCGATTTTTTCACTCGCGCGCAATGCACTTACTGGTCATACCGGCTGGGACCGCCAGTGGCGCAGTTCTGAGCTCAAACCCGACTACGATGTTGTTATCGTCGGCGGCGGCGGCCACGGTTTGTCGACCGCCTACTACCTTGCCAAGGAACACGGCATCACCAACGTCGCCGTGCTCGAAAAGGGGTGGTTGGCGGGCGGCAATGTCGCGCGAAATACCACCATTATTCGCTCCAATTACCTATGGGATGAAAGCGCTGCGATCTACGAGCACGCGCTTAGATTGTGGGAGGGGCTTTCGCAAGACCTCAACTACAATGTGATGCTGAGCCAGCGTGGCGTGCTTAACCTTGCGCATAATCTTCACGATGTTCGCGAGGGTCGGCGGCGCGCTTACGCCAACCAACTCAACGGCGTCGATGCGGAATGGCTGGATGCGGCAGCGGTCAAAGACTTCTGCCCGATCATCAATATATCGCCAGACATCCGCCATCCTGTGCTCGGCGCTACTCTTCAGCGCCGCGGCGGTGTCGCCCGACACGACGCCATTGCCTGGGGGATGGCACGTGCCGCCGACGCCCGCGGCGTCGATATCATTGAAAACTGCGAAGTAACGGGTATTCGCCGCGAGGGTGGACGGGTCGTTGGTGTCGAAACCAGCAAAGGGCTTGTAGGCGCCAAGAAAGTCGGGCTGGTCGCGGCCGGCCACAGTTCCGTGCTCGCCGAGCTGGCCGGGCTGAGGTTGCCAATCGAGTCCCACCCGCTGCAGGCGCTAGTATCGGAGCCGATCAAGCCGGTGCTCGACACGGTCGTCATGTCGGGGACGGTCCACGTTTACGTCAGCCAATCGGATAAAGGAGAGCTGGTGATCGGCGCTGGGATCGATGGGTTTAATTCCTATGCTCAGCGCGGCAGTCTTCACGTGATTACCTCACAAACCGGCGCGCTCATCGAATTGTTTCCGATCTTCAGTCGTCTCAAGATGATGCGGTCATGGGGCGGTATCGTCGATGTTTCGCCCGACGCGTCACCGATCGTGAGCAAAACACCGATCGACGGGCTGTACATCAACTGCGGCTGGGGTACCGGGGGTTTCAAAGCAACGCCGGGGTCGGGCTGGGCGTTTGCGCATACCATCGCCAACGATCGGGCACATTCGGTTAACGCAGCTTTCTCGCTGGACCGCTTTACGAGCGGTGCCTTGATCGACGAACACGGCGCCGCAGCGGTCGCGCATTAGGGCTGCGATGCTGAAAATCACCTGCCCCTATTGCGGCCCGCGCGACGAGATCGAATTTCGCTGTGGCGGCGAGGCACATATCACGCGCCCAAAGGAACCTGGCAGGCTCAGCGATGATGCTTGGGCGGATTATGTGTTTATGCGCTCCAACCCAAAAGGCAACCACGCCGAGCGTTGGCTCCACGTCAATGGCTGCCGGCGTTGGTTCAACGCTATTCGCGACACCGTCACGCATGAATTCAAGGCGATCTACCGGGTGGGGGATTCACCGCCGGCGGATCTCATCGGTCCCACGCGCGGCACCAAATGATCGGTGATCAGGCATATCGATTGCCAGCCGGCGGTCTGATCGACCGCGATCGCGTCTTGTCATTCACATTCAATGGTCATGGTTATGCCGGTTTCGCCGGTGATACATTGGCCTCGGCGCTGCTCGCCAACGGCGTCCATCTGGTCGGCCGTAGCCTCAAATACCACCGCCCGCGGGGAATCGTCGCGGCCGGCGTCGAGGAGCCAAACGCGCTCATGCAACTCGGCGAGGGCGGGCGCGCGGAGCCTAATCCCTTAGCGACGATGATCGAGCTCTATGACGATCTGGTCGCGCGCAGCGTTAACGTCTGGCCAAGTGTCGACAACGATCTGATGTCGTGGCTGGCGCCTATATCACGATTGTTTTCGGCCGGCTTCTACTACAAAACGTTTATGGGGCCGCCGCCTGCGTGGCAGTCGATTTATGAGCCGGCCATTCGCAAAGCCGCGGGTTTCGGCAAAGCGCCGGAGAACCCGGACGCCGATGTTTACGATCATACCTTCGCCCATTGCGATGTGTTGGTGGTCGGTGCCGGCCCGGCCGGGCTTATGGCGGCCTTGGCGGCCGCGCGGACCGGTGCTCGCGTCATTCTGATGGACGAACGCGACCGGCCAGGCGGTTCGCTGCTCGCTTCGGACGAGGGAATCGATGGTGGTCCGGCCGATCGGTGGATCGATGAAGCGAGCGCTGCGCTACAGGCTTGTGCCGAAGCACGCGTCGTAATGCGCACCACCGCATTCGGCTACTACGACAGCAATTTCATCGCCGCTCTGGAACGACGTTCCGACCATTTCGGCGGTGGTAAGACCGTGCGCCATCGATTGTGGCAGGTCCGTGCGCGTCACGTGGTGCTGGCTACCGGCGCACACGAACGCCCGCTCGTTTTTGACGGCAACGATCGCCCGGGCATCATGCTGGCGGGCGCGGTATCGACCTATGTCCGGCGCTATGCCGTCGCGCCCGGCCGAAGGGCTGTTGTTGTCACCAACAACGACAGCGCCCATGGCACGGCGCTGGCGCTCAGTGACGCCGGCATTGACGTGGCTGCCGTGGTCGACGCTCGCCGCAATCCGGTTGGGACGCTAGCGGATGCGGTTGCGAGCCGCGGGATCCAGGTGCTTGCGGGCCATACCGTAATTGGGACGAGTGGCAACAAGCGCGTTACGGGCGTGAGCGTCGCTGAACTCATGGGCGATGGAACGGCGGGGAAACCACACAGCCTAACTTGCGATTTCGTTGCGATGTCGGGCGGGTGGTCGCCGGTGGTTCACTTGTTCAGCCAATCGCAAGGGCGGCTAACCTACGACGATCAGATCTGCGCTTTCATTCCTGGTGAATCGTCGCAAGCGCAAAGTTGCGTTGGTGCTGTGGTGGGCCACTTTTCCCTCGGCGAATGCCTGCGCGGTGGTGCCGAGGCCGGCGCAAGGGTTGCCAGGGAATTGGGGTTTGATACCTCCGATGAGCTAGCTACGCCAACAACTGTCCCACAAATCCAAGGCGCAGTTGAACCCCTGTGGTCGGCGCCGACCGAGCGCGGCCGATACGACCGCCGGGCTAAACAATTCGTCGATTTCCAGAACGACACGACCGCGGCTGACATATCGCTGGCCCTGCAAGAAGGCTTCGAGTCGATCGAGCACGTCAAGCGCTACACGCTTACAGGGTTTGGAACCGACCAGGGAAAAACGGCAAATATCAATGCGCTGGGTCTTGTCGCCGAGGTGCTGGGACGGCCGATCCCTGAAGTTGGCACCACCACGTTCCGGCCGCCCTACACCCCGGTAACGTTTGGCGCGCTGGCTGGTCCTTACGTCGGCAACCTGCTCGACCCCGTGCGCGAAACGCCGATGCATGACTGGCACGCCGCGCACGGTGCCCTATTCGAGAACGTGGGTCAGTGGCGCCGGGCCTGGTATTACCCCCGGGACGGCGAGAGCTTTCAAGCCGCCCTCGATCGAGAGTGCCTGGCGGTCCGCAACGCGGTTGGCGTGTTCGATGCATCAACACTTGGCAAGATCGAAATTGGGGGACCGGACAGCGTCGAATTCCTCAATCGAATCTACACCAATGGCTGGTCGACGCTGAAGGTCGGCCGGGCGCGTTACGGATTGATGTGCCACGAGGATGGCATGGTGTTCGATGACGGCACCACGACGCGGATCGCCGAGTATCGTTTTTTCATGACCACCACCAGCGGCAATGCGGCCGTGGTGCTCGACTGGCTCGAGGAGTGGTCTCAGACCGAGTGGCCGGAACTGCAAGTCTATTTCACCTCGGTGACCGAGCAGTGGGCGACGGTCACGATCGCTGGCCCTCATGCGCGAGATCTCTTGGCGGTACTCGCGCCCGACCTCGCCGTTGATCGCGAGAGTTTTCCCTTTATGGCGATGAGAGAGGGCCGGGTGGCGGGGGTTGAGGCGCGGATTATCCGGATTAGTTTCAGTGGCGAATTGTCCTACGAAATCTACGTGCCGTGGTGGTCTGGGCTCGTTCTTTGGGAGAACGTGATGGAGGCCGGAGCCAGGTTCAGCATTGCGCCTTACGGCACCGAGGCGATGCACGTGCTGCGGGCTGAGAAGGGCTATGCCGTGATCGGCCACGATACGGACGGCACTGTCACGCCGCACGATCTTGGCATGAGCTGGGCGGTCTCGAAGAAAAAGGACTTTATCGGCCGCCGTTCGTTAACCCGCAGCGACACCGCTCGAGCAGATCGCAAGCACCTTGTCGGACTCGTAACGAAGGACCCTGCGATTGTCGTGCCGGAGGGTGCGCAACTTGTCTCCGAAATGAATCTTGTAGCAGCGCGGCGTGCGGCTCGCGGTAGCCACCCAGTACCGATGGAGGGGTATGTCAGTTCGTCCTACCACAGCGCGGCACTCGGCCATTCGATCGCATTCGCTTTGGTGAAGGGTGGCTTCGATCGTATCGGGGAGACGCTTTATGCCGTCTATGACGGCCGCGTAGTACCCAGCGAGATCGTGAGCCCTGTGTTTTATGACGCCGAAAACGAGCGGCGAGATGCCTGAGCCGGCACAATCGAGCCCGCTAACCCGTTATGCGGAGCACTTCGCTGCGGTTGGTGGCCGTGTTGGGATTCGCGAGATTCCATTTCAGACTCAGATCAACTTCCGGGGAGACCCTGATGATGTTGGCGTCACCGATGTCGTCCGCGAGGTCGTCGGTTGTGACCTGCCAACAACCGCCAATACCGTTTTACGAAACGGTCGCGGGGATCGATCGATCCTCTGGCTCGGACCAAATGAATGGTTGATCGTCGGCCGGGAGGGATTAGGAGTCGGTGCGGAATTGATGAATGGGTTTTCCGATCACCATGTCTCGGTGCTCGACGTTTCGGCCAACCGAGCGATCATCGAGTTATCCGGTCTTGGTGCGCGCGAGGTGCTGGCCAAAGGATGCAGCCTCGATCTGCATCTCCGTGAGTTTACGAAAGATCGATGCGCGCAGACCCTTCTTGCGCAGGTGCAGATAATCCTTGAGCAAACCGACGCGGCACCGACCTTCAGGATCTATGTGCGCCCGTCGTTTTCTCGCTACCTCGCCGACTGGTTGCTCAACGCGGTTGCCAGCTCGTAACGCCGACAGGCGTCGCGTTCGATTCGCGATCCCATCTCGGGGAGCTTCCGAAAGCGAGCAGTGGCGAAGAACCGCTAGGCGTCTAAGCGGTCGACCAGCCAGGTTTGGAAATTGCGGACGTTGACTTCCCAGGTTGGCGAGAATAGCACGTCGTTGGCGACCGTTGAACCGCGCGCAGCCT
>Ga0114999_10009814_pt1 | contig 10438 bp, 12 predicted proteins | sample ArcticOcean_MG_C_3_FD_89820 | JGI IMG/M metagenome (GOLD analysis project Ga0114999, IMG submission 89820) | Marine microbial communities from western Arctic Ocean - ArcticOcean_MG_CB8_126 | ecosystem: Environmental > Aquatic > Marine > Oceanic | place: Arctic Ocean: Canada Basin | collected... | reverse complement strand
TCCTAAACAGATGGCTAGAAATGCTGCTAGAAAAAGAGCAAGACGTGCCGCAGTAAAAGCTGGCATGGCTGAAGATGATGATGGTCGTGATATTCATCACAAAGACGGTAATCCTATGAATAACGATCCATCTAATTTGTCCAGCGTCACAGTAAAATATAACCGCACCGAACCAAGAAGGCGAGATAAATGAAAAGTTTTGATACTCACCTAAACGAGAAGGCTTGCGATTTAGTGGGTATGAACCAAATCAAAGCATTTGAAAAATTTGTAGATAACATGTTCAAGAGGTTTAATATAGATTTTAATTTTACCAAGCATTTTGGTGATCGAATGGGCGATGATCGAAACAAGCCCTGTATCAGTATGAAAGAATTGGCAGATTTTATTAAGAAGATATATAAACGTCAAGGTAAATCAATTAAAGGTGTTGCGGGAGCAGAAGCTGTTATTAAAGATATGCAGAGCGATTTGAATATTCCTGTTGCGGTTAAATACGATCAGAAGAATGATAAATTTGATGTTGTAATGAAAACTATTATGAGAAAGAAAAACTTTCATACACCAGATAAAGTTATAAAATACGAATCACACATTGGTGAAGCTTTCAATACTAAAATACCTTGGAAACAAACATTAGACACTGATCATACTGAAAAGTATCAAGGAAAGATTGGTAAACAATTCATAAAAATGATTTATAATTGGTCACAAAAAGCAACTCACGGACCGAAAACAGATGTTACTGTTGTATTTACTGTAGGCGATACTACAAGCAAAACTGGTAAAGGTGACCAGATGAAAATATTTGGTGCAGTGATCAATCATTTAAAAGAGTTTATAATTGACAATCCACAGATAAGAATTCTTAGTTTTACAGCATCAAAAGATCCTGATGATAATGAAACTGGTAGTAGAAGTAAGTTATATGCTAGACTAATAAAACGATTCGCATTAAAGATGAAGTTTAAAGTAGAAGCTTTGGATCTTGATGACATAGAACTTTATATCTTAACAAGAAAATAATGAAATATTTTATATCAGCACCTTTTGGAAATTATCTTAAACTCTATGGTGCCATAAGTGTTACCGGAAGCTGGACCTATAAACCTAGACCGGGACTTTTACCTCAAATTCTAAAAACGTTGCGCTATTCTGAAGGTGGTTGGCGAAACAAGATAGGCTTACGAAACGATGGGATTACAGAAGGTCTTAAAAAATCAAGGTCAACAGACATTTTAAGTTTAGCTGCAATAGATCATTGGGATTGGATAAATATGGATAGCATTGTTCCTAAAAATGCTTCTCTAGAAATAAATATCAGTTGCCCAAATATTGACAAAGATGTTAACCCTACAAATTTACCAGGATTTGATCTGTGGCCAAATTTTAATAGAGATTGGTGTATATGCAAAGTGCCGCCCACAGTTTCAAAATCTGAAATTGATAAGATAGTAGATTCAGGTTATCATCAAATTCATGCTAGTAATACGTTATATTCAATTAATGGTGGTCGCAGTGGTAAAGTATTAAAGCCATATACTATTGAAATTATAGACTATATAAAAAATAAATATCCAAACGTTACGATAATAGCGGGTGGTGGAGTCACCGATAAAAAAGATGCAGAATATTATTTTAATAGGGGTGCTGACTATGTGAGTCTAGGAACAGTATGTTTTACACCTTGGAGACTTAAAGGAATAATTGGTTGATGAAAATTGGCATAAACGGCTTTGGAAGAATTGGTCGATGTGTGGCACGCCATATTATGAATGACCGAAAAGATATGCAAGTAGTTCAAATTAATGCTACTGGTGGTAGAGAAACAAACATGCATCTTCTAAAATACGATAGTGTACATGGACGTTATATGGGAGATATCCATCATCCTATTGTTTGGACAGAAGAACGTGTTATTGAAAAAATTAGATGGGAAGATGTAGATATTGTTCTAGAATGCACAGGAGCATACAACAACGGAATTAAATGCATCAATCACATACTCAACGGCGCAAAAAAAGTTGTCATTAGCGCCCCGGCTAAAGATTGTAAGCGTACTGTTGTATATGGCGTTAATCATACTGACATTAAAGAAACAGAACATATAGTAAGTAATGCTAGTTGTACTACAAACTGCCTTGCACCGCTTGTAAAAGTGTTAGATGAAAATTGTATTATTAAGAATGGTCAAATGACAACTATACACAGTTACACGGGTGACCAAGGCACAATAGATAGAAAACACGCAGATCCTTATAGATCAAGAGCCGGAGGAGTAAACATTATTCCTACTAGTACTGGTGCAGCGAAGGCACTTAAAGATGTATATCCTAGAATGAAAGACAAGATTAAAGGTAGTGCAATAAGAGTACCAACACCGAATGTAAGTTGTGTCGATCTTACTGTCCAGATAGAGACTGAAGTTGATGAATCAATGATCAACAATTTTGTTAAAGAAAGTATACTTTCAGATATGAAAGGAATTATTGGTTATGAGCCTTTACCATTAGTAAGTAGCGACTTTAACACAACATCAGAGAGTTGTATCTTTGCACCAGATCAAACGAGGGTAGTTGACAATCATCTGGTTCGTGTGTTATCATGGTATGATAACGAATGGGCTTTTAGTTGCAGAATGGCAGATGTTGCAACATATATGTCAAAATTTATATGAATATATGTTGACATAACCCTTGTAATTTGCTATAATAGTACATATATACTATAGAGACAACTTGTAGAGGTTGTCCACAATCGGCGGGATGCAGAATAATCTGGTCCCAGAACATTCTTGCTTGGAAAAGGAGAAACCAAAATGACAGGCATACAAACACTATTTCCACGATCATCTTTTGTAGGATTTGATCATCTGTTTAACGAAATGGAACATACCGTTCGTCACGCATCAGATCACTACCCACCCCACAACATTATTAGAGCGAGTGAGAATGAATATCTCATTGAACTTGCTGTTGCAGGATTTTCAAAAGATGAATTATCAATTGAAGTCAAAGATAGAACATTGATGGTAAGTGGAGAACATGTAAGCAAAGGGAGAGACTTTATCCATCGGGGTATTAGTACCAAGAAGTTTAAACGTACTTTTAGATTGTCTGAACACGTTCAAGTAAACGGAGCAGATATTCAAGATGGCATACTTGCAGTAGAATTGAAGTATGAAATCCCAGAAGAAATGCGTCCTCGTAAAATTTCAATTGGAAAAAACGAGGAAAACTCAAATGCAACACATACTAACAAGTCACAACTACTTAACGAAAGCAATTAGTTCATTAATTGATCTAATAAATGATTCTCTCAGCGGACTGTGGGATTCTATGATTAGAGCCAGACAAGTAGAAGCAAATCGAAGAATTGCTCCTATGCTAAAATGTGAATATCCACATATGACAATAAATCAAATTTGGGATATGCTGAATAGAAATACTATGGGCTTAGATCATCTTCCGCAGGCAGACCTATGATGGGATTACTTATTAAATTGTATCAAGCTGTTAGAGTATTAGACCGAAAAATTCATTCTTGGATCATTAAGATTCCAAGATTGTTTAACTGGATTAAGCCTAAAACTGACCTTGAATTAAGAGATGAATATTTCTCAAAAGCCAAATCTCACGTTGATCTTGAAAGACGAATGAGAGTGTGGGAGAATGAGAACCTTAGAGGTTGGCAATGATCTTATACTTTATGATTATGAATTACAAAATATATCGTCAAATTTGTAATTATTTTTGGTACAAATTAAGCTAAAAGATTGGGGCATTTCTGCCCCAATCACACACACACAAATTATATAATTAAAGGAACACACACACATGACACAAAAAAATCCCTTTGAAATTCGCACAGAGATTTTGCAACTTGCAAAAAACTATATGGATAATCAATATCATATGAATATTGAACTTGTAAATGATATGTTTGAGCAAGGTAAACTCAATACGGCTGATGTTCAGGAAGCATATGAAATGTATTCTATTGATGAACTTATGGAAAAAGCTAAGAAAATGTATGCTTTTGTTTCAACAAAAGACTAGACATAATCGATTATATGTGTTATAATATAAACTAATTATGGAGATAAATTTTGAAAGCTTTTTATACTAACGTAGCAAGATATGGCAACTCACTTCTATATCGTGGTTATAATGATCACGGCATACGAATTGAAAAGAGAATTAAATTTAAACCTACACTATATGTTCGTAGCAAAACTAATAATACTGTATGGAAATCTTTAGATGATTTGCCATTACAACCTGTTGATTTTGATAGCATGAGAGCCGCAAAAGAGTGGCTGGTGCTGTATGATCCGGCTAATGTAAAGATATACGGCAATAGAAATTATATCCAACAATTTATTGCCAATGAATTTCCTAAAGATATTTCATTTGATAGAAAAACTGTAAATGTCGCAAACCTTGATATTGAAGTCGCTTCTGACGATGGCTTTCCAGAACCAGATACAGCAGATTACCCAGTCATTTCAATTTGTTTGAAAAGTTCTAAGAGTGAAATTTATCACGTTTGGGGTCTTGGTGAATATGATGCTGATACCCGTGAGAACCAAAGTATATTGGTCCAATATCGTAAATGTGAAAGTGAGGTTGAACTACTCGCTAAGTTTATTGAGTATTGGAAAAAGAATACTCCTGATGTAATTACTGGCTGGTACATTAAACATTTTGATATGCCATATCTAATCAATAGAGTAACAAAACTGGCTGGCACTGAGGTAGCTAACAAGTTTTCTCCTTGGGGTCTCATCAGTGAAAGAAAAGTCACTATTGCTGGTCGTGTAAATAAGAGCTATGAAATCACTGGTATTTCTCAGCTAGATTATCTTGATTTGTTTAAGAAGTTTGGCTATTCTTATGGCAATCAAGCATCATATAAGCTAGATCACATTGCTAATGTTGTTCTTGGTGAAAAGAAATTATCTTATGAGGAACATGGCAATCTTCATACATTATATAAAAACGATCATCAGTTGTTTATTGATTACAACATTAAAGATGTTTGGCTAGTCGATAAGATTGATGAAAAGATGGATCTGATTACACTTGCCTTGACTATGGCATATCGCGGCGGTGTAAACTATGATACGACTTTAGGTACAACCGCTATATGGGATTCTATTATCCATCGTGAATTGAATCACCAGAGTATTGTTGTCCCTCCAAAAGACGATAAAAGAAAAACTCCTTATCCTGGAGGTTACGTTAAAGAACCTCAAGTCGGTGCCCATGACTGGGTTGTTTCTTTTGATTTGAATTCTCTTTATCCTAATCTTATTGTCCAATACAATATGTCTCCCGAAACTCTGATTGTTGATTTTGACGAACGCCACACAGACGGCGTTGATTACTATATGGTAAATAAGCCCACAATCAACAAAGATTTGTCTATTGCTGCTAACGGTGCAACTTTCAGTAAAGAAAAGCAGGGCATACTGCCAAAACTTATTTCAGATTACATGTTGGAACGAAAGACTACCAAGAAAGCAATGCTTGCTGCAATGCAGAAAAATCAAGATAATCCAACGGAATCACTCAGTAAAGAAATCAATCAACTTGAAAATCGCCAGATGGCTATTAAAATTCTGTTGAACTCTTTATATGGCGCCATTGGCAATCAACATTTTCGTTATTTTGACCAACGTGTAGCTGAAGGAATTACTCTATCGGGCCAGTTAGCTATTCGCTGGGCTGAACGTGCCATAAATTCCGAGATGAATAAGATTCTTAAAACAAACGATTTCGATTATGTTGTTGCTATGGATACAGACTCACTTTATATCAACTTCGGACCGTTCATCAAATCTCTTAATCCAGATGATCCTGTGAAAGCACTTGATAAGATTTGTGCAAACCATTTTGAAAAAGTATTAGAGACTGCATATAATAATCTACATGTTCAAATGAATTCATATGACAATAGGATGATTATGGAACGTGAAGCGATTGCCGATCGCGGTATCTGGATGGCAAAGAAACGTTATATTCTAAATGTCCACAATAATGAAGGTGTTCAATATAAAGAACCCAAGTTGAAAATTATGGGCATTGAAGCTGTAAAGTCTAGTACACCTCAAGTAGTTCGTGATAAGTTTATGCAAGTGTTTAAAATTATTATCTCTGGCAGTGAAATTGAAACTAGAAAATTTATTAATGATTTTAAGACAGAATTTAAAAGCTTACCTGCAGAAGCGGTCGCTTTTCCTCGAGGTTGTAGTGAGGTTAAAAAGTATAGTGATCGTAAGATGATTTATAAGAAAGGCACACCCATTCATGTTCGAGGTGCTCTCCTGTATAATCATCAAGTAAAAGACAAAGCCCTTGAAAAGAAATATACCGCAATTCAAAATGGCGAAAAAATATTATTCACATATCTAAAACTACCTAATCCTATTCGTGAGAACGTCATTTCATTTCCAGACTATATTCCACCGGAGATGAACCTGTCAAGATATGTTGATTATGATACCCAATTTGCCAAAACTTTTGTTGATCCAATTGAACCCATCTTAGATGCTGTTGGTTGGTCAATTGAAGAAAAAGCAACCTTAGAAGATTTTTTTGGTTGACAATAACGAATCATTATGCTATACTATTCATATATTAGATAGAAGATACTCTAGACTGTTGCAACTGATCTGGAATAAAATCAATCTAATATTGATAAACTGAAAACTATCTACAAATTAAAGTAGATTTAAATCTTATTATGGAGAATATAAATGTCTAAGAGAAGCGGCCCATGTGCCAAAAAAACACGACCAAATCTACGATCTACCCGTAGACAATATTTCTTAACACTGCGTAAGATACGAGATATGTTACCAGGAATCACTAGAGACATGAGAATTCAGCGACCTGGTTGCTGGAAAGAAAACAAAGCTGCAAAGTTCTTTGGAGCAACAATTGAAGGAAAATGCTTAGATCAACCAATTCTTTTGAGTGGGATCTCTTCCGCACTAAAAATGGCTATTAGTAAACAGCATACTCTATGCAAACCTGTATTAGAAAAATTTCTAGAAGAAGGATTTCACGCTTCGGTTCTTGATGGTGGAAATCGCATAGATTCAATTGCCGCTATTTTTAACGATGAAATTGAAATTTTGCCTGGCAGCTATTTCATCAAAGATCCTTTTGATGAAGAACCTACTACATTCCAAATAGATATAGCAGTCAAAACAATGTGGAGTGATCTTCATGAAGATTATCAGAACCTTATATTAGATAATAAACAACTGCAAATAGTTTATTATGAATACCAGGAATATAAGGATATGTATAGTGTTTTTGAAGTATGCAATTCTAATGTTACGATGACTGATGCAGAACATAGAAACGGTAAGAACACTCGTGTAGCACATGCTAATAGGGAACTTGAAGTTAAATATACAGACAATGGTGTTCTAAAGGATACTAATTTTCCTGTAGAAATTAAAAGTTGGTTGCCATCACAATATTTTGCAGGTATGAAGCATGCCAGCCGGGGTATGCAAAGTACAGTTGATAATGAAGGTAATTATATAGTAACTAAGTTTCCTTGGAATACTTCAAAATTAGCTATTGATACAGATTATGAATTTGGCTCAATAGCAAATGTGGAGACCGTGTGTAAAAAAGAGCAAGATTTCATTATGGAGTTTATGAGATATTATGAAGCATTTCAAAAGCAAAACTTGCGTATTGAATTTTTCAAATCTAAAATCACATTGGACTTTTTAGTTGTCTATACAATTATGAAAAAGCATGAGATTAAACTAAGAGATACTAAATCCAGTACAAAAGCGGATGTATTAAAATCTTTCAATGACTGGGTACATGAGACACTTGCAGACGAGATTTCCGAATATGATTCTGGAGTAACAAATAAAGCAACTGGAAAAAATGATATGCTTAAATTTCACCAGTTATATCAAGGGCAGAAAAAGCCAGATGTGCTGCAACTCTATCGTGTTAATCGGGCGCTGAAAGAGTGGTTGCCTAGTGTTATGGGAACTTTATTAGTACAATCTACAAAACGAGAATATATCTCTGATATGGATAAAGTTGCTGCATTTAATAAAAATAACGGAACTGATGTAATGACAGGTAAAAAGTTTTCTTTGACTGATATGAAGAATATGGAATTAGATCACGATTTACCATTAAAACTTGGTGGCAAAAATTCGATTGATAATTTAAATTGGATTACAAAAACTGCTAATCGTAAAAAAGGCTCAAGTGACTTGACAGGCTTTACGGAATAAGTTATAATAGATACATAAGAAGAAGTTAAGGATAGAGTATGGAAACTACACAAAAACTGCATGTTGCTGCATTGGTAAATAAAATTGGCGACTGGCATGAAGAACGCAATTTGATTGAAGGTTCTACTGATAAAGATCAGGTGTTGAAGCTAATGCAAGAGTTGGGCGAGTTGTCTGACAGTGTATGTAAGGGCAATGATATTCGGGATGATCTAGGCGATATGATGGTTGTAATGATCAATATTATGAAGCGTAATAATATTACCATGAATGACTGTCTAACCGTTGCTTACAACGATATTAAAGATCGTAAAGGTCGAATGATCGATGGCATCTTTGTAAAGGAAACGGATTTGTAGGTGTATAGTCTCACTATATTCAAAAATCTTTATGACAACAAAACCCACCGCAGGATGAATTTCTTGCGGTGGGAAAACTTTAGTAATTTTTTGTATAAATTATCAGAGATACAAAAAGAAGGTAAACATGATGCACAACTTATATCCCCGGCTACTTATCTACCTGACACAACTAGGTCAAACAAAGCTGTTGATTCTTGGGGATCTTGGGCTGCTGTTGATGTTGATGATCATGAATTTCAAGGAAATCTAGAAAGTGAACTACATTCTAGGTTTGGTAATTTTACTTATATTTGTTATAGTACTGCTAGTAGTAAGATTGATTACCCAAAATTTAGGCTTGTGTTCCCACTTACAACATCGATTCACACATCTAGAATTAAACACTTTTGGTTTGCCCTCAACAAAGAACTCGGTGAAATCGGAGATGGGCAGACTAAAGATTTATCTAGAATGTATTACATCCCTGCTAACTATGCTAATTCTTACAACTTCATATTCACTAATACTGGGAGTGATATTGATCTTGACGAATTAATAACAAAGCATCCTTATAAAGAAAAGGTGGGTAGTACCTTTTTAGATAGATTACCAAAACATACTGTTGAAAAACTAATACAATATAGAAAAGATAAACAGACAAATACTAGTTATCGTTGGAGTGGATATAGAGATTGCCCATTTGTCAATAAAAAGCATGTTAAAGAATGGTTTGATATCTCAGGCATAGATAACAGTGGAAGATACGCAATGATCTATAAGATTATGGTTTCTACTGCTATGAACGCTATCAAGAGAGAGTATCCTATAACCGCATTTGAGATAGAACAACTGATTAGAGAACTAGATAATGAAAGTTCTAGGAGATATGAAAAGCGACCGCTAAATGTGGAAGCTGACCGAGCTATAGAATACGCATATAGAAATGTATAAGGAGATTTGAATGACTTTTATTGCAGCAATGGATAACTCTGGCGGAAGTGCTGGAGGAGTGTTAGATATATACGGTCAAGAATGGACTGAAGATGATAAGATGGAAAAGGTAAATAAATTTCGATTAAGAATGGTATCTGATCCTAGTTTCACAAAAGAAAAAATTAGTCATGCTATACTCTATAAAGACTCGGTTTCTAGAGGATTAGTAGAAGATTTAAGACGTAAAGACATTGAATCGATTCTAAAAATTGATAGTGGCACAACAGAAAGAGGTATTCTAAAGGTTTTTGACGTAGATGGAATGATACGATTTGCATTAAGTCATGGTTGTGTAGGTACCAAAATGAGAAGTGTAGTAAAGGATCTTTGGGATATTAATGCTATATTGGATCAACAATTTCGATTTGCACAAAGAATTGCTGATGCTGGTCTTATCCCTATAGTTGAACCAGAAATTTCTATTCATAATTTTAATAAGCCTTCGGCTGAGATTGAATTGCAAGACCAATTAACAAATAGATGCCGAGACTTTAACGGCAGCCTTATCCTAAAATTAACAATTCCTGACGTGGCTGAAACGTATAGTAAATTATATAAATTCAATTCAGTTGAAAGAATTGTAGGTCTAAGTGGTGGTTATTCTACAAACGAAGCATGTGCTAGATTGACTCTTTCAACACATATGGGAGCTAGTTTTAGCCGAGCTTTAAGTGAAGGTCTTAGGTTTGATCAAACAGATGAAGAATTTTCAAACACAATTAAATCTAATATAGATAAAATATTTGTAGCTGGTAGTTACCATGTTACCAGATGAAAAAGAAGCAGAAAAAAATAGAAAAATCATTCTTAATTTAGCTGCTGA
>Ga0114999_10009812_pt1 | contig 10439 bp, 8 predicted proteins | sample ArcticOcean_MG_C_3_FD_89820 | JGI IMG/M metagenome (GOLD analysis project Ga0114999, IMG submission 89820) | Marine microbial communities from western Arctic Ocean - ArcticOcean_MG_CB8_126 | ecosystem: Environmental > Aquatic > Marine > Oceanic | place: Arctic Ocean: Canada Basin | collected... | reverse complement strand
TCACGTAAAACTGTTCTATGATATCTGTTAGTATAGATTGGTGCCCTATCATCCAGTCGTTCTGACCACTCTCTTACTAACTCATCGTAATTAATTTTCATTTGTGTAAGTGCCCCTTATTCGTAGTATACCATTTATGATATTGGGATATTGTTCCAACAGTAACTGGAACATTACCAGACGCCGTTCCAATAAGTTTTTCAAGTTCAACTCTTTGTACACCATTCATTTTATCAACGGCTTTATCTAATACAAAAACACTTTTAATTTTAACATCATATACTAAAAGTTCATTCCAATTCTGTCTTTGCCAATTTTTATTACCTTCAAGTCTCGTATCTGGTGCTACAAGACGTTTTTTAATTACATCTTTATTTTTTAACATCCATTTATTTGCTATATTAATATACATAGTAACCCATTTATATATTTGCATATTTTTTGCTTTTTTAGTTTCATCAGACTTAGTTTTGAATCCCTTATTTCTCATTTCTTTTTCTATTTTCTTCTCTGCTTTTTCAAAGTCATCCGACCATCTTGGTATATCAGTTTTCGTCACCATGTTATACAACTCATTTTCCATATCAGTTGATGCCATCCAAGGAATAAAAAACCATCTACGTCCTTGTTTATCTGTACCTGTGGCCATATCCATTATCTTTCTTGCCAATAAACTTCCTTGTATGTGAAACACTATACCACCAGTTGTTTGAATACCACCACCTGTAGCAAGTTTAGAGTCTATACCCATACGAGTAAATGCGGAAACAGGTTTCTTATTACCAAGTACATTTTTTACATTTTTAATATTCTTCAAATCTGTCATATGAAAGGCATTTACTGGTATTTTTTTACCAAGTATCTTCTCTATTATACCTGTTGTGAGTGGTACATAGTCTCTTTTCATCATATAATGAAGTACTGTTTTTGTCCAAGCTGGATATACCTTACCATCAAGTTTTACTTGTCCACCCTTTTCTACTAATAAATCTTTTAACTTAATCATCTTCAATAGTCTCCTTAACCCACTTATTTATTGGACTTGGTAAATCACCAACATCAAAATATCCCCAATCTGTATGTTCGTGATTTATTCTTGGAATAAATTTTGTCGTTCCCTTCAGCACATATAAATAAAACTCTCCACCTTTATCTTTCTTATAGGTATTTACTAATTCTGGAATACCATTTAATACTATTTGTGTTTCTTCTGTAAATTCTCTAACTGAACCAGCCAGTGGTTCTTCTCCAATTTGTATATGTCCTTTAGGAATATGCCATTTACCCGAATGTTCTCCTAAACACAATAATACTTTATCATTACAATAATATAAAACTCCGCCTGTATCATCAGAATCGTTATGTCCTTCAAATAATAAATCTTTAAGTTTAAGCATTAAATTTATCCGTTATATTTTCCATTTTATGATAGTTTTGCCCCTTAGCGATTTTAACTGGATACATACCACCTTGTTCTAAAATGTCCTTTACCATACCAATAAACCCCAACCCGTCACTAATTTTGAAGTCAAATAGAAATGAATCATAACTATAAAGAACTAACTTGCTTTCATAATCTTCTATCTTCGGAATCAGTTCCGCAAGAACTTTCATATTATTCTCTGTCTCCATCAACTGAATAAGGTAATTGAATACTTTATTCTTATTCATTTCGGATAGATTATCTCTATATATTCTCTTATTATAAATATCAGATGTTATAAAAGCTTCATCTTTATAGGTCTTCCAAGTCTTTTCTATATAATCATGAACTTTACCAAAAAATGGATTAAGTTGAACAATTTCTATTGGAATATGACCATACAAATATTTAAATGAAAGTTTTTTACTTTCTTCATAACCACACCCATAAAATTTAGACATATGTTCATGTACCGAACCATTGGGAAATTTATAATCAACTACATCACCAATCAACCTTAAATGATATGCATCATAATCCATCTCAACTAACATACCATCATCAAATCTACTAATATATTTTTCCCTACTACCATCAGTTTTATTTAACGCTGCAAAATTAGTACCACCAAATCTATTCGATGGTCTCCCAGTTGTTGTATATGGATTATACTCTGTATAAACTAAACCATCTTTAGTCATTAAACCATGTTGTTCTATATATTGTAAATTTTCTAATACATCAAAATTATAAGTCTCATAACAAGATGGTTGTTTACCAAGAGCAGATACTTTTATTTTATCAACAACTTCTCTACACCACTCAATGTGTTTCAATATAGGAACAACACAATTTAAATTAGAAAATTTATAAAAATGTGTATAAAAATATTGATGAGCATTAGTTAGTATATCATCAATCATAAGTGGTTCATTTTTTCGTAAATAATGCATCAATTGAATATCACATACATTCTCCCACTTTACAAAATGTAATAACTTCTTTTTATCATAAGTGTATACATTTTTTGATGTCTTAGTTAATGTAATATATTTATTATCTAAATTAATAGTATCAGAATGTTTAAATGGTAAAACATATTCATCCGTAGAATCATTAAGTAACCTAATATAAAATAGGCATAACTCTGTATCAATTGGGTGTTTATTTACATCACATTGTATAGGAATAACTACGGAATCGTTTTCTTCAAACTCTACCATGAATTTTTCCCACTCTTTGCGGGATTCTATTATAACCATTGACATAACCTTTACTTGTTAATAAATAGTCTAATACTTAGTCATTCTTTCAAGCTTTTTTATTAAAATTTGTTTTTCCCCTAAATCCGATGGATATCTATATTCATCTAACGCTGTAATTGATAAATCCGAAACTCCTTCTACAAATTTATCGGCTTTTTGAATTTGACTTATATTATTTGCCGCGACGTTTTCTCTTTTACCCTTAATTGACCATTTAATTTTAATTTTCTTATAGGTTTGTGGTACTTTCGCAAAACCAGTTGGGTCAATCTCAATTGCTACAGCCTCTGGATTAGAAGCTTTTTTTACAAAACAACGCCAGAAAAATCCCTTTTTAACATCAGAAGATTTAACTTTTGGTTTAAAAGGAACTGGTACATAACCAGGTACATAATTTTTTGCTTTCGTATATTCTTTAAAATCTGTTCCACCAATAAACCTAACTATAACTTCAGATTTATTTTCATCAAAATCGCCACCAGTAACATATATTTCTCTTCCATCTGTTATATACATTATATGATATGGTATATCTGGACTAACCCACGCTTTATCAGTATATTTAAAATCATTTATACCAGTTTTTCCAGCATAAGTTTCTATTCTGTTAGACATTTTAGTTAATTTTTTTATAAGATTTGTACTTTTAGGCATATATCTTTCCTAATTAGTGACCACCGTGGTCAATGTATTTTTTCCATCGCCAATGTCCGGCGTGTCCAAGAGCGTCTTGGCTTGCCATACGGTCGGCTGATTCGCGGTCTTCGCGTGTTGCTGTTCCTGTCGCTCTATTTGTTTCTTTGACACTTCCGTCTGAAAATGTTTGGTATACGACAGCCTCGTATACTGTTGTCCATATTGTGGGGTATTCACCTTTTGGTGTTTCAGATATTCTTGTACTTTCATACGTCGCTGGTATCTGATAATTTATTGTCGGTGGAGGCGGTGGCGGTGGAGGCGGTACCGGTTCTTCAAAAGTTTGTTCTGCTAAAAACGCGTCCATTTCGGCACCATCAATGTCAACATCACCTTCCATTTCTGCTTCTGCACCTGGTATTTCTATTTTGGGTCTTTCTGGTGGTGGGCCTGCCGGTACATAATCTGCTCGAGGCTTTCTCTCTAATGTAAATTCTTGATTTAAACTTAAATTGGCTCTTGTTTTACCCCTCGTTGGAAGCATCGCAACACCTGGTTCTTCTATAGTTTCATCGTTTTCGGCAGGTTCTTGTTCGGCTACTATTATCGCTTCAGTATTTGCCGTTGATACTTCTTGTTCTAATGTAATAATTTCTGTATCCAATACTTCATTAGTAAGTGATGTAGACTTTTGAGCAACTCCAGTTGATTCTATTTGTGGAGTTGGGTCTAATGCCGCTTCCTTATTGGGTCTCCAACTTCTTTAGGTGGATTTTCAGCCATTCTCATTAAACCTCTTATTGTAGTAACCCAACCATCAGTTCCTATACTATGTGATATATCTATTGCTTGAAACGCTACCCAACCATTATATTCTGGTGGTAAATAATTTGTAGTAAACGCATTACCAGGAACAATACCACCTATACCAGTAAGTACTATTTCTAATTCTAATGGTATAAGTAATGGTCTTGTTGTGTAACTACCTTCAGGACCAGTAGTAATTACTGACCTCATTATTTCATTCCACTTATATGCTCCGTCTACTTTTAACGCTCCCCATTCGTCATACATTTTTTCCTCATTAAATCTGCCCTTTAAATCTAATTTTTCATTTTTTCTAAGCTTCCCTATATTTGTTATAAACGTTGTTTCTTGGGCAATTCTGTTTTTTTCCGCTTCTTTGGCGGCCGCTTTCGCCTTTTCCCCATCGGGGTCTTCTTTTGCGTCTTTCTTTTCTTCTTTTGTCAATACCTTAGTTATCATTAATTCTGGTCCGCCAAAAGATGATAATCCTTTTTGTACATCTGCAAAACCTGTCCTATCATCTCCATATCCAAACGTTGGATACTCCCATGCCATTTTCATATCACCTATTGATTTATCTGGGTGTTTACCAATTGATTTACCATATCTTATAGAAGATGGATTTCCAGCAACAGATGGTGTCGAACCTTTACTATTTGCTCCAAACATAGCCGCTGTTTGCATAGAACTTGGTAACTTAGCTGTCAAACTATGTCCTTTTACAAGACTCTTCTCATTCATAACATTAAAAACAAATAATTTCCCCTCTACTTTACCATCTACTAATTTACTTATACCAGTTGATTGGTCTAATAAATCTACAACTTTATTTTCACTTAAATTTTCATCAATAACCATAACTCGACCAATACCATGTACAGTACTTGGAAAAGTTGCATCAGTAATTTTTAAATTCCAAATACCATATTCTTCATTTAATTTATTAAATATATTTTGCATACCACTTTCTACAGAAGTTACTCCTGCAAAAGCTTCTGATATTACTTCCCAATGTATTATAATATTTCTTAAATAACCAATAGTTGGGTCAGTTGGGTGTGCAAAGTTTTCAAAACTTTTTCCTTCGCCGGCGGTTTCAAACTGGTCTCTAAGTTCAAGAGTTCTTTCTGTATCATTACCCTTGTCAGAATCCATATTGGACTCATCAATCCATTGTCCAAGAAAAATAAATCGTTTTGGATTTGAAGTCATTAAATTTTTATGATTGCATATCTTAACAGATTCCCACATCCACTCACCATCATCACCTAATTTTGGTTTTCCATCTTCCATTACTGGTACTATACTTCTAAATGTTGAAATTAATTTCCCGTTCGAATTTATCTTTCCCAAAAACTTACTTACAATATTATCTTCCATCCAACCCCATGATACATATGGGCCTGCTTCATCAGAACCAATACCCTTTTCCAAAATAGATTTTAATATACCTTTTGGTTGGTCTGTATGTGCAACTGGATTCGTCCACAAATTTCCCCATATAGCACCTGGTTCTTGACATAATCCAGATATCTCATCATTTAATTGTTCTACAAATTGTTCAAGAGTTGGAGCATAATTACCTTTTGTTGCTTTAGCTCCTTCTTCATCCTTCTCGTCTCCGGCATCAGAGGCTTTTCTTGATGCTGTACCATCTGCCGCTGGTGCTATTTCACTTTTTGTTTGTTGTCCTAAAGTATTAACACCCAATGAAGTAATTTCTGTAGAACAATCAAATCCGCCATCATCGCGAGTCTTCCATTCAAAATTCTTAATAAGACCAGCCATAGCGTCATACTTACCCGCATTCTCCCATATCATATCTTGAATTTTTGAATACGCTGTTCCATCTTTTATATCGCTTTTACTAAAAAATCGTACATCAGAAAAATCCTTTGCCCTATTCCATCCCCATTCTAAAACAACTGGTTTACCATGACCCAAAAAGTGTGGTGTTAATCTTCCTATATCAGTATATGAATGACAAACCCAACTTACTGTAGCATTTCTAATTGCTTTAGTAGAACCTGCAAATTCAACACTAACAGAAGTAATACCTGGTAATGGTCTGAATCTATCCTCACGATACATAATTCTATCTCCCGCGGGATTTATAAAACCAGCATTTTCTTTATCAAATAAACTTCTATCATACATTTCTCTAAAACCACTTAGATGTTTAAATGTTGTATCTTCTCCTTCACCATCTTTAATTAATTCACCACCCATTATACAAACGGTGTCCATACCACCACGTGGATTAGCACGAGTTTCATATTCACCTGGTGTTGGTTCTTTAATATCACCAATTTTTTTGTCTTTTGGTATGAGATTCCCGTTTTTATCTGTTTCCGTATAATAAACATATTCCAAAGAAGAATCTATTGGTGAAAACATCCTAACCCACGCCGATTTAACATACGTATCTTTTATTGCTTTTCCAATATTAGCTTGCCCAGTATTAGGTTGAATATCTCTTACGAGAGCATTCTCCATCTTATGTAATGTTTTCCTAACGGCTGGATGTATCTCAGAAAGGTTTAGCATAACCCAATTCCTATTTGTTTAATCTATGTAATTCTTGTAGTATAGAATTTATATCTCTCGGTATACGAATTTTATCACCAACCTTTGGTCTTGATTCGTGTGAATAACCATTAGCTTTTGCAATAATCCACCAAAGTGTTGAGTCATCATAATATTTATGTGCTAACCAATCAAATCTTTCAAAATCTCGAGCAAAATGAAATGTATCAGTATCCCTGACTAATATTTCTGGATATCTCGTTATTTTAAGACTACGAACTCCATTCTTATCTTTTTTTACTTTAGTATATGAGTATCTATTCATTTATCACCGCTTGTATTTCGCCACGGTCAGGTTCAGAATCTTCATTACTGGCCGGGTCTGTTAAAAAAGTTTCATATTGTCCATCACCGCTTAACCAAGGTAAATCAAAGTGTTTACCTGTCATTGATAACGCATAATTTCCAATAAATTTAAACCCTATTGCTATTGTTAAAAATTTAGGTAATTGTAATGGTACGTCTATATCCCAACCACCACTATCTTCTATAGTTATACCAATACTATCTATTAAACCTGGCGTATTTTTATATAAATTACCAATAGTTAATTCAACAAATGGTGGTGTCATTAAACGACCACCAGTACCACCACCTTGTTTCCAAGATGGATACCCAAGACCCATGAGATAATTAACTTTCTCCCACAACGGAATCATTTCTTGTTTTGTATTAGGAAATACCTTAAAAGAAAATCCTATAGCTCTATCAGCACCACCATATGTATAAACTTTATCTGGTCTACCTATATATTGTGATTCATTCCAACTTGGTGATATAGTATCACTAATACCTTCCAATGTTGCTCTAAATACTATATATTTCTCATTAACTAAATCTTTAAATTTAAATGGTATAAAATCTAAATCAGAATCTTCACCATATGGTGTCATATTAACTCTATCTGTCAATTCATTTGCGTATTTTCCAGTTTGACCTTTTTTTATCAAACCTTTTAATTTATCATCCCAAACTGGTGAAATACCTGGTGTACCAGGTTGACCAACTGAATACATTATCTCTTTACCACGTTCTCTAAGTTCCATAACACCATCTAAATTAGTCTCTGTCTTTTTTTCTGCGGGAGTTTTTAAAGTTTTCTCATATATAACATCATCTCTTGCATTAGTTTCGCCTGGTAAATCACCATACGCTGACATAGCATAATTTCTAATAGGGTCTCTATCAGTTACAACACTTGGTGGTTGTGGTATTAAAAGTCTTTGTACATCACCTTCATCAACTATTGGTTTTATAATATCACTTGGTATATTAAATTCTGCTATACTATTTGGTTTGGAGTCTACTACACTCAAATATCTAGCTTGATTTACTAATAGAGATGGCCACCTCTCAACTGGATTAGATTTACCAGCATCACTATTTGGATGATGTCTCCACATCATACCACGAGCAAGTAATATAGACATACCATTACCATCTTCTCTATTATCAGGCCACTTAGACATGGGATGATACTTACCAATATTTGTACCAGTAGAACTATTATCCCAATCATCCGTCTCTATATCAGTTCCCCACAAATTACTCCAAAATAATAATTGTGTATCATCATTACCAATTGCACCACTCTTTAAATCCTCATCGTCTACATTTTTCCATATAAGACCTGGCCCTTGAGCTTTACCACTCATAACCAACGATAATGAATCTTGATATCTTGTATATGGCCCACGATGTAAATCTCTAGCCCAATCCATCTCATTTAAATGACCACCTACCCATCCAACTCCGGCGTAAACTGATTTACCAATACTCAAAGCTCCTCCACCAACTGTAGTAGTTATATTCTTACCTTTAGACCATATATTCTTAGTAGAAGTTTTAATTTTAGTCCAATCAATTTTAAATCCACTGGATTCATTTTGTAAGATATCTGTTGGTGCTTCAAGTTTAGCTCGTTGTTCATGATGTGGAAAGTATGTACGAAATCTTTCAAGTATTGGTGCAATTGTTTTCGACCCAGCAGAAAACTTCTCTTTACCGAAATTAACAGCGTCACCTGTAAAATGAATAGTACTTTTAGCCGCACTTCCTAATAAATTCAAAGCCGCTCCAGCGGTTTTTCCAGCAGACGAACCAAGCTTTTTCAAACCACCAATTAAATCTTTAGCACCATCCATAGCGGCTACCATTGATGTACTAAATGAACCATGACTTTGTGCATGTACCATTGGTACAATTGATATCAATCCAAGTGGATTCCATTGTCGTGTATGTTCAAATGGATTTAACTTATAAAATAAGAATTGTTTAACACCAAAAGTAAGACCTTGTGGTGTAAGTATAAATTTTCCTATTCTTTTAACATCATCAACTGTTCTACCAATCATTGTACTTACCATACCAAGTCCTGGTACACCACTAACAGCATCAAGTCCTGCTTTATTACCAATTTCTTTTATAATAAATGGTTGGTCAAATCCTATAACATTATTATCTCTATAAGGTAATTTATCATATTGTCCTTTAGTAGATAATTCTGTATTTATTGTTCCACTACTATTATATGAATTAAACACTTCTGGCGTTTCTAAACTTGGAAAATTAAATGGTTGTCGTGGACTTCTACTCATGTTTGGACTATTATCTGTTGTAATATTAAACCAATCAATCATTACTGGTGTTTCAAGTGAAGTTATATCTGATAAATTAAATGGAATGTTATCTGGTCGTGTAAATGATAATATATCTGATAAATTAAATGGATTATTCTCTTGTTGAAAAGAAGTCACATTAGATTGTTCAAATGGTATTACATCAATATGACCTTCCCAATTACCACCATGAGCTAATGTAGAAGTAACACTACTAATATTAAAACTTGGTACATCTAAACCAGATGTATGTCTACCAATTGGATTTGTATCAACTACTTCTGGAACACCATTCATAGTAAATAGTGTCGCTGGCCCACTAAAGTTAAGAGTAAATCCTGTTGCGTTAAGATTTGGAAAATAATCTACTGGCCCAGGATGTGAATTTCCACCCAACGATGTTGGTTGACCTAAATTATTACCAGTAGAAGAACCTAATGCCGTTCCGGCTCCAATAGCTAAGTCACTTGTTAAATTAACTAATCCCATATTATGCCTCCGCTAAGTTTTTGACTTTACCAGTTAAACTACTCATTAAATCTTTATTAGTACTTTCTAAAGCAACAATAGCAGATATCACTCCATCTAATTTATCATTTGTTAACGTCATGTCCGTGACACTCGTAATCGTCTCTGATTCTGCTCCAACTTCTTCTCCACCACCAGCTAACGCCATACCTAACATACCAATACTACCTAACGCCATCAATACAGGTAAAGCTGGTAACAAGGCTAACGCTCCAATGGCTAACAGACCCATTCCCATTCCCAATGTACCAAAAGCACCAGCTAAACAAATATTCCACTTGCTAATGGAACTAATGTAGATAGTAATGGTGAGAAAGAAGTCAACCCTTCTGCTAACATTCCAAACCCAGTTCCTATAGCTTGTATAGCGTGTCCTAATACAAGTAATGCCGCGGCGATGAGTAACATGGCGGCTGCGCCCGCTATTATAGCAAGAGCACCAACACCACTCATCATTAACGCTCCAATAGCTACTAATACTAATACCAATCCAAGTAAAGCGACACCAGCCTTAGCTAAAGAACTCCATTCAACACTCCCAAACTCTTGTAGAGCTTTAGCAGTTACCCATAACGC
>Ga0114999_10009811_pt1 | contig 10439 bp, 10 predicted proteins | sample ArcticOcean_MG_C_3_FD_89820 | JGI IMG/M metagenome (GOLD analysis project Ga0114999, IMG submission 89820) | Marine microbial communities from western Arctic Ocean - ArcticOcean_MG_CB8_126 | ecosystem: Environmental > Aquatic > Marine > Oceanic | place: Arctic Ocean: Canada Basin | collected... | reverse complement strand
TCGGCGGGCGCGTCTTCCTGAATGAAATGACGACCCGGAACTGTCACTTCGGTTTGATTCGGCCAACCACGGCAGAACTCACGCTGGCTGCCGACCAAGATACTTCCAGGGTCGGCGTTGATGAAAAGCTTGACAACCGCGTCGTCTTCGCTCAACCACTTGCCGTAGCCATCAACGATCTCGTAAACGTCGGCAGGTTCGCCGTCGATTGGAATTTCGCGCGGCCAGGTTAGTGTTGGACGTCGGCTTTCCCCCGGTTCGACGTACGGTTTCCGGTAGCGCTGCATCTCCTCGGCGCTAAGCGCACGCAAGACTGAGGCCGGCAGTACCCGGTCGACGAATATGTTCTTCTCAAGAACCAGTTGTTCCCCAACCGGTGCACGGAAGCCCTCGAATACCTTGCGCGAAGACTCTGGCCAATCCGCCCAAACCAGCGGCTTCACGATTGTTTCCATGTACACGATCCCGGCAAGACGATCCCGGTTTCTTTGCGCCCAATAGAATCCCAGCGCCCCTCCCCAATCGTGTACGACCAGGATGACCCGCTTTAGGTCGAGGGCATTGAACCAGACATCGAGGGTCACCGAATGGTCGACAAAGCGGTAGGAACCGGTGGGCGTCGGTCCAGAATCACCCATGCCCATCAGATCCGGGGCGTAGCACCGGCCGAGTTGGCCGACATGCGGGATAACGTTTCGCCATAGGTATGACGAGGTCGGGTTCCCGTGCAGGAAAACGATTTCGTAGCCGCTAAAATTTCCTGTCTCAATATACGAGATCTCGGTCCCGGCAACTGATATCCGCTGGCGGGGATGGGTATCGTGCGGTGCAGGCGTGGTCAGCGGCATAGAATGGATCTTTAGTGTTTGGGAAAAAGCGCCTAAGCGCTGCTGGCGCTTACGCCGCCGTCGACGACGAGTTCAGCGGCAGTAACGTATTTAGCATTGTCGGACGCAAGGTAGAGTGCCGCATATGCGACATCCCACGCATCGCCCATATGTCCCATCGGACACTGGGCGTGACGGATATCTTTCATTTCCTGAACGTCACCGTCCGCGTAGGCGCCCTGGAGCGAATGTTCGACCATGGGTGTATCCATCAAGCCCGGGAGGATTGCGTTGCAGCGAATTCCCTGCGCCGCATATTGCATCGCGATCGATCGGGTTAAGCCAAGCACACCTGCCTTGGTCGCCGAGTAGGCGACATAGGGCACGCCCATCCAACGAATTCCTGCGATCGACGCGACATTGACGATCGCGCCATGTCCCTGATCGATGAAATACGGCAAAACATACTTGCAGGTGAGAAACATCGACTTCAGGTTCACTTTATCCACGCGATCCCAGGCCGCCTCGGATAGCTCAACCGGGCCGCCGACCTCGGCGATCCCGACGTTGTTATGGAGAACGTCGACGGACCCGTATTGCGCGATGCATTGTGCGACCATACCGGCGACTTGGTCCGCCTGGCTCACATCGGTTGCGACCGCAAGGCATTCGCCGCCTTCATGCTCGATGATGTCCTTGGTTTCGCTGGCGGCGTCCTCATTGATATCGGCGGCGATGATCTTTGCGCCCTCGCGCGCGAACAGAACGGCCACAGCTTTGCCGTTGCCCCAGCCAGGACCGATGGATCCAGCGCCAGTGACAATGGCGACCTTGTCGTTGAGTCGTTCGCCCATTTGGATGATGACTTGGGTCGTTGTTGGTTTCGTTGAAACAAATGGTTTAGCGCGACTGGCGTTGATCTTCCATATCCATTTTTTTGCTGGGCGGGCTGGCAGTGTCGTTTAGAGCCCAATCATATCGGTGGGTGTCGATCCGATTGGCCGAGGCGAGACGCTTTATTAGTGCTGGGTTGGCGAATTGTCGGAGGTGGTCGATTACGCCACGGTCGCTACGCCCGAAGTCTGCCTTATACCAATCATACAGTTTTGATCCGACGACACGATCATCATCGAATGCCACGCCAGGGGTGGTTCACATAGTCGCGTGCCGCGGCGACGAGCATCTCTTCGAGCCGATCGGCGGAATAAGCTCGCGAAGCAAGGTTCGGGCAACCGATAGAAGCGCAATTTACGACGTAGTGGATGCGGGCATCTTTCCAGATCGGTCGAAGTATCTGGTGCTCGATGTCGTCAAGACTGAGTTGTTCGCTCTCGACCACGACGAGCTTTTTACCCCTCGGGCCGTTCGAAAAAAGGCCCGGTGAAATGTCGATGTCGAGAATGGTTGCTACCGGATAGTGATCGATGACGGTTCTTTCGGTGAGCGCGTTGTAGAGGTTGATCCAATATGCCATCTGGGTGGCCCTGGCGAACCTGCTTATCCGCACCATCGCCAGGCTGCTGATGTAGTTGTCGAGCACTGGCCGGTCGCTGGTGGCGATCTCTCCGTAGCGAATCCGGTTTACGCCGTCGGCACCGACTTCGACATGTGCTGAGAGGAAACGGTCCCACTCGCGATGATCGATCGTCGCCCGTTCGTTGGGGTCATGCGCTTGCCACTTGGCCCAGAGTTCGGCCTTCGGCGCTGCGCCGACCGGTTGCGCGCCGACGAGGATCGCCGTGAAAAGAAACGCGAACGCCGTTGTCCAGAAGCCGTAGGAAGGGGCTGTAGGCAGGTCCATGCTCACCAACTAAATGAAAAATACGAACTTAATCTCAAGATCGAAATCGCTCGTGCCCATCACAATGTCGTAGGTGGTGATGTGCTAAAATTAACGATTGAAAACCACAGTTAGATATCCGCTCGTCGATCCGTAGATCAGATCGAGCCGTCCATTGCGCGTGAGGTCATAGGCAACGACATTAGTCGTGATCTCACCTTGGGTGTTTTCGATGCGGCGGATTTCGGTCATTTGACCGCGGGCAAAACTCAGTAGCGCAGAGCGCGACGGTCGGCCGTGGGCACCGCGATATCAGGAAGGCCATAGCCATCAAAGTCGGAGATTGCAGATAGCCGTAAATTGCGCGAGCCCATCCGGTGGTTAGAGAATCCGCGATAGCGTGCAATTTCGACTAACTTGCCGCCGTCTAGTCTGTAAAACATGAGGATGCCGCCGATGTGGGGCGTGCGAACAACAGCAATCTCGACCCGACCGTCGCCGTCGAAATCCGCTGCGCCCACTGGGTTGAGCCACCGATGGGTGAGGCTGATCGGTTCCGATTCAGCGAGCGGCGTGATCCGGCCTCGTGCCATCCCAAATACAGCGACCGCGGCGCCACTATTTAGGTAGGACTTTACGGTTAGGATTTAGTCGCTACCGTCGCCGTCGATATAGACGATCCGTGCGAGGCGATCCTCGAAGACGGAATCATTGGCGAGTTGGTAACTGGCGATCGTACCCACGGGATCCTCTTCGGCGAATCCGCCAGCATCGACGGCATCCCCGAGGACTCCGTGCTGGTAACAGTTCGTGGGGGTCGTGAGCCAGGCGGCGCGCACATTGCGCGCCCCGCGCAGGACGATTCCATCGGGTAGCATTCCCGGCCGGCGTTCAGGATTTGCGGGTTGAAATTTGGTGCGTGTAATTGGCCAAACCGAGAGCGGCCAGCCTTGCACCCGAAAAAAATTACTATCTCGATCCTGTACCATCAGGCCGAGTCGATCGTTGGTCAGGATCCGCACGATATTGGGCTCGATCAAAAGGGTTTGGTGTTCTAAGCGCTGCGCGCCAGCGCTCTGGCCCGCTGTTGTTGCCAATAATCCGAGGCTAACGAAGGCGCAGATGGCCCGCGACAGACGCGACCCACGACCGATGCTCATGCCATAGCTAGAGTTGTGTAATCCGGTCCGGTTCACAATCGAGTTCGCTCCGACAGAAACTAACGGCGGCCTCGCGCGCACCGCTTTCGTTGTCGTGCGAATCACCAAGACAGACTCGTTGGCCGTCGCGCCATACCGACCATAAGAAATCCGTTTTGCCAGCTCTGGACCAGCGATCGATGATCACTTCGATCATTTGCGTAAGCCTGTGATCAGTCCTGTTCGGGCGTGTCGGTGAGTCTACGGCGTTGTTCGGCGGTCGCTTTCTCATCGATAGCCAGCGTGCTCGGCACCAGCACCACACCATAAAAACGCTCGGCTGCGTCGGCGGTCACGTAGCCTTGGCGAACGTCTTGCTGCACAAGTTTCGGTTCGCGGTCTAGCGGATTGCCGAATCCGCCGCCGCCGCCAGACCGTAGAACATAGGCATCACCCTTCTTCAGGCGGGCGGTCAATACTTTGCCGTTGGTGAACGAGGTTTCCGCCTAGCCGACCCGACGCAACCGAACTTGGTTGCCGGAACCATGACGACCACCGTCAAGACCCCAGGGCGCGCAGTGGACGCGATCGACCTGGGCGTTAAACGTGATGTCGTCAAGCGCGCGGACAACCTGTTCGCAACCGAGGCCGCCGCGATACAGGCCTGGGCCGCCCGAGTTATCGCGCAACCCATAGCGCTCGACCAGCAACGGATACTTCACCTCGACTTGCTCGGACGGACCATTATGGGTGTCGCCGTCATTGATCGGTATTGTCGCGGAAACGCCGTCTTCGGTTAATTTGGCGCCCCATCCACCGCCGAGCAAACCGCCGACATAAATGAATAATTTGCCATCGCTCGGACCAAAGCCGTTGACATTGACGGCCAGCAAATCGGCATGATGGCCGGCGATTACGCGGTCGGGGATGGCTGGCTCCAGCGCTTTGAAAATTGTGTCGATGACGGTCATTGGAAACGTCATCCACCAGCGCATGGGCGCCGGCTTTATGGCGCTGATAACTCGACCCATCGGTAGAATGATTTTGAGGGGCCGGAAGGCGCCATCATTGATGGGATAGTCGCGCGGCGAGGTCAGACATTTGAATGCGACCTGAACGCATGACCGACCCGCCGTTTCACCCGAATTATAGAATCCTTGGACCTGTTCGCTGACGTCGCTTAGGTCGACGGTCATCTCATCGCCCGCCACCGATACCCGCACGCGGATCGGGATCCGCTTGCCAATGCTAACCCCGTCGTCATCCATGAACGACTCGGCTTCGTAAGTACCGTCGGGAATATCTCGAACCATCTCGCGCGCCGCCGCTTCGCTCTGGTCCATTAGAACTTCGATGCTGGCCAACACCGTGTCTGTCCCATAGCGGTCCATCAGTTCACCGATTCGGCGCTCGCCGACCTTAATAGCCGCGAGTTGGGCGCGCAGATCGCCCATTGCACGCTCGGGCAAGCGCACGTTCATAGCGATAATTTCTTCGATCTCCTTATTAACCTCGCCGGCCCGGTGGTACTTCAGGATTGGGAGTTGCAGTCCCTCCGAGAAGATGTCGGTTGTCATGCCATCGAGCGTGCCGCCGATATCCGGCCAGTGCGCCATGCACGCCGCGAATGCGACAAGCTTTCCCTCGTAGTAGATCGGCAGCGAGAACGTCATGTGATTGAGGTGGCTGCCGGTGATGTAGGCGTCGTTTGTGAGCAATACGTCGCCGGGCTCCATGTTCTCCGGCCCAAACTTGGCGAGTTTCGCTTTGACGGTTTCGGAAAGGCCGCGAATGAACATTGGCAAACCCAGTCCGATGGAAATGGTTTCGCCTTTTGCCGTGAACAGCCCGACCGTGAAGTCGAGCGCTTCGTAGATGATCATGTTGTAGGCGGTACGCATCAACGTGAGTTTCATCTCGGTGGTCACGGCCTCGAACGCATTGCGAATGATCTCGGTCGTAATCGGATCCCCCCCGCCCTGGCGTGGTTCGCTGACCATCGATTGCTCTGCCGTGTTGAGACTCATGAGATTTGACCCCGAACTTCGATGACGAGATTGCCGAAGTCGTCTACTTCGCCCCGATCACCGGTCAATACTACCGTGGTCGAGGCGTGTTCCTCGACCAGCGCTGGGCCGTCGATGCGGTTGCCGGCTTGTAATCCATCGCGTCGAAACACCGGACAGTCTGTAAACCCCCCTGCTTCGGCGAAGTAGACGGAACGGTGCTCGATGCGAGCGTCCGATGTCGGCTCGCTCGCGCCGCGTTCAATTTTTGCTAAGGGTGGTTTTGCCAACACGCCGGCGACGCTGGTTCGCAAGCTCACGATTTCAGCCTGTTCCTCGGGCGCGCCAAACCCGTAGCGGATTTCATGGGTGCGGTCGAAATGCGCCTTGATCGCCTCCTGATCGCCAGCAGCAAAGACATGGCCCGGTAGTGCAACCGTGACGGCGTGTTCTTGGCCGATGTATCGCATATCGGCGCTTCGGGTGACGACGACGTCGTTGGTTTTGACACGCACGTCTCGAACCAACGCATGGCCCTCGACTTCCATCGCGGCGTAGCGCGCTTCCAAGTCATCGAACGTCATGCGCCCGAGCGGGCAAAACCACGACTGGACGAAATCGTAGCGGACATCGGCAAACAGCATGCCAAACGCTGAGAAATGCCCGGGAGCCGGGGGAATAATGACCCGTTCAATACCGAGTTCGCGAGCAAGGGACGTCGCATGAAGCGGCCCCGCACCACCATAAGCGACCATGCCGAAGCCTACCCCCATGAGGCCCCGCTCAGTCGTCACGCCGCGCACCGCATTCGACATCGACGCATTGGCGATGCGGAGAATTCCTTCGGCGGCTTCGGTCACTGATAGACCCACCGGCGCCGCGATCTTCTCTTGCAAGGCAAGCTCGGCAGCCTTTTTGTCGAGTTTTAACTCCCCGCCTAGGAAACGATCAACGGCCAGCCGGCCGAGCAACAGATTGGCGTCGGTCACGGTTGGCGACGTCCCGCCGCGCCCGTAGCAAACCGGGCCTGGAACTGCGCCGGCGCTTTGCGGGCCGACCCGCACGGCGCCGCCGGCCGCCACGCGCGCAATCGAGCCGCCGCCGGTGCCGACCTCGAACACATCAATCATCGGGACCTGGACTGGGAGACCCTCGGCGTAGGGGCCAATCAATGCCGATCCGGTGGTTAGGGCGACGCCGTCATAGACCACACCAGCTTTGGCGGTGGTCCCTCCCATATCGAATGCGATCGCGTTTTCCATGCCGATCGCCTGGCAGAGGGCTTGGCTGCCGATCACGCCTGAAACCGGACCGGATTCTAGCATGCGAACACATTCACGTTTGGCGCGTTCCGGCTCGAAGAGACCACCGGTCGACTGGACGACCAGGAAGGTACCCTTGAAATCAGCATCTTCGAGAAATCCGTCGATGCCGCCGATATATTCTCTCACCTTCGGGCCGACATAGGCGTTGGTCGCGACCGTCGAGGTGCGCTCGAATTCACGATATTCCCGTGCGAGTTCGTGTGAGGCGGTAACAAAGAGGTCGGGGTAGGCTTCTTCGATGAGTTGTTTGGCGCGGATTTCGTGATCCGGGCGACGGTAGGAATGCATAAACAGGATCGCAACGGCCTCCACGCCCAGCGCTTCCAACCTGCCGGCTATCGCCAATACCTCATCGTCGATTAGTGGTTTGAGAACCTCGCCGGCCGCCGTTACGCGTTCGGAGATCTCAAAGCGCAAAGCCCGTTCAATTAGCGGTTGGTGTTTGCGAAAATAAAGGTCGTAGGAATCGGGTCGGTTGATCCGGCCGATCTCGTAGATATCGCGAAACCCTTCAGTGGTCAGCAGCGCGGCTTTGGCGCCCTTGCGCTCCAACACTGTATTGATGGCAATGGTCGATCCATGAAGAAACAGATCGACGTCGCTTAGACTTAGATCCGTCTTGTTAATGCTGTCGGCGATGCCGCCGACCAGCGCCTGCGGCGTCGACAAACTCTTACCGAAGATAAGCTCGCCGCTCTGCTCATCAAACGCGGCGATATCGGTAAATGTTCCGCCAATGTCGGCGGCGAGGCGGATCTGAGGTGAACGATCGTGGCTCACGGGACTTTTCAAAGATGGGCAAAAGGTGGAAAAAAGGCGGGCATAAGGTAGGAATGGTCGAGCACCGGCATCATAGCCGCCGTGTTTTAAAAGGGAAGATGGCGAACGCTGAGGGTAACAATCAATTGCGCCTTTGCGTGCCAACTAAGGTGGCTTACAGTTATCGCGGTGGAGCGATGAAAGAGGCGCCTGATAAGCCTCAAGATACCGCACCACTGTCGACCTATTTTCACGTTATGGGAGGCCTCTAATGAAGGCGAACCGACTAATTTCAAGTGCTATCGGCGCCGTGATTGCCGTAGCGATCCTCGCATCGAGCGGGCCGGTGCAAGCAGACCTTAAGATGAGACTTGAGTGGACACCGATCCTGATCCACTCCTGGTATTTCCTGGCCCAGAAGAACGGTTGGTACAAAGAAGAAGGCGTCCGAGTCACGTTCGAGCCCGGTGCCGGGTCGGTGAATACGACGCAGATCGTTGCCGCGGAGAGCCACGACATCGGTCAAGCGAGCCACAGTGCAATGACGGTCGGGCGTTCGAAGCAAGACCTCCCGGTTAAGGCAATCGCCTCGCTAATCCGCAGCAACGAGATGGGGATTTTGGTACCGAAGGGCTCGGGCTGGAAGTCGCCCAAAGATCTCGTCGACAATAATGTGAAGATCATCACATCGCCGGGTGGCTTCGACGTGCCGTTTTTCGAGGCGTGGTTCAGGTTGTCTGGCACCAACGTGAAGAAAGCGGATTTTCTCAACGTTTCCACCAAGCTGAAGGGGTCGACCTATATCGGCAAGACGGGTGACGCACTCAGCACCTCGCCGGCATATTTCAACGCCATCTTCGGGGCCGCACGGCCTTCAGACTTTTTCATGATGTCGGAAGTTGGGCTCAATATTCCCGGCACCGGCATTATCGCCAGCGAAAAAGCGATCAGAGAGAAGCCCGACGAAATTCGCGGCTTCCTAAAAGCCACGATGCGCGCATTCGATCACATCATCGGCGAACGTAACTACGAAGATGGTTACAACGCATTGCGGGAAATGCGTCCCGAGGTAAAGGCAAAGAAGAGTATTGTGATGGGCCAGTTCAAGGACCATCAACGCCTTGGCCTGTGGGTTACCGAAGCAACCACGGGCAAGCCCTGGGGCTATATGGCTCCTTCTGATTGGGCGACGGCGGTCAAAATCATGACCGATTCCGGCGTTATCAAAGCAGGGCACAACCCGACTGAATTTTATACCAACGAGCTCCAGCCGGCAGTCACCAACTAAACAACCGGCATAACCCGACTAAAGCGCCGCTCACTGAGCGGCGCTTTTTCTGTTACAAGCTAAAGTTATTGTGCGGACGCCGCGCTTTAGGACTAACTGGCATTTTAGGAGGCACCATTGCGAGTTTTATCCATATTGAAATGGGCCGGGGTCCTGATTGTGGCCCTCGTCGTTGCCCCTCATTACCGGCAACATTCGCATCGTCATGCTGGTGCTTATTGAGCCCGACATCCTCCTTGAGACCAATGCACGCTTCGCCCGCCCGATAGGCGATGACGTTTGCGGGGGCAAGCGGGTCGGCCATCGGAACGCTCGGTCTTGTCCAATACCGCGGCTAAGAAAGTTGCCAGCGGCGGCCACTCGTAGATGCGGCAAATCAAGCTGTCTGGGATTTGATCCGCGCAGATCGTGTGGTTGATTGTCTTAAATTGCTTAAGCGCCGGGTGATTTTCCGCGAGCTCAGCAGGTCGATCATCGAAATAGATGTTGTGGCGCCTCTTGTGGACGAACGAGGCGCTATCAAGCAAAGGCTTCACTTCGCGAACACAGCGCTCGAGCGTCGCCGGGCGCAGAAATTCCTCGAGGTTGAACAAGCCTTGTTCAGATAGCTGCCGACGGCAGCTATCAACGAAAGTGTTCGCCGCTTCGGTGCCGAGTGTATCGAGCGGAAACCGTTCGAGATCCATGAACTCTCTCAGGTCGCTCGATCAATGCTGGGCGTTGAGGAGGGGTGCGAGGTTATCACCCAGGATGGCACTGGCGGCTTGTTCGTCCAAGCTCCGCACGGTGGGGATAGCCATCTCCCCCTGGGGGTCGGCGATCTCGAAGGGTTCATCGGATCCGTAGACCACGCGGTCGGCGCCGACCGTTTCGATCAGGAAGCGCAACATCTCAGGCGCACCCACGGCGGTGTCGAAAAACAGCTGCTGATAATAGGAACTGGGCGGCCGGGAAATATTCTTGTGGCAGTCTTCGTTTCTTTCGAACTTGGGCGCGGTGTAGCCAAGATCAATACGGCCGCGCATGAAAACCAAGTTGCCGCCGCCATGGGCCAACGCGAGATGAAGATCGGGATGACGCTCGAACACGCCGCCGTAGATCATCCGTGTGACCGCCAGAGTCGTTTCGTTGGGCCAGGCGAGCACGGTGTTCAGCGTATAGTCGCCCCAGCGCTCTAGCTTGTCTGCGCTGGTTGGGTGCATGAACACGATGAGCCGTCTTTTCTCTATCAAGCCGAATAGTGGATCGAGTGACGCGTCGTCGAGCGGGCGATCACCGCCGTAAGTTCCAATTTGCACGCCGACAAATCCATGCT
>Ga0114999_10009810_pt1 | contig 10439 bp, 10 predicted proteins | sample ArcticOcean_MG_C_3_FD_89820 | JGI IMG/M metagenome (GOLD analysis project Ga0114999, IMG submission 89820) | Marine microbial communities from western Arctic Ocean - ArcticOcean_MG_CB8_126 | ecosystem: Environmental > Aquatic > Marine > Oceanic | place: Arctic Ocean: Canada Basin | collected... | reverse complement strand
TCTGGAGTGATTTTGTCACAGTTCCAGATGAGGCAGCAGAATTCGAAGTGGTTGGCCAGCAATGGCATTGGACGTATCGTTTTCCCGGCGTTGATCAACAATTTGGTAATGTGGATGTTCGACACATTACTGAAGATAACGCTTTTGGGATGGACCTAGAGGATCCTGCGGGACAGGATGATATTCTAGTAGCAAGCCCCATTGTTCACCTGCCCGTTAACCAGCCAACTCGAGCATGGCTTCGTTCTAAAGATGTGCTTCACGATTTTGCCGTACCACAGTTTCGAGTAAAAATGGACCTAGTGCCCGGACATGTTACTTACACTTGGTTTACGCCTACTGTCGTCGGGGAATACGAAATCCTTTGTGAAGAACTTTGCGGAATGGCTCATTTTGCAATGAGAGGCAGGGTAGTAGTTGATGAGCCTGTTGATTTTGACTCTTGGCTAGAAGAACAACCAACCTATGCAGAACTTCTGGCTCAAGGGACGGGTGATCCAGCACTTGGACAAGCAAGTTACGGTCTGTGCGCTGCCTGTCATGGTCCTCAGGGTGGGGGAATGCAAGCCCTTAATGCTCCTCGGATTGCAGGTCTCAATAAGCGTTATCTGGAACGTCAGTTAGGCTACTACCGTGACGGCGTACGTGGCACACATGAGCTAGACACTGCCGGCATGATGATGCGCCCTATGATGGCCGCACTGCCAGACCAAACTGCGATACGTAATGTTGCAGCATATATAGAAACGCTGACAGTTGAGACTCCACCAACCACTGTACTAGGGGATATCGAACGGGGAGCAAAACTTTACACGAATTGCGTAGCTTGTCATGGGAAGGATGGCCAAGGCCTCTGGACCATGAATGCGCCTGCTCTAGCCGGACAACATGACTGGTATCTTGCCACTCAACTGAAAAATTTCAGGGAAGGAGTTCGTGGCTCTCACCGTATGGATCTCTATGGCGACCAGATGATGATGCTAGCAAATGCTGTACGGGAAGAAGAAGATGTTAACGATATCCTCGCCTACCTGAATACTTTATAGATACTTCGACCTTAATTTAATAATGAATAAAATAATTGCCGTTCAGCATCTGAGTGTAGTTTCAACGACCAGAAGGAGTCACTGATGGCTTATGTTGCATTCGCAGATCGCGATACACACTCCCATGATCCAGATACATTTCTTACAAAATATATTTGGAGCCAGGACCATAAGGTCATTGCCATACAGTATGCAATTACTGCCATAAGCGTTGGCTTGGTTGCGCTTGTTTTATCACTTTTATTTCGGTTACAACTAGGTTTTCCAGATAGTTTTTCGCTTGTCAAACCGAACGAGTATTACCAGTACGTGACCATGCACGGAATGATCATGGTTGTTTATCTTCTGACGGCCCTGTTTCTAGGAGGCTTCGGCAACTATCTCATCCCATTAATGTGCGGCGCCCGAGACATGGTATTCCCATATCTAAACATGCTCAGTTTCTGGTTTTACCTATTAAGCGTTATTGTGCTCATGTCTAGTTTCTTTGTCCCTGGTGGGCCTACAGGTGCCGGTTGGACCTTGTATCCACCTCAGTCTATCAGCCCTGGGACACCAGGCGTGGATGGCGGCATTGTATTAATGATCCTATCACTGGCTATCTTTATAGTAGCCTTCACGATGGGCGGTCTAAACTATGTCACGACCGTACTTCAGGCACGGGCACGAGGTATGACGCTGATGCGAATGCCGCTGTCAATTTGGGGCATTTTTGTCGCTACAATTCTAGGCCTTCTAGCATTTCCTGCTTTATTTGTAGCGGCCATAATGCTGTTTCTAGATCGAGTAATAGGGACTAGCTTTTTCATGCCTGAGATGCTCGCTATGGGCAACACCACCGAGTATGGCGGCGGAAGCCCGATTTTGTTTCAGCATCTGTTCTGGTTCTTCGGTCACCCCGAGGTATATATCGTAGCCTTACCAGCTTTTGGCATGGTATCTGACGTACTGAGCGTGCATGCGCGAAAGAATATCTTTGGGTACCGCATGATGGTCTGGGCAATTGTCGCTATTGGCGCGCTCAGTTTTGTCGTCTGGGCGCATCACATGTATGTAAGCGGAATGAACCCTTATTTTGGCTTTTTCTTTGCTACAACGACACTTATTATTGCCATACCAACAGCGTTAAAAGTTTACAACTGGATCCTGACGCTGTGGCGAGGAGATCTTCATCTCACAGTACCAATGCTGTTTGCTATCGGCTTCATCTTTACCTTTATTCACGGTGGGCTTACAGGGTTATTTTTGGGCAATGTAACTGTTGATCTGCCCTTATCAGACACCTACTTTGTCATCGGCCACTTTCACATGGTGATGGGCGTGTCGCCAGTCTTAGTTTTATTCGCGGCAATTTATCACTGGTTCCCAAAAATTACCGGTCGCATGTTTCATACAGGACTTGGGAAGCTACACTTTTGGTTCACGCTGATAGGTACATATTCCATTTATCTCCCTATGCATTACCTCGGAATTCTAGGGCTTCCGAGGCGATATTTTGCCTACGGAGATACTGATTTCATTCCAGAATCTGCTCATTTAATGAACGCCGGAATCACCATTGCTGCATTGCTGGTTGCTGCCGCTCAGTGTCTTTTCTTCATTAATGTCATATGGAGTCTCGCCAAAGGGAAAAAGGCTGATCCAAATCCTTGGCGAGCGGCTTCACTAGAATGGCTGACCCCTGATACGCCACCAAAACACGGAAACTGGGGGGCGGAATTACCCGAGGTTCATCGTTGGCCTTACGACTACAGCGTACCTGGTGCGACACAAGACTTTATTCCACAAACCGTGCCAGCCAATTCTGGAGTTGCTCCACGTAACGAACAGGAAACGGAAGGCTAAGTGAACGTTCCTCTGCTTTTCGTTGCACTCGGTGGGGCACTAATGGTTTGGTGCTATTTAATAAGTCGACTGCAAACAAAACCTTGGGTAATGAAAGGTTTGATACAGGAACAAGGTCCTATAGCTTTGCCCGCATCCAGGGTTGGACTCTGGGTTTTTCTGGCCGTTGTCACCAGCTTATTCGGGCTATTCGCTGTGGTCTATAACATGCGTGCTGAGTTTCCAGACTGGCGTCCGCTCCCAGATCCAACCCTGCTCTGGTTAAACACCGGACTGTTAATTCTAGGAAGCATCACTCTTCAGCGTGCACGCAGCGTTTCAGAAAAACCCAACTTAAATAGCTTAAAGTGGAGTCTGACAACGAGCAGCCTATTAACGATTGGATTCCTGTTTGGCCAAATCATAGCGTGGCGACAGCTTGCTAGTTCAGGTTATTTTTTTACTACTAACCCTGCGAACGCTTTTTTCTACCTGCTTACCGGTTTACATGGCCTTCATTTGCTAGGTGGCCTATGGTTTTTAGGTCGCGCTAATCTCAAAATCTGGGGAAACGTAGAAATATACAGTATTGAAGAAATTGCGCATCTTCGCCTGAGCGTGCAGCTATGTTCATTCTACTGGCACTACCTGCTTTTGATCTGGCTGATCTTATTCAGCCTTTTACTATCAACGTAAAGGATTGTATTTGTATGGGATCAAACGTGACTGAACCTCAAATGGCAAGTCTGCCAGAAGGGTTACAAGGGCTTACACGGGACTGGTCGTCCGACAAACAAGCGTTCCATATCCCATGGGGGAAAGCCATGATGTGGTTCTTCCTCTTAAGTGATACTTTCATTTTTGGCTGCTTCTTAACTTCGTACATGAACGTGCGAATGTCCACACGCGTGCCTTGGCCAAACCCTAGCGAGGTTTTCGCTCTTAGCTTCGGTGGCGATCCTATCCCATTAATATTAATTGCCCTAATGACGTTTGTTCTTATTACAAGTAGCGGCACTATGGCTCTTGCAGTGAACTATGGTTACCGACGGGACCGCGCTAAAACCGCTGCGTTAATGCTCATTACTGCGGCCTTTGGCGCAACGTTCATAGGCATGCAGGCATTCGAATGGACGAAGCTAATTGTAGATGAAGGCATTCGCCCTTGGGGAAATCCTATGGGCGCGCCTCAGTTTGGCGCAAGCTTTTTCATGATCACCGGATTTCATGGAGTACACGTATCAATAGGTGTGATCTATCTGACAGTCGTCGCACTAAAGGTGCTCAAAGGAGATTACGAGGCCTCAGGAAATTATGAAGTTGTTGAGATTACTGGCCTTTACTGGCACTTTGTCGATCTCGTTTGGGTTTTTATATTCGCATTCTTTTATCTTTGGTAGGAAATAGCATGACAACCGAAGGACACCAAGAACACCCCTTAAGCGTTTATCTTTGGATTTGGGGACTACTATTTGTACTTAGCATATTTTCCTACCTTGTAGATTATGTTGGGTTCGAAGGTTACTTAAGATGGTCATTAATTATTGCATTTATGTTGGCTAAGGCAGGTCTCATCATTGCAATTTTCATGCATATGATTTGGGAACGTCTGGCATTTATCTGCGCCATACTTGGGCCGCCTCTTCTGCTTTCTTTTTTTATCGGTTTCATGGCTATAGAAGGTGATACTACGCTGATGACCCGATTAGACTTTTTTGGTGAAACGGATTTCGTCGCACAGCACTACACCGAAACAGTGCACTAGGAAACCGCTATGTTTTGGACAATAACCTTTCTCATCGTTTTTCTTGTTCTTTGGGGTTTGGCTTGGAAAAGCCAGCCAAAACTCGCTCTTGGTATTTTTATCGGTTTATGCCTAGGGAGCATATCTGCTTTTTTTATTGGCCCCTATGAATCTCTAGCCGATGTCCCCATTTGGCTACCACCACTGCCTTTTATAACGATTACCGTCGTACTTTTAATATACGGCTTTCTCACTTGGACAATGCTAGGAGTCAAGAAAAAGTCGGACTAACGTCCGTAAACAACAGACGGTAACCATGTTGCTAACTCAGGAACCAATGCCAGGACAGTTAATGCCAACAGTTGTATGACAATAAATGGCATAACGCCTCGATAAATATCTGTCGTTTCTATGGACTCTGGGGCAACCCCACGCAAATAAAACAAAGCAAAACCAAATGGCGGCGTCAAAAATGATGTTTGCAAATTAATAGCAATCATCACTCCAAGCCAAACGGGATCAATGCCCATAGTCAACAGTATCGGCCCAACAATAGGCACTACAACAAAAGTTATCTCGATGAAATCAAGCACAAATCCAAGAAAAAACATAAGCAGCATGACCGTCAACATGGCGCCAAAATTCCCTCCTGGGAGACTAAGCAAAAACTCGTGGATTAAGGTGTCCCCGCCATAACCACGAAAAACCAAGGAGAAAACTGACGCTCCAATCAAAATTAAAAAAACCATGCTACTAACACGAACCGTACCTTCCATCACCTCTTTCAGTCGTTTCAGGGAAAGCTGTCTCTTACCTAACGCCAACAAAAGAGCCCCAACAGCCCCAACACCCGCCGCCTCAGTAGGTGTAGCTAACCCTGCAATGATTGATCCGAGTACCGCAAGAATTAGTATCAGTGGTGGCGCCAGTGCAAACACTATCTCTATGAGACTGATCTTCCGAGATTCTGAGTGAGCTGGCATAACGTTAGGTTTCAAGAACGCTAGAATAAGCAAATAAGTGATATACAAGCTGACAAGCATGAATCCTGGTATTAGCGCACCTAAAAATAAGTCTCCCACGGAAATGGTATCCGGGGAAAAAATTCCTTGGTCTAACTGAGACTGGCTATAAGCGGAAGAGAGCACATCCCCAAGCAAAACAAGGACAATAGATGGTGGAATTATCTGCCCAAGAGTCCCCGAAGCACAGATGGTGCCTGTTGCAACAGCTGGATCGTAACCACGACGTAACATTGTAGGGAGGGATAGCAACCCCATCGTTACTACTGTGGCGCCCACGATGCCAGTACTAGCGGCAAGCAACATGCCAACGATGGTGACTGAGATCCCCAACCCTCCAGGCAACTTTCCGAATAGCAAACTAAGACTACTCAAAAGACTCTCAGCAATCTGAGCACGCTCAAGCGTAATACCCATAAAAACAAACAGTGGCACCGCCATTAATGTCTCATTACCCATGATGCCAAATACGCGATTAGGCATAATCCCAAGAAACACCGGGTCAAACGAGCCCAGTAATCCCCCCAACCAGGCAAAGATTAATGCGATGCCTCCGAGAGAAAGTGCTACTGGGTATCCCGCTAGAAGCACGATAACTGCAACAACAAACATCAACAGCGAGACCCACTCCATTAGACTGATCCACCCCGTGAAGTACTGTGGTCTAAGGGTGCTGTTCTCTTCTCATTTAGCACAGAAACAGAAGAAATTAGGTTTGCAATGCCCTGCAAGCCAAGCAAGACAGCAGTGAGTGGGATAATGCTCTTCAGTATTGGGACGAACGGATATGGTAGCCCCCCCGCTTCTCGGGAAGACTCTCGTATCATCCAAGAAATGGATACATAGTCCCAGCTTGATATCACAAGAAAAGCCGTTATTGGCAATAAAAAAAGTATTGTGCCTACTAGATCTACGACAGCCCTACGATGGGTTGAAAGGCCGCGGTAAAAAATATCAACTCGGACATGTTCATCCCTCTTCAAGGTATAAGCAGCCCCAAGCATGAAGACCATTGCGTGCATCCAGATTATGCTTTCCTGCATGGCAATCCAGCCAAGATCAAAAGCATAGCGAAGCACGACTATAACGAAGGTTCCAACGACCATAAAAATCGTGAGCCAAGCTACGGCTGACCCTATCAACTCCGCGAACCACTCTAACGATTTTTTGATTTGCTGCATCGTCTTCCTTAACTGCACTGTCCTAGTGTCACGGAAGCTAACTGACTTTTTGCAATCGCTTCAAAAAAACCTTCATTTCACGCGCAGCCTGCATATCACCATGCTGAGTAGCAACCCTAATGCCTTTACGATAACTATCAATAGCATCTTGTGCGAGACCTGCTTCCACCTGCGCTTTCCCAAGCAATTTCCAAGCCGCTGAGAATTTTGGATCCTGGACTACTGCTCTGCTGAGATGCTCGATTGCCAATAACATTTGTCCCAGCTTCGCGTACTCAGTCCCAAGGGCAAACCTCAAACTTGGGCTATCGGCGCCACCGGCCAGTATAGTCTCAAAGCGTTCTACAGCAGAAATGCTCATAGCTTCCAGAATGTGGGCGTGATCAAAACAAGGAGTGTAAAAATCTCCAATCGACCTAGGAGCATTCCACAAACTGCGGACCATTTTCCAACGCTTTCAACATCGGCAAAACCTGAAGATACCTGGCCCAACCCTGGGCCTAAATTATTAAGAGTAGCTGCTACTGCGGCAAACGACGATACCGGGTCAAGGCCGCTTGCCAACTGTACGATCAAAAGCACGCCAAAAATAACCACGTAAACAGCAAAAAACCCCCACACAGCGTTAATCACACTATGGTTGACGCTTATTGATCCTAGCTTCACAGGAAGCTCAGCGCTTGGGTGAACTAACTTTTGAACTTCGGCCAGGCCCTGTTTATACGTCAGCAACCAACGTATAACCTTCATTCCTCCGGCTGTCGATCCAGCACAACCCCCGATAAAACTAGACAGGATTAATATAATAGGCAGCGCCCCTGGCCACACAGAAAAATCCGTTGTAGTGAACCCGGTTGTTGTTCCGATTGAAACAACTTGAAATAACCCTTTTGTAAATGTCTCTGATAACGTTGAGTAGTGCCCGGTCAAGTAAAGATAAAGGAGCACAGAAATACTAAGAAAACCAATAACCTTCAAGTAAGCGCGAAACTCTGCATCCAACAAATAATGTCCCAGTGATCGATGTCGCCACGAAAGAAAATGGAGCGAGAAATTTGCGCCTGCTATAAACATGAATATAACGGCAATCATCTCGATTAACGTACTATTGAAATGTCCAATACTGGCGTCATAAGTAGAGAAACCACCGATGGCTACTGTGCTGAAAGCGTGACAAATTGCATCAAAAAAACTCATCCCGGCTACCCAGTAAGCAGCTCCACATAAGATAGTGATGCCAAGATAGACATACCATAAGGCCTTAGCTGTTTCCGTAATACGTGGTGTTAACCGCGTATCCTTAACGGGCCCTGGCGTCTCTGCACGATATAGCTGCATACCACCTACACCGAGCATAGGTAACACTGCTACCGCAAGAACAATTACTCCTAATCCACCAAACCATTGAAGCTGCTGCCGGTAAAATAATATTGATTTAGGCAAAGAGTCGAGACCGGAAAGTACGGTAGCACCTGTTGTCGTTAAACCAGATATGGACTCAAAAACCGCATCAGTGAAAGTCATCTGAGGGTACTCAACCAACAAAAATGGTGATGCTCCAAACATGCCTAAAACAATCCAGGAAAGCGCTACCACTAAGAATCCGTCACGCAAACGCAGCTCACGCTTCTCGCGACGAACAGGCCACCAAAGAGATAAGCCTGCTCCACAGATAATCAAGAAAGATCCAACAAAAGCTGGCCAAGCATTATCGGAATAAAGCAGTGATACCAAAACTGGTATTAGCATAACGCTGCTGAACATAGTCAGCAGCAAACCTAGTACGCGTTGAACAGCGGATCTAGTCATTTTTAGAAAGGAACAATGCCCATATTCATACGAGATTCACCCCACCTCGAATAAACGCTCGACCTCATCAATTTGCCTGCGATCTGATATAAAAAGAATGACATGATCGTCTGACTCTATCACCGTATCATGATGAGCCATCATCACGTCATCACCACGAACGATAGCACTGATAGTCGCTCCAAGAGGAAGTCTAATATCTTCTATAGCTTTGCCAATAACTCGGGATTCACTCGCATTTCCATGAGCGATAGCTTCTATTGCCTCGGCAGCACGCTGTCTCAGCGAATGAACCTTAACCACATCTCCTCGTCGAACATGAGCAAGCAAAGTCCCTAAGGTGATCTGTGGAGGGGAAATTGCAACATCAATAGTGCCAGCTGAAACTAACTCTGTATAAGCTGGCTTATTGATCAAAGCCATTACTTTGTGAGCTCCAAGGCGCTTTGCAAGCATCGCTGAAAGAATATTCGCCTCATCCGCATTGGTGACAGACACAAAAACATCAGCGCTATCTATATTTTCCTCTAATAAAAAAGGTTCATCAGTTGCATCACCCTTAAGCACCATGGTTTTATTAAGTTTTTCTGAAACGGCTTTAGCCCGCTCCGAGTCACGCTCAATTAGTTTGACATCGTTTGTGTCTTCTAGGGCCTGCGCAAGTCGAACACCAATGTTACCACCACCCGCAATAACTACGCTTCTAACAGGCTCATCAAGCTTACGCATCTCACTAAGCACCGCTCGAATATCTTTCCGAGCCGCAATAAAAAAAACTTCATCACCTTCTTCCACCACAGTATCGCCTTCCGGGATGATTCCTTCACCACCCCTATAGATTGCGACAACGCGACATTCTACATTTGGGATATGCTGAGATAATTCTTTGAGTGGATGACCGATTAGTGCTCCACCTTCATGAGCACGAGCAGCTACAAGCCTTATCTTTCCTTCCGCAAACTCAAGAACCTGTAACGCGCCAGGAAAATGAATAAGCTCCTCAATATGCTCTGTGACTAATTCCTCTGGACTTATAATAAAATCAACCGAAAAAACACCGTTTTTAAAAAGCGCCTGATGGTTGGTGTACTCGGTTGCACGTATTCTTGCTATCCGCCTAGGAGTGTTAAAAAGAGTATGGGCAATTTGACACGCAGTCATATTAATTTCATCGCTATCTGTAAGAGCAATGATCATATCGGCATCCTTAGCTCCAGCTCGTTCTAAAACCTCTGGGTAAGCTGCGTGACCTACTACTGTGCGGGCATCTAAACGTTCCTGAAGTTTTTTCAGAACCACTTCATCTTGATCAACGATGGTAACCTGATGAGCCTCATCACTTGCCAAACTGTCGGCAGCAGTTTCGCCCACCTGCCCAGCACCCAGAATTAAAATATTCATGATGAGATGTTGCTTCGAATTAACACGTAGTTCATTACATCAGTTCGAGATTCGCATACGCGATAACTAACCATTTCATTCCTGTTTGCTCAAAATTCACCTGGACTCGAACATTAGACCCACTACCTTCAGAGTTGAGAACAATACCCTCTCCAAATTTTTGATGCCTAACGCGTTGCCCAAGACATATGCCAGCAGGCTCTTCAATAAATTTTTTCTGCCTGTACACTGGCCTGGATACAGAAAGTGCAGGTCTCACTTCTTCCAAAAGCTCTTGTGGAATCTCCCGAATAAATCGTGAGGGGGTGCCAAAATTATCCGTACCGTGCAACCGTCTCTGTTCAGCATAAGTAATAACAACTTTTTTTCTAGCCCTGGTCAACCCTACATAACACAAGCGACGCTCCTCCTC
>Ga0114999_10009809_pt1 | contig 10440 bp, 10 predicted proteins | sample ArcticOcean_MG_C_3_FD_89820 | JGI IMG/M metagenome (GOLD analysis project Ga0114999, IMG submission 89820) | Marine microbial communities from western Arctic Ocean - ArcticOcean_MG_CB8_126 | ecosystem: Environmental > Aquatic > Marine > Oceanic | place: Arctic Ocean: Canada Basin | collected... | reverse complement strand
TGTCGGCACAGACCTGTACCATGTTATCTGCTTCGGCCAAGGAGAAGGCCATCGGCTTCTCAGCCCAGATTGCGCGAACGCCAGAGCGCGCCACATGCTCGACGATTCCCGGGCGAAAGCGAGCACTTGTGCAGACGCTGACCAGATCGAGGTCCTCACGCTCGAGCATGGTGCGGTAGTCTTCATAGACACGCTCGGCGGGCAGGCCCCAACGCTCAGCATAGACCGCTCGCTGTCCCTCGTGGGGGTCGGCCCCGGCGACGAGCTCGACATGGGCGGAGGCGACGTAGGCCGGGGTGTGGCAGTAGGGTATAAAGATCGAGATGCCACGATCCATCTCGTCATCGAAGGTGCTCCCCATACGCCCGAGACCGATTACCGCGGCGCGATACGTTTTCATGGTCGTCGTCTCTTTCGCGTGCGAGAAGTTCTGGTGATGCCAGTGTCAGCGGTGCGACGAACCTGAGGACTCAAGCGGAGCAAGGCAATCCCTTGTGGCTGGCGCCGACATCGATTCAGGGAGTTTACCCCCCAGCGTAGAACGTGTTCTTGATCGCTACCCGACGCACGTCCGAATAATCGATGTAGCTCCCTGCTTGCTCGCCATCGCGCATCACCGGAGTCGGAGCGCGCAGGACAAACTCGGCGACGTCGTTGACGTTGAAGCAGACAAAGGCGAAGTGAAGCTTCTTGATCTCACTGTCTTCGCTGCTGTCCAGATCCGGGTAGATGACAGGGCCGGTATCCACCTGCATGCGTTTTTGCTCAAACTGCACATTCATCGTTTTGATCGGGTACTCGATGAGCGCCCGGGTGTTGCCATCGCTGCTCCACACCTCTGTATGGGCAACGATGGGTCGGGAGGTTTGGGTCACGTCGACCACTTGTTGATCGTCTTTCAGCTCCTCGACCTGGGCATGGTAGCGGGCGTCGGTTCGCAGCTCCTTGAAGCGGCCGGCAATGTCGGCGGCGACACGCCAGTCACCGCCGAATTCGTTTTCATCGCCGGCTCTGATGTGTCCGGCCATCCACTCGGTGGCCGAGTAAATACCGGCGAACTCGTAGTTGGGCTGCTGCCAGAGGATCTCCGGGCGGTACATCCACTCGGTACGGCAGGGTGAGATCATGTTGTACTCACGGGTCTCGCCAGAGGACACATCCGTGACCCAGCAACGTGAGTCGAGGAGAATGCGCACCGTGTTGTCCCAGGGCATGTGTCCGGGCTTGCGGTCGTCGTCAGGGCGAAACTTGCTCGTCCAGTGAACGTAGGAGTTGCCGTAGTCGGTGATCTGGGGGAGCATGGCTACCTCCTTTACACTCTAGGAGTTGGAAGTTCAGCCGCCAATACCTTGGCCGGCATGAACTCCTTGCCCGCTTTTTCAGCCCGACGTCGCAACTGCCGGTTCAGCCGCCCTTCTTCCATGATCTTTTCGGGCACCGGGGTGATGGCACGAACCAATCCCACAAGGCTCATCAGACGCAGAAGGTAGTAGGTGATATCGTACTCGAACCAGAAAAATCCGTTCCTCGTTGCCGCCTGGTAGCGATGGTGGTTGTTATGCCAACCCTCTCCCAGAGTTATTATCGCCAGCAGCCAATGGTTCTTGCTATCATCTCCGGTATAGTACTGGGGCTTGCCAAAGGTATGCATGAGTGAGTTGATCGTGTAGGTGCCATTGCTCAACAAGAAGGTCGAGGCAAAGAATCCCCATACCACCAGATGCCAGCCGCCCACGGCGAACAGTCCCAGTGCCAGGATCAGCGGCGGCAGGGTCCAGAACCGGTCCAGCAGGCGCAATTCAGGGAAGCGCGCCAGCTCGGGGATCAGCTCGTAATTCGTCGAGTTACTCCCTCTGTAGAGGAACCACAGCCAGTGTGAGTGTCCAAAGCCATCGTGCGCTGAGTGCGGGTCCAGATCCGTATCGCTCTCTTTGTGGTGCGTGCGATGGTGAGCCGCCCACCACAGAGGTCCCTTCTGAACTGCCGTGGCGCCCGCGAAGCCGGCAACAAACTGCATCAGGCGATTCATTTTGAAGGTGCGGTGAGAGAAGTAACGATGATAGAAGCCGGTGATGGCGAACATCCGAACAAAATAGGACGCCAAGCATACGCCCAGTCCCAGCCATGAAAAATGGGTGGTGAAGAGGAGTAGGACACTGGCCTGCAACAGTAAGAACGGAAGCGCTGCCGCAGTTACCGTACCGCGCTTGAAGTGCCACACTTCCACCTTGTTTAAATCGAGGTTGATCGCCATCCAAGCACACTCTCCTACAAATCGATTCTCGCTCACACCCGGACTGCCGAATCGCGACCATCCCGTCCAGCGGATGGCTTACTCAGCAGAGCCTATAATGTATGGAATTGATACAAAGGGGCCACCGGAGCATCAGGCCGGCGGCGACATGCATTTGAGGAACGCGGCCACCATTTCTCCGGTCTCGATGACACCACTGAGCACCTTGGAGGTGCCGAGGAGGCCGGCGCTAAAGACGAAAAGCGCTTTGGAGAGCTGCTCTGGAGTCAGGTCGTCGCGAATCTCACCAGCCTGTTGGCCATTCGCGATAGTCTCGGTCAACAGCGCGGAAACGCGTTGGTGATGGCTCATAAGCAGAGTCGAGACCTCCGGGTCGTGGGGGCCTAGTTCGATGGCGGCGTTCATCGCCATGCAACCACGTTGGATCGGTTGGTCACAACAGAGGTAGATGACTCCTTGCAGCCAGGCGCGCAACCCGTTGAGGGGGGATTCGACCTCGGTCAGGGTTGCTTGTGTCATGACCCAGGCACCCTCCAGGTAGCGTGTGAGCGCTTTCATGAAGAGATCGTGCTTGTCGTCGAAGGCTTTATAGAGGCTGCCTTTGTGCAGACCCGTAACCTCCATGATGTCGGCCATCGAAGTCGCTTCGTACCCCTGAGTCCAGAACGTACTCAGGGCCGCATCCAGGGTCTGCTCCATGTCGAATTCGCGTGGCCTGGCCATCAGCAACCCTAGAAGAAGTGGACGTACTCGAGCTGCACGTAATCGTCGCGTTGCACAGCAAACAGGGGATCACCTGCATCGACGTTGGCGAAGAGCCGTGCTTCAAGCCGAATCTCACCCGAATTCAGCCAGCGTCTATTGGTCTCTACGGAAATAAAGCGTGTAGCGTTATCGATGTCTATGGCGGTAAAGGCAAGAACATCGGTGTCCTGGGCGTCGTTGAAAGTGAAGCGTCCACCGATGGCGACGTCGTTGTCGGACACGGCCCCGTCGCGGCTGTCGTATTGAGCCTCGGCGACGATACCGAGATCAGCATCACCCCAAACACCTACCAGGGTGTACTCGATGCCGCCGACCGTGGCGCTGGAGCGTCCGTCGACGCCATCGCGATGCACCGCTTCGAGCTTGGCCAGCCAGTCACCGCGGGTCAGTTGCAAATCCAAGCTGGTCTGATGCAAGAGATCGTAGTGGGGAATCAGACGGGGCTGCTTGGCGCCGAGGTCCGGCTCTAAGCGCGGCTCCCGTGACGTCCCGTAAAAGTGGCCGAGGCCGATGTCGTAGTCTCCGAGGATATGGCTCCAGCGGGCAGCGACATCCGGGTGCCAACGGTCGAGGTCGGAGTCGTAAACGGCATCGTCTGCGCTGGCCAAAGGCGGTCGCAAACGGCCGTCAGTGCCCGGAAAGGTGCGCTCGCGAAACCCGGACATGACGAACAGGTCGAGGGTGCCCCAGTCGCGCAGCAGCGTCAGTTGAACCATGGGCTGACCCAGTTTGTCCTCTGTGTCCGGGTTTTCGACGAGATCACTCTGGTTGACGATGTCGACGAGGTGGACGGACTCGGTAACCCCCCAGAACACCTTGCGCAGGCCAACGTAGAGGTCGGCCTCGGCAAAGGACCGACGCCAGTAGAGTTCGCGCAGGTCGCCGTGTGTCCGCTGCGAGTCTTCCAGATCCCAGCGCAGGTAGGGAACGACGACAAAGCGCTGGTCGCCGTCCGCCCAGTCGTGATAAAACTCCGGCTCGAAACCGATGGCGGCTCCCAGGTCCTGCTGGCGCGCATCGAGCGGGTCGCTGGGGAAGAGACGGCCCTCGAAGGCGATCTCACCGGATAGCTCGGCTGCGCGCGCCGCTGGCACGAGAACACCATGCATGCCTGCGGCGAGCAAGATTGCGGAAACGGCAACTCGAATCATTATCTGCACGTAAGGGTCTCCTCAGTCCAGAGCGTTAGCGAGCCCGGGCAAGGCTGTTGCGATTGAAGTCCTTGTCCTCAAAGCCATTGCCGAAGGCGAAGCCATCCCACATGAGATCCGTCTCCTTGCCGGTCACGTGGTTGACCATCTTCCAGCTGTTGGCGCGCCAGAATTTCTCCAGGTACTGGCTGTAGTCGCTGACCGCCAGCGTCTTCAAAAGGGAGCCGCCACGGTTGTAGAACTCGACTTTCCAGACGCGATACTCCTGCGAGTCAATCCAGGCCAGTTGCCGTGAGTAACCGGACTTCGGATCCACCGGGTCGCGCTCAACAACGAAGTGGTTGCGGTCGTCGAGGGTCTCCTCACGGATAAACTGGTAGGTGTACTTCTCCACTTCCTGCGATGAGATGTCCTCGTAGGCGAATTCGCTGCCCATGAACGGGCCGGATTTGTTGCTCGAGGCGATGCGCTTCACCCGCTTCAACTCCGGCAGATAGAGCCACTGGTCGTCGGTGGCAGTCTTATGGGTAAAAGAAAGAAAGGAGGTTCCTTTGACATCGCCCGGATTCTCGAAAATAATCAGCGACTTGTCACCGTCATCCTGCTGCTCCAAGGTGCGCACGCGCATGCGGCGCTCGGAGGATCCACCGTGCCTGTTGCGCAGAGTCATGGTGATGTTGGCCATGAAGTCGCCGAATCCGGTGTCACGGCGTTCGGCCTCAATGGCGATCTCCAACCCACGGGCAGCCGCGGCCGGGTCGATGGCCTCATCAGCGGAGATGGCGCTAGAAGCCGCGATAACGCTGAAGAACACGGCGAGCCCCGAGCCCCGAGGCGCGAAACGCTCCGGCGGCGGCGAACAGGGCTGGAATTCGGCTACAGCTCATGCGGATGATGTCGTAGAGGTTCACGGGGCGTGTCTCCTATGATTTTCGATTATGACTTTTCGTTTAGGTGGCCGGCGCGGGATGGGGCGCACCGGCGATTCCGGGGGCCTGAGCAGGTTTCTTGCTGTCGAGTTTGATGAGCAGAACCGGCAACAGCAGGAAGTCGGCGAGCACGGCCATGGCGATGGCGATGGCGGTGAGCAGGGCCATGAGCGAGTTCAAGGCGAAACTGGAGGTGGCGAGGACGCTGAAGCCGGCGACCAGGATAATCGAGGTGACGATGATCGCCTGACCAACATTGGAGAAGGCGTAGCGCACGGCGTCGGCGGCATCAAGCCCCTGCTCAATGCGAGCGCGTTTGTACTTGGTCAAAAAGTGGATGGTATCGTCGACGACAATGCCAAGGGTCATGCCGCTGACCATCGACACCGCCATGTTGAGCTCGCTCACGAACATGCCCCAGACGCCAAAGGCGAGACCGGCGGGCAACAAATTCGGCACCAGCGAGATCGCGCCCAGCTTTGGTGAACGCAGGACGCCGACGAGGATAGCAGAGATCAGCACCACGGCGAGAAAGGTGCCGATGAGCATCGATTTTATGTTGCGCTCGGAGATGTAGGCGAACATGATCGCCGGACCGATACCGGTCGCCGTCATCTGGATGTTGTCCTTGAGCCAACCTTCGCCGCGCTGGGCAATCTCGCGCAGGCTGTTAGAATCCATGTTCTCGAGCGGCGGCAACCGCCTGCGGAACCTCGTCCATCGCCTTTTGCGGCATCTGAAAGGTGACATTGACACCGGTGGTGTGGCCTTCATGAGCGACGAGAAAGTCACGCAAGGACGGCTCGTTGGTAGCCGTCTTCGCCACCTCGAGCAGCTTGGGCGCGTCAAAATCTCGCCCTCCCTCGACCAGGTCGGCGACAACGAGGTCGTCGTCGGTGGCCACGGTGTGCTGAAAATTGGCCATCGAGTCGACGCGCAGGACAAAGGGCAGTTGCCAGGCGTTGAGGGTCAATGATTCAATCGCATCGAGGATTTGCGGAGTAAAGACGCTGCCCTCGCGCGGCGCAATGGCGAAGAGGATGTTGTCGATCTTGGTATAGGTCCGCTGCAATTTCTCGAAGGCTAGCAGTTCGGGGTTGTCGGCGGAGAAGAAGACCCGGTAGTCATTGTTAAAGGCGAGGCGAGGCGAGGCGAGATCCACCAAATCCGGCTGCCATGGCGATGGCGAGGGAGCCGACGAGGACAAGCCAGCGCTTGCGGATAACCCAGTCGGCAAAGGCACTGGATGAGCCATTGCCGCTGTTGGAGGTCGTGGACATGGGGCTATTCTCCTTCTCCGTAGCTATTTCTGTAGGTGGTCAATTGATCGATGGAAGCCAACATAATTATTAGGAACCGATCGGTCAATAAGTCTTCCAAAGCGGCCGATTTACCGCGCCAGCTTTCCGCCCCACTCGTAGCCAATGCCCAAGCCCACCTGCACTTCGCTTTCCAATCCGCGCTCGAGCTCGTCCCAATCAAATTTCAGATCGGCGTCCGCTGTCAGCTTAAGGTTACCGGGCAGCTCGACCTTCAGCTTGTTCTGGTTGTCTATCGACAGTCGGTTCTCTGCGGCGGCGTAGAACACTTCTGCTTCGAGATCGACCTTTACCTTCTCGAAGAGTTTGAAGCTGTACTCGGGCACCATCTCGACGCCGAGCCGCGACTCGCGCTTGGCAAAATCGTGTTCGATGCCGAGTCCAAGGCGGACGCCGAGTTCACCGAACTCCGTTTCAAGACCCGAACTGCCGCGCATCGTAAAAACCCTATCTCGCCGCTCGCGCGCCGTCCACTCCGTTTCCAAGTCAACGGCGAAGAAGGGCGCCGGGTCCATGCGGTGCCAGGTGAATAGCATCTTGCCGTCGACACGGTCGGACTTTTCCGCCAACGCGCCGCTTTCCAGTACTTGGCTATAGTGCGTGCGAAAGTCCAACCCGAAAACGCGATTCGGTGTCTCGTGACTGCCCCGGCCCTCGAGCTTCCCGTTCCAGGCCAGTGAGCCCTGGCCATCGTCGGCGTCGCCGAAGCCTTTGGCGTTGTGCAACGACATCGCCATGTCGCCTTCCCAGTGCGTCTTCCACGCATTGCGTCCGCGCGGGCGGGTCGCCCACGGCAAGGCGCCGCCATGGCGTATGGCCTCGAGCGTCACGCCCCGTAGCGTAAGCCGGCCGCGCCGAGGCTCGGCGACATCCTTACCCTTCATATAGCCATCGCCGCCGTGTGCCAAAAAACGCGTCGTCGCCACCTGGAAGGTTTCGCTCTTGTCAAAGGGCCGGCCATTGATGGAATCCTCATCTTGGTCGTAACCGGCGAAGACCAGTTGCTGCGATTCCCTCCCGCGTTGTCGACTTTCCTCAATGATCTCCTCCAGCTCGCTGCCCTGCATGCGGACGATGACGATGTCGTCCTCGAAACGCATCAGACTATCGAGACCGGAGAGCCGCACGTCGCCTGAGAGCGCCAGTGGCCGCAGGGTGCCGCGGTTGATCATGGCCAGCTCCGCCCCGGCGCCGGCCTGCATCAACTGGGCGACAAACTGCACTGCGTCCTCGTGCTCCTCATCCAACATGCCGAGGACCTCGGACCTGGAGGCGAGAAAGCGAGCGCGGTGCGTTTCGATCCACTGTCGGGCGGTATCATCGACGGTGGTGGCGGCGTTTACCTGCTGCAGCCCAGCCCGCATCGCCAAGGGCCGCCAGCCGGTCTCGGCCTGCTCCATTGTCACTTCGACGCGACCGATAAAACTGGAGCCGGGTGTCGACACCACACGGTTGCCGTTGGCCAGTTGGACCGTGTGGATAAACTGGTCGATCGTCGTTGATCCGCGGTACCCACCGGCGATGAAGAGATCAATCTCCGGAGACTGCTGGGCCAGCCCCAGCACCTCCTCATAGCGCATATGCACCAGCGCGATGGTGAAATCGACTCGACCCTTGAGCGAATCGAGCACGGTACGCAGAGCGTCCTCCGGGGACGCGATCCTGAGGCCGGTCAGCTCTAGTGGGTGCACGAGTTCGACGAACTCGGGCGAGAGCACACCGGTAAGCCCGATCCGCAGTCCCTGGCGCTCGACAATTGCATAGGTGGGAAAGACCGCTGCGTCTGTTTCTTCGTCAATGAGGTTCGCAGCCAGAAGGGGAAATTGAGCCTCCCGGGCACGCTCCCGAAGCGAGTCGAGACCGGCAGCGAGATCGTGGTTGCCGAGCACGAGTCCGTCATACCCTGAGCGGTTCATCAGCCGGAACATGGTGCGGCCGCGATCATAGCGCGACAGCAGAGCCGGACCGATGGCATCGCCGCCGTCGAGAATCAAAGCGCCCTCATCGGTGGCGCGCAGCAGGTGAACGGTGCGCGCCATGCCACCGATGGCGACGTCGTCGGTGTCGAGCCAGGACAACAGGCGGCCCTCGAGGTTGTCGGTGTGCAAGATGACGAGGTTGCGGTGGGCGGCGGTCTCCGTGGCCTCGGCCACTGCGCAGAACAGGGAAGTCAGCGCCACCCACAACGCCCATAGCGATCGCCGGTACACCACCCTATGGCCAGCTACAGACCCGGCCATCATTTTTCGGCTCTTACGAGGAATAGAGCCCCGCTCCCTTTTTGTGTTGAAAGGCTCATTCACGGCCTACAGTATAGAATTGGCACGGTATTAAAAACAGCAACGAGCTGATCCCGCGTCACAATCTTTGTAGCTTTCAGTCAGCCTCTAACGAAGGATTACCGTTCATGAAACAACCGTGATAGACCTAAAGGACATCCAGGCTGCCCAGAAGCGCATCCATGGCGTGGCCACTCGTACCCCCCTTATCGCCTATCCCAACCTGCAGTCCGCTGGTTGTCTGTGGCTGAAGCCGGAGAGCCTGCAGCCGATCGGGGCCTTCAAACTGAGAGGGGCCTACAACAAGATCGCCTCGCTGTCGGACGAGGAGAAAAGTCGCGGCGTCATCGCTTTTTCGAGCGGCAATCACGCTCAGGGGGTCGCTTACGCGGCCCGAGTCCTGGGCATTGAGGCGACGATCGTGATGCCGGCCACTGCGCCGCAGATCAAGAAGGTGAAGACCAGGGCGCTCGGCGCGAGCGTGGTCGAGCTCGCCGACGGCAGTGAGGAGGACTGGCGGGTGGCTGCCGAAGAGCTAGCGCTACAACGCGGTTTTGTCATGGTACCTCCCTTCGAGGACGAACGCGTCATTGCCGGGGCAGGCACCGTCGGTCTGGAGATATTCGAAGATCAACCGCAGGCGGACGTCGTTTTCGTCCCTGTCGGCGGTGGGGGGCTGCTAAGTGGTACGGCAGCCGCGCTGAAGCTATGCGGTGCAGGGGCGAAAATCATCGGCGTTGAGCCCGAGGTCGCCAATGACGCTCAGCGCAGTTTTCGCCGTGGCGAGATTGTCGAAATCCCCCTTGCAGAGGCTCGCCGTACGAGTGCCGATGGCATGCGCGCCACCCGTTTGGGCGACCTGACCTTCGCCCACATAGGCGAATTCGCCGACGACATTATCACGGTCAGCGAAGCTCAGATCGCCCAGGCGATGCGGCAGACGATCCTCGATGCTCGCCTCGTTGTCGAGCCCAGCGGCGCCGTTGCCGTGGCGGCGGCGCTGTTCCACAATGACGCCTACTCCAGTTCAGGAACGAGCGTCGCCGTCGTCAGCGGCGGCAACGTCGACGCGACGTTGCTCGCCGAAATCATTCTAGGTCAATAGGAGACACCGAGCTGTGCGAATCGAGCGCGATGTTTATCTGGTCGGTAGCGGTACCATGGGCTTTGACATGACCGATCCCTACGATTGCAACATCTTCCTGTTTAATGGCGGCGACAGCTGCGCCCTCTTCGACACCGGCGCCGGCATGGGCACGGAGCAAATTCTCCATACCTGCAGCGAAGACGGCATCGATCCCGACCATATTGATCATCTGTTCCTGACCCACGCTCACGCCGATCACGGTGGCGGCACTGCTCATCTGCGAGACCATATCGATGTGGCCGTGTACGCGTCGGAGGCGACGGCGAAGATCGTGGAGACGGGCGATGAGGCGGCTGTGAGTCTGGATGCAGCCAAGAAGGGTGGTATTTACCCTGCAGACTACGTTTACCGCTCAAGCACAGTGGAACACGTGCTGGAGGGCGGCGACAGCGTCGCAGTCGGGGAGGTCAAGGTTGAATTGATTCGCACTCCCGGTCACAGCCACGACCACTGTTCCTACCTGGTGACGGTAAACGACAAAGCCTATCTCGTTGGTGGTGATGCCATTTTCTTCGGTGGCAAGGTCGTCCTGCAGAAGACGTATGATTGCAGCGTGCCGCAGACCATTTCGTCAATCGAGCATCTGGGGGAGTACT
>Ga0114999_10009808_pt1 | contig 10440 bp, 12 predicted proteins | sample ArcticOcean_MG_C_3_FD_89820 | JGI IMG/M metagenome (GOLD analysis project Ga0114999, IMG submission 89820) | Marine microbial communities from western Arctic Ocean - ArcticOcean_MG_CB8_126 | ecosystem: Environmental > Aquatic > Marine > Oceanic | place: Arctic Ocean: Canada Basin | collected... | reverse complement strand
TATCCATAATAGCAGGAATACTCTTCTCCTGTATCTCACTTGGTTCCTCAAACCCTCTATCCAAAATTGCTTTGAACAAAGGACTATCCTTCCCAAGTAGTTTTTCAAACTTGTTCATTTTGTTTTTCCTTTTTGAAATGACAAGGCCAAAAATTTATAATTTTTAGGCTTGTTTTCTATTTTGTTTTCCATTTTATTTTCTTAGAAAATTTACTAACTTGAAATATAAAATTTCAGCATTCATTTTCTTATTAATAATTAAAATACCTTAGTATAAGGCGAGAAGTAATCAACATCTTGTGTTGTATCTCTCTGACGTATCTATAATCGTATCTTTCTTATCTTTTTATAATATCTAATCAAAAAAAGGGTTTATAAAACTATGCCTTGGCCTGTATTGTTGCGTTGAAGGGAGCTAAGATAAATCAAAAGCCCTATATGAAGTATTTTCCTAACAGTATTTATGGTATTTAAATTAACAATCTTAGGTTCATGAGCTTGGGAAGGGATACCTAGACCTTTTGGGAATTCAAGGGTAGATAACTTAGCAAAGAAAGAACCTAATTCTAAAAATAATAGAACCCGGCCAGAATTTCTAGTTGAGACCGGAGAAGGTAAATTTTTATTAGAAATAAGTCCTGATATCAGGCAACAATCAACTAGATTCAATTTAGAAAATATAAGAGATTTTTAATTGATGAAATAAAAGTAGCAAATTCATATAAAAAATTCTTTAAATTAATCTGGAATATCTCTTAGGATCTATGCCTCAATCAATCAAACATAGAAACCTAATTAAACACAAATATATAAAATAAATTATGATAGAAAATAAATTATATCTACTGCCCTTAATAGGACTAATAATTGGAGCGTTCACAAACTATCTTGCAATTAAAATGCTCTTTCACCCAAGAGAACCAATTTTGGGGATACAAGGACTCCTTCCAAAAAGAAGGCAAATGTTAGCAGAGAAAATTAGTGATGCAGCAACAAGAATCCTACCTGATTCAGTTAGAAAGCTTGAAAACATTCCCATGCTAGGTCCCACAATAATTAGCGAATTCAAAAAGACTGTAGAGGCCCAGGTAAACAACCTTAGTCTAAAAGAACTTGAAGATATAATAATGAATGTCATGCATAAAGAACTTAATTTTGTAATTTGGATCGGTGGAGTAATCGGATTCTTAATTGGATTATTACAAATAGCTATTGTAGTTTATTAATACATCTTAACATTATCATCAATTAAACTCCAGGCCTGAACACTTCCCTGATAATTTTTAACGTTATATCCCTTACTCTTCAAAAACATAGCTGCCATCCCACTTCTACTTCCAGTTCTACAATATAAAATAATCAAATCAGATTTACTAGGTTTATCAAATCCATACTTTTCTTTAAACTCTTCTTCACTCAATTCAAAAGCAATTTCAATCTCATCCAAACATAAATGCTTTGCAGTAGGGATTATGCCATTAGCTAGTTCATCTTCACGTCGAACATCTATCAAAATATAATCTCCCTTAGAATCAATTAATTCCTCAACTTCCTCAGTTGCTATTACCATCTTTTTCCATCCTATCCAATCTTTTCTCAATTCTTTCCAATTTATCAAGAATCATTATATGAGTTTTCTTGGCATCAATTCCTACAGGACTACTATCACTATGAATTTCTTTTGCAATTCGATTATATGTTTCTTCATCCATTTTATTTAGAATACCTATTAACATTTAAAAATATATCTAAATAAAATACCTATTAATTACCCTAAACTCACTTAGGACTAACTGCATCTAACAAAGGTCCAACATATCTCTTTTCAGTTTCATTAAGTCCATTAAGCATTCCATTTTCCAATGAAACAAAATCTCTATTAGCCCTTTCAACAATCCCCTGAACATAAGGTTTTCTAATCTCATACCCAGATAAATTTCTTAATGAATAAGTATTTGAATCTAATTCAGTCATATTCACAAAAGCCTTAGGAGTTATTCTTTTTGAAACATAATCTTTTATAAATTCAGTATTATCAAAATATTCAAATCCTTTCACTTGCTGTTGAATATGTCTTACTTCATGAGTCCTTAATGTATGCCTAATTTCTCCATCAGAAAAAAATCCATCAAACAGTTTTTTTCCTACAAATAGAGGCATATTCCTAATTCTACCTATAAGCATAGGAATTGCTCCCACCCCTGCATAATAATCTTTCCTATCGCCTACAACACCTCTAGCAAATGCCTCCACAACTCTCTCACCAATACCTTCATCTCTCATCCAGGTCTTAGGAAATTCGGTTCTTAATTTTCCCTCAGGATCATAAACAAGTCCACTACAAATATCAATGTCACCCATAGAAATTCCGTTCAGATAGGCCTGCCTACTATTTTCATCAGCTATCGCTTTATCTAAACTTACATCATTTACCATAATAAAACTGGAAAATTAAGATATATAAATGTAACTACTAGACAATAATTAAAATATAATTAAGAAATTAATAAAACTAACTAGCAACTTCGACCCTAATACTAAGAGGATTGTTTTTAGTGTCGCTTATTCTAGTAGGATAACTAACCTCTTATCATTAGAAATGACTAGATGTTTGATTCCATGTAAATTCGAAATTATTGAATTTTATAAAATTATGCTTTTCCCCTTGCTCGCCTAACCTTTCTTCTATTAGCTCTCTTGCTTCGAGCCTTCACTTTTCTTGTAACTCTTGTTCTTGGCATTTTTGTTTTCCTATAAAATGTCAAGCCTGGAACCCAAAGTTCCTTGCCTGGCATTTTTAATCTTTTCCTTAACCTCTATATCTAAACTATAAATATATCCATTTAAAAATCTATCGTATCGTAAGATTATTATATCCTTAAAATCCTTGATTTTATTGACCTTCCTAAATCTCTAGTTTGAGAAGCCTTAAGATCAAAGATCCATAGAACTATCTAAATCAAATAAAATACAAATAAAAAAAATAAAAATTACTAGTTTAGAAATTATTTCTTATTAAAACAATCTCTACAATAAACTGGTTTTTCACCATTAGGCTTAAACGGAACTTCACATTCCTGCTTACATTCTGCACAAGTTGCCTTATGCATTTCCCTTGGTCCACCAAAATTACCTCTACCTCCACCACCGCCTCCGCCACGTCTATCATTTCTATCAAAATCTCCCATACTAACTAATTTTCCTCCTTCTCATCAACTAAAGCTTGAATTATTTCCATTTATTTACGAAGAAATATTTGTCTATTTCTGGAATACTATTAACCATTCTATATTAAATGAAGATATAATCTCTATTTAAAGCTATCTAAGGGTTACAAATTTCTGTAATGAGCCTATCATACCTTTGTTCAAACAATTTTCTACGTAGTTTTAAGGTATTAGTTCTAAACTGGGAATCTTCTCCCACAGGAGGAACAACAGCCAAATTACATTCATTAAAGTTAACTCTAAATTTTTCTCCAATATATCTTCATGAAGTTCTCCAAATGGAGTTGCACAAACCCTATCACAATTCTCTCCCTTTTTTGAATGTAATACTCCCGCAGCCCACATACTCCTGGTGTCAAAGTTCTCAACAGATAACTTCCACAATTCATTAAGAGGTTTATTCACTTCGCCTGAGATTTTTACATTAATTATAATATTTTGTGAGGTAATAGGCATATAAATTAAACGTCAACTTCAATTTCTACAAATTTTGCAGTTCACGAACTGCATCTATCACTCGTAGATCCGGAGACAAAACATAAATATGATCTTCTTTAGATCTTAATGCTCTATATAATCTCTGTAAAAACTCTCTTTTTGCCTTATCCTTATAAAACCCCCAAAAATTATTAGGGTGTGTTTTTTTGAGAATCTTCCAAAAAATTGAATTTATATTGGGATTAGGATATTTTGTAAATAATATACTGTTACATATATCTCCAGGAAAATCTATACCTCTAGAACACTTTGTTGAAAATATTTTATCTATTTCTTTATTCTTAAACCGATTTATTTCATTACCCAATTTATCTAATTTCTGATCACTAATTAGTTTATCCTTTGAAATAAGGTTACCAATCCCTGTTTCAATTAATTCACTTTCTGATGGGAGATCATTAAATGCATTTACGTGAACGAGTAGAGGAAGTTTTGATCTATTAATGCAGGCAGAAACTGAATATAAGTAATCATTTCGAGTATAATGTTGCTGAGAAAAAGAACTATATTGACAATTAAATTCTTTCCCAGTTCTAATAATTTCAAGATTTCCCTGATTAATTGTTTCAGCTTCTACAATTTTATAATCCTTTATACCCAATACATTAGTAATAACTTCATCTGAATGAAGGGTCCCAGACATAAACACAGTAGCATTATTTTTACTAGTTATTTCTTCAATACAACCAGATAAGTCAGACGTAACCATACTTACAATTAAATTATTATTAAGCATCTTGTAACTTAGGTAAATATCATTAATTGTTTCAGAATAGCTGTTAACAATATCAATAACATTATTAGAATAATTCAGATCTTCAATTGAAATTTCGGCAACTAAATCATTATTATCAAGTAAAATTTTAAAAATTTTAGATAAATTGGTTTTATTTATGCTCTCAATATCTTTATCATTTAATTGATTATTTATTTCAGGCTTAAGTTCCTTTTTATTTTTAAATTCTAATTCAAGTAATCTAAGAATTTTTGATTTTAGTTCAGTTGCAGTATCACTTTCAGTATTTATTTGGATTAATGACTCATAGAATCTCTTTAAGTTTATTTCTTTTTCATTAAATAAGCTATCCAAAAATTCATCAGCCTCATCAATAATATCTACCTTTGTATTAGGTTTCTTTAAAAGAAGAAGTTCAGACTTATATTTTGCAGAATTATAAATTAATACATCTGCCCTTATGTATGCCAAATACTGATCATAATAAGAACATCCATTTTTTCTATGATAAAAGATAAATTCTTTCCGGTTACATCCCTCATATTTGTATTTTTTAGCATCTTTTAAATTCTTAAGTTCAAACTCTATAGGTAAAATGGGACTCCAATAGGGATTAGCTGGTGCAATCCAGGTTCTTTTTATTTCTTTAATTTCTAAATCCTCTTTTGGATCATTAAACTCATTAACATCATAATAAGATTTTAATTCCATAGAATTTTTTTCAGTTATTTTAATATTTTCAGGGAGACTCTTATCTGCACAAGATAATCCGGGTTTGTATATTGAATCATGATTATCCTTACCTGTAATTGATGCTATTGTAAGTCTCTTAGAATCTTTTTTAATTAAATACTTATTATTAGAATAATCGTCCTCATATTGTTTTTGAAGGCTTTTGAGTGGAACCACTATTGCGGTTTTACCTAAAGACCTAGCAATATTTAGTGCTATTGCACTCTTCCCACTACCACAAACTCCCTTCAAGAATATTATCTTTTGACCATTTTTTATTAGAGTCACAACTTCTTTTACTATATCTTCCTGAGTTTTATTATTTGAAAATTTTAAAGGTTTAAGAAATTTTTGATTTGAATAAAAATTCCAATATTCATTCTTTATCTCATTAATATTATAATTCTCTTCCTTAAATAGAGAATCTTCATCCTTAAGAAAATTTAATGAGTCAACCTTTCTCAAGTCAGCATTTATTAATAAAGAATTATCCCCATATTCCAAATCTTGCTCAGAATTATCAGAGCTATAATCTAACTTTTCATGATTATTATTTCCATTACTAAAATTATTCTTTTTCCCACCCCAACCAGATCTCTCAATCTTCTCATTATTTAACAATCCAAAGTCTTCTACATGGCTCCTTGAATCTTCTTTTGAATTTACTTCAGATCTTTCATTATAGGGATCATTAAATCTTTCTTTATTATCAGACTTAGCTTTAAATTCATAATTTTCATTTTTGTAATAATCTTGATTTATTTCACTATTTTCCTTAAGTCTCTTTTTTCTCTCTTTATCTTTATCCTTTTCTTTTTCTACACTAATCCCTTCAATATCTGTTAGTTTCCCCGAAGAATCAAAATTTAATCGCCCCATAAGAGCCTATAATTAATTTAGCCTTTTAATAATTACTATTCTAAAAATAAATCATATAATTTATTTTTCTTTTCTTCTACTTAAAAACACTTGCCTAGATCCCTTAATCATGTTTTCTTTTGTATTTTTTATAGGCTATATAAATTGCTAATGCCACTAAGATTGAAGGAATTAAATTAAATATAAAATGCCACCAAACCCTATAGGCTACAGAGACCCATTGACTCATTTCCATTCCAAATAGCGTACTTAACCCGATTGGTTTGTTAATAAATATCATAGACATTGTTAAGCTTAAGTGTTCATAAAAATGAAACCCCTGTACAACAAAAGCCCATTTTACATAATTTGATTTAATAAAGTACAATAACCCTATAATGCCCAATAAAAAGATTAAATTTCCAAACAAATGAAGCAATTCAAAACCAAGTTTCATTTGTCTAACTGAATCCTCATTTGGATAAAACAAAACACCCAATTTCTCCATCCCCCACATACCTAGGGGAGTCATGTAGAGACTATCCTGATATCCCCCAGTCCATGCAGTAACTTGTGCCCCATGTTCTATGAAATGAACAACTTGGAATGCTAAGAATAAAACTGTAACTGTCAAAACTAACCAAGATATTATTGATCCCTTTTTTTTCATTTTATAATATTCTTTTTATTATATATATAATTAACCTATAAAACCAATTAACTAAAATTCTCTCAATTTTTTATATTATTCCACTTATTCAGCTTCTAACTTTGCCCACTCACCTAATATTTCTTTTTGTTTCTTATTTAACTTCTTAGGAATTTTTATATTAATCTTAACATATAAATCTCCCCGCCCATATCCATTAACATTTTCCATTCCGGCCCCATTAATCCTCATAACGGTTCCAGATTCAAATCCTGAAGGGATTTTTATCTTAGTTTCCCCATAAGGAGTAGGAATTTTTATCTTATCACCTAATACAGCTTGAGAAAAACCAATATGATGAATCATTTGAATATCATCACCCTCCCTATGAAACACATTGTCTGGAGTTACACTTATTACTACCCGTAAATCTCCTGCATTTCCACGACTATTTTCTTCACCTCCCCCAGTAACAATAAGGGCATTGCCATTATCAATTCCTGAAGGAATTTCAACTTTAAATTTAACATTTTGTTTTAGAATCCCTTTTCCAGAACAATGACTACAATTTAACTTGGGAATATTTCCCTTTCCAAAACAATCCTCACAATCCACAGTTTGATTTATTACTCCCAAAATTGTTCTTCTTGCAAAACTTTTGCTACCTTTCCCTTTACAGATTTCACATTGTTTAACATTTTTATCTTTTGCACCAGTACCAGAACATTCCTGGCAAATAACATTTTTTTTGAATTCTAATTCTTTTTCAACACCTGTAACTGATTCTTTAAAACTAATTGTTAAGTTATATTGTAAATCATTCCCTTGTCCTTGCCCTGAAGAAAATCCATTATCAAACCTCCTTCCAAATAGTTCTTCAAAAATACTAGAAATATCTGATCCATGAAAAATATCCTCTTGACTATACTGTTGATCAAACGAATTATTACCAAATTGATCATATTGTTTTCTTTTTTCAGGATCACTTAATACTGCATATGCCTCACTCATTTCTTTAAACATTTCCTCATACTCTTTCTTTTTATCATCAGGAGCAAGATCTGGATGATATTTTAAAGCTAATTTTTTATAGATTTTTTTAATTTCGTCAAAAGAATTGTCTTTATTCACTCCAAGTATATCATAGTAATTTTTTTGGGACATATTATAAAATATTAATAATATCTATCTGAAAATAGTATTATTCCTCTTTGTTTTGATCTTTGTTTTGATCTTTATCTTTATCTTTTTCATCTTCTTTAACTTCTTCGGCATCAACAACTTTTTCATTGTTTTCACCATTTACCCCTTGTTCTTCTTCTTGTTTTTGCTGTTGTTCTTTTGCAGCATCTTCATAAATTTTCTTCCCTATTTCTTGAGCTGCCAATTGAACTTCCTCTAATTTCTTTTTTATTGCTTCAATGTCATCCTTACCAAGTAATTCCTTTAATTCTGAGATTTCTTTTTCTACCTTGTCTTTAATTTCTTGATCAATTTTATCATTGTTTTCTTTTAATATTTTTTCAGTAGAATAAATTAAACTATTCACATTATTTCTAGTTTCAACACTTTCTTTTTTCTTCTTATCATCTTCAGCATATTTTTCTGCATCTTTGATCATATCATTTATTTTATCTTTATCCATTCCAGATCCGCCAGTAATTGTTATTTTTTGTTCCTGGCCAGTTCCTAAATCTTTTGCAGAAACATTAATAATTCCATTAGCATCAATATCAAAAGTAACTTCAATTTGTGGAACTCCTCTTGGTGCCGGAGGAATACCGCTTAATTCAAATTTTCCTACAGATTTATTGTCTGCTACCATCTCTCTTTCTCCTTGTAAAACATTAATCATAACGGCTGGCTGATTGTCTGCAGCTGTAGAAAACACCTGACTTTTCTTTGTTGGAATTGTTGTATTTCTTTCTATTAGGGGAGTTTTAACACCACCCAGAGTTTCTATACCTAAAGTAAGTGGAGTAACATCAAGAAGTAAAACATCTTTAACCTCACCTCCAATAATTCCTGCCTGAATTGCTGCACCTAGTGAAACTGCCTCATCAGGGTGAACAGATTTATCTGGATCCAAATTTGTTATTTCTTTTACAATAGTTTGAACTTTTGGAATTCTCGTACTACCGCCAACTAAAATTACCTTATCAATTTTATCCAATTTAGCATCATCTATAGCTTGCTTTGTTGGACCCTTTAATTTATCAAAAATGGAATCACAAATTTCTTCGAATTTTGCCCTTGTTAAATTGATATTAAAATGTTTTGGACCTGAATCATTAGATGCAATATAAGGAATATTTATTGCTGTTTGTTGAGCAGAACTTAATTCAATTTTTGCTTTTTCAGCTGCATCTTTCAGCCTTTGAAGAGCAACAACATCTTCCAATAAATCAATGCCATGATCTTTTTTAAAATCTTTTGCAAGATAATCAATAATTACTTGATCAATATCATCCCCCCCAAGGTGATTATCTCCTGAAGTTGATTTTACCTCAAAAACATTATCTCCAAGTTCTAATACTGAAACATCAAAGGTTCCTCCACCAAAATCAAAAACTAAGATATTATGATTATCATTTTTATCAAGGCCATAGGAAAGTGCTGCTGCTGTGGGTTCATTAATAATTCTTTTTACATCCAAACCCGCAATCTTTCCAGCATCTTTTGTTGCTTGCCTTTGTGCATCTTCAAAATAAGCAGGAACAGTAATTACTGCCTCAGTAACCTTATGACCCAAATAAGATTCAGCATCTGCTTTTAATTTTTGTAAAATCATTGCAGAGATTTCTTGAGGTGTATATTCTTTACCCTCAATATCAATAGTTTCTTTTGTACCCATAAGTCGTTTTATACTTCTTATTGTATTTTTTGGGTTAGCAATTGCCTGTCTCCTTGCAACTTCTCCGACTAAAATTTCTCCATTCTTTATAGAAATTACACTAGGGGTAGTATTTCCACCCTCAGAATTAGGTATTATCTTTGCTTTTCCACCTTCCAAAACACTTACTGCTGAAAATGTTGTCCCTAAATCAATTCCAATTATTTTACTCATTTTTTATCCTAGTTATTTTTACTTTCGTAGGCCTTATAACTTTTCCTTCAAACATATAGCCAACTTGTAATTCTTCAATAATCTTATTATCAATTTCTCCATCTTCTTGAATTAATGCTTCATGAAATTTAGGATCAAAAAGTCCTTCAGTGCTTATTTTTGAAAGTCCTTCAGACTCAAGAATAGATAATAAATTTGAATAAATCAGTTTCACTCCCTCATCAGAATTATGTTTTAAAGCAAGTTCTAAACTATCAATAACACTTAACAATTTAAAAACTAATTTTTCATTAGAATATTTTAATGATTCTTGTTTTTCTATAATTGATCTTTTCATAAAATTTTCAAATTCAGCCTGCAATCTTTGTAAATCCTCTAAATGATCTGGTTTTTCTACTTCATTACCCCTATCTAGTCCTTCCTCTACTGCCCCTATTTCTTCTTCTTCATTAATTGTATTTATGTTATTATTTTCCATTTTAATATATTTGATTCATATAAAACTTAAGTACATTACTTAGAACACCAAATACGAATATTTTAATGGATTTATAAATCTTTTGTAAGGAATAACTTGTTGTATTTCAAAAGAAAAAAGATCTAAATTATACGCCCGCGCCGAGAGTGTACAATAATGTGACTATTACACAGAGACCTACATCTTAGAATTGGT
>Ga0114999_10009806_pt1 | contig 10442 bp, 11 predicted proteins | sample ArcticOcean_MG_C_3_FD_89820 | JGI IMG/M metagenome (GOLD analysis project Ga0114999, IMG submission 89820) | Marine microbial communities from western Arctic Ocean - ArcticOcean_MG_CB8_126 | ecosystem: Environmental > Aquatic > Marine > Oceanic | place: Arctic Ocean: Canada Basin | collected... | reverse complement strand
TTGGACAAATGGCAGGGACACCTAATTGAGGGTTGTAAACAAAGCGGCAACGCTTGGCTTCCAGAATTGGCACCCCCAGTTACCTTCAAAACATTCCTAACAAACAATCACTTGGAATCGGCGATTGTTGCCAGTTTGGAGAGTACAGCAAAGTCATGGAGCGAAATTTATCCCTCGGAATCCACAACTCTATTTATCGGCCCGGAAGGCGATTTCTCAGAAGAGGAGTATCGGGAGCTTGAATCGAAAGGAGCCATCCCGGTTTCGTTGGGACGTTATGTTTTGAGATCAGAAACGGCAGCCGTTGCGGCGGTGTCTCAATTGATAGCTAAATTTTAACGTCGGTTAAGAAAGCTATTATTTGGTATCCAGAATACTGTGCCACCGCGCGATTCACTTCCGCGCGTAAATACGTTTTGTTATTAGAAAACTCTTTGCTAGAATAGCAGTTAAGGTAGATGTGGTCTTTAGTTCCGATGGAAACGATTTGGGACGTTTGGCTAAAAAGCCAACCTTGAGGCACAAACACTCCGAAAGGTATTTCTTGACCTCTGATAATGGAGTCGGAAAGCAAAGGTTCAGAATTCCAAGTCGATTCATCTTCACTAGAGGCGACTCACAATTCGGATTCAAAAGAATCAGCTTCCTCTATGGTAGGTTCCACATCCAACTCGTCTTCGATGGGTTGATCAGACGGTTGCTGATTAGCGATTTCCATAAGTTCGGAAATTCCAAGCAATTCTGTTCCGTCTACTATTACTGGATCTCCATCTTCATCCAGGTAGTAAATGCTGCCATTATCAGAAAAGTACTGTTTCCCATCCTTATCTTCATAAACAGGAACCTGGCTCAAAGCTGTCATTTCTTCGGGATCAGAAAAATCCATCATGATGGCTACCACGTAGATCATCATGACTAAACCAGATCCTTTGCCGATTATTAGGATAAGAGCACCGTCCGGGAATATCTCCACGCGTGCCATTTCCCACAAAAAGAAGAGCACACACAAACGAAAGATAGATGCCAACAAAAGGGACTTGGCTAGCCAGAGCTCCTGCAAAGCCAGTGATTGCAAGTGGCATGAAATACAACTGCGCTTTCAGAATGGATTTTCCAATCCAAAGGAATGCGATGAGGATGATAGATTCAATTAAGACTTCGAAAAGTACTTGCATGGCGGGAGTTAACTAACCCCCAAGCCTTAAGTACGCTCTTATGCGAAACGAGAACCCGCTTTCCAGGTGCCTGATTTTAATAATATTTTTAACGCCCTCAGCTCCAATCAGGGCCAATTACCATTCAAGTAATCCACCGGCATAGGTGAGACCAGCACCCACCGAACAGAAAATAATTTTATCACCCGATTCGAAAATGCCTTCCTCGGCGGCCCATCCTAGCGCCATCGAAACGGAGGCTGCAGAGGTGTTCGCGTATTTGCCAATAGTTACGACAAAGCGGTCATAAGGAATGCCCACCCTTTTACTAACCGCCTTTAGAATACGCTCGTTCGCCTGGTGAGGCACAACCCAATCGACATCATCCACAGTCAGGTTTTCTCTCTGGAGAGACTCCTCAATGATATCAGAGAACGCCACTACTGCATATTTAAATACAGCGGGACCATTCATGGTTAAGTAAAACTTTGAAAGATCACACCCTGGTTGAGCGAATGGGATTTTCGCACCTCCGCCAGCCCGCTGAATGGCTTCATATTGATTGGCATCGCCAGATAGGCGTAATCGATGCAATTGAGGGCCTTCGGTGGCGTCCGTTAATACGGCTGCTCCGGCACCATCACCAAATAGAAACGCAGTACTATAATCTTCAAAGTTTGTAATCCGTGACAACAATTCCGCTGTTACAACCAATAACTTCGTGGCTGTGCCGGATCTAATAAACGCACGACCGGTTTCAAGTGCGTATAGCCAACCAGAGCAAGCTGCATTCAAGTCGAAGGCCAACGCATGCGGGATTCCTAAATGTTTGGCAAGAGCACTGGCGGCGCTCGGAACGGGTTGGTCTGGTATGATCGTAGCTAATATTATCCCGTCGATCTCGGATACATCGACACCCGCCATGGCTAACGCTCGTTTGCTGGCCTTGGCAGCATAGGTAGTAACATCTTCATCCGGCTCAGCAACTCGTCGTTGAGAAATGCCAGTAGTTTTAACGATCTCTTCTTCCGTCTTACCCGGAAATTTTTCGAGTAACTCCTTGTTTGTTCGCACCTTATCCGGGACTGCAAATCCGATTCCGGCAACACAGACTGTTTCACGCGTTGGCGAAGCTGTTGTGGCAGTTTCCAAAGAAGCAATAGCCTCGGGTTGAATAGCGATGAAAGCCTGAATATCATCTCCCGAAACTCGACCTCCGGGGCCGGTTGAAGAAATCTCTGTTATAGTAGCCGGATCAAACCCGGCTTCCCGGGCGATTCTAATTGCTTTAGGTGTCCACCTCAAATTGCCCGTATCGGCCCCAGGGTGAAGCGCTGTCCTCGACACTGGTTTTCGCGAAGAAACTGGGGACGTTTTTGCTGCCAGATTTGCCTTAACCACATTAACAGCGGGCTCTTCAATTGCGGCCGCCTCTCCGCTCACTTCAAGATGCTTTAAAGATACGTCGTCGGTCTCGATCAGAAGGAATGGTGCATTTGCGTCCACAATATCTCCAGCTCGGACAAGTACCTTTTTAACGGTACCGGCACAAGGGGCTTCAAAGTCGAATGCGGATTTGTCGCTCTCCAATTCAGCGCATTTCTGGCCTTTTTCAATCAAGTCGCCATCCTCAATTTCGAGGTCTATAATGGTTAATTCGTTAACGGTCGCCCCCATGGAGGGGATTGGAATTTGAGCAACGAAAGTTTTCATCTTGTGTTTATAAAAGAGGTTTTCAGCCGGGAACTAAGGTTTTCATAAGTTGCCAGATTTGCAACAACTCATCAACGGTCTGTGGTAATTCCGCTAATGGAACCATATTCGGCCCATCTGAAATAGCTTCATCAGGATTGGGATGGGTCTCCATAAAGATTCCATTCGCGCCAGCAGCCAAGGCGGCGCGGGCAAGGGGAAGAACAAATTCTCTTTGCCCATCGCTCTTACCGTCTCCTCCACTTGGAAGCTGGACACTATGGGTAGCATCAAATATAGTAGGGTGCCCCGTTTCCTTTATCAGCTCAAAGCTGCGCATATCGACAACAAGATTCTGGTATCCAAATGTGGTTCCACGTTCAGTCAACCACATCTCAGCGGCTCCGGCAGACTCCAGCTTGCCAACCACATGTTTCATGTCTTGAGGAGCAAGAAACTGGCCTTTCTTTACATTAACCACCCGACCCGTTTCGGCGGCCGCGACTAAAAGATCCGTCTGCCGACATAAAAAGGCTGGGATTTGAATAACATCTGCTACCTCGGCCACAGCCGACAGCTGGGAAATTCCATGCACATCGGTCACTACTGGAAAGTTATATTGATCCTTTATCTCGGCTAAAAGTTCGAGTCCAGCCTCGAGGCCGGTGCCCCGAGATCCTTCAATGGAAGTACGGTTGGCTTTGTCGAAAGACCCTTTGAAAACGATATTTAAGGAAGGGTTATTTTTCTGTAACTCCCCTAAACATTCGGCCACTGGCCTGCAGGTATCCATAGACTCCAACGAACAGGGCCCTGCCAGAAGTAAAAGTTTATTGGGATCAAATAACATTTAGGGGTTCGCTTTCAGCTTCATTGCTGCGGCAACAAAGGATGCAAATAACGGATGGGCTTTGAATGGTTTGGATTTAAACTCTGGATGAAACTGGACGCCGACAAACCAAGGATGATCCTCAATTTCTACTATTTCTACGAGATCACGCTTTTTATTTATTCCCGCTACCTTTAGACCTTTTGCTTCGAAATCAGCCCGGTACGAATTGTTATATTCATAGCGGTGACGATGACGCTCGCTCACAGAGTCCTTGGCGTAAGCTTCTTTAGATTGAGAATTGTCGGCTAAATCGCATTGGTAGGCACCTAGACGCATCGAAGCGCCTTTTTTGGTCACCGATTTTTGATCTTCCATCAAATGAATCACTGGATGCGGAGTAGCTTCATCAAATTCAAGACTGTTGGCATCAGTCAAATTCAGCACATTACGAGCGAATTCAATTACAGCGATTTGCATCCCAAGGCACAATCCGAAATAAGGTATGTTATTCTCACGAGCGTAACGTGCGGCCCATACTTTCCCCTCAGTTCCGCGGTCACCAAATCCACCCGGAACGAGAATTCCATCCAGTGATTTTAAAACCTCTCGACCTTCTTCACTGGTGAGGTCTTCGGCATCAATACGCTTAACAATAACCTTTGCGTCATTTGCAATACCTCCGTGAGTAAGGGATTCATAGACAGATTTGTAGGCATCTTGAAGTTCGATGTATTTACCTACGACCCCGATCGTAACCTTATGAGCAGGGTACTTTAAACGACGAACGACATCGTTCCATTGGTCCATGGGCTTCGAGGGAGCATCTAAGTGGAGGTACTCAACCACCAAATCGTCCACATTCTCTTGCTGCAACATCAGCGGCAATTCGTAGATCGAGGTTTCAACATCGCACTCTTCAATCACAGCCTTGACCGGAACATTGCAAAACATAGCCAGCTTTTCACGAACTTCGTCACCTAGACTTTCCTCTGATCGACAAACTAAAATATCTGGAAGAATACCAATTTCCCTCAGTTTTGCCACACTCTGCTGACTCGGCTTAGTCTTTAATTCACCGGCGGCGGCCAGAAAAGGAACAAGGGTAACGTGAATGAAAAGTACATCTCCACGAGGCTGTTCGGTGCTAAATTGTCGTATTCCTTCTACAAAGGGCAAACCTTCAATATCGCCAATTGTACCACCAATTTCGGTAATTAGAACATCTACGCCTTCGCCAGACTTATAAATACGGCTTTTGATCTCATTAGTTAAATGAGGTATCACCTGCACGGTTTTCCCAAGGTAATCGCCGCGGCGCTCCTTCTTAATGACCGTTTCATATACCTGCCCTGAGGTCAGATTGTTTAGCTTTGAAAGGGCCCCTGAGGTAAACCGCTCATAATGGCCCAAATCCAGATCTGTTTCAGCTCCATCATCGAGCACATAGACTTCCCCATGCTGGAAAGGACTCATCGTTCCTGGGTCCACATTGAGGTACGGATCAAATTTTTGAATCCGTACAGTTAAGCCTCGGAGTTCAAGCAAAGCCCCGATCGCGGCGGCGGTGAGGCCTTTCCCTAAAGAGGAAACAACACCACCGGTGATAAAAATATACTTCATAGGTTAAGTATGGGTTTCAACATGAGTGCGGAAATAATTTCCAAAGCACAAACCAAAATCTGTGCTGAAAGAAATTTGTTTGTTTCAGAGGTATGATCTACAAAAAATCAAGCCTTGGACTATTGAGAACCCGAAGCTTGGATGAACAATCCGGATGACCACCGAAAGACACCCTCATTTCCCTATCTAAATCATGTACAACAACCTTCGTTTTGTCCGATCAAAACCGTAAGAAAATAACCTAACGCCTTTAGCATTTGGAAATTGCATCTGACCGGGTTCGGCATCCAAATTCTGAATTAATTGCTCATTCTTTAACGGGCCGATCAGATAATTTTACTACATAGCATGAATATAGATACGTTTAAAAATAAAGTCATCGGGATGGGTTCTCCTGTAGTAGATCTCCTAGCTCATGTGAGTGATGAGTTCGTCCTCTCAGTCGCAGGCGAAAAAGGTGGCATGGTGCTAGTGGATACTCTGACCATGGAGGAATTATTGGCCAAACTACCCAATGAGCCCGTGCTGGCTCCCGGAGGATCAACGGGGAATACGATCTTAGGACTGGCTGAGCTTGGAAATCCTGCAGCTATGTTGGGGAAAATTGGAAACTGCGATGATGGCACTTTTTACCGAAATGGGCTGGTGGGTCGGGGTGGCGATGGAAGTCGTTTCAAAGTAGGAACTATTCCTAATGGTCGGTGCCTATCATTGGTAACACCCGATTCCGAGCGAACGATGCGCACAGACTTGGGAGCTGCAATGACCTTGGCTCCTGAGGAAATTTCAGTGCAGGATTTTCAGGGCTACGATCATGCTCACATAGAAGGCTATATTTTGTTCAACCGGGAATTGATGTTCAAAGTTCTCGATTCGGCCAAGGCGGCAGGATGTACCATAAGCCTGGATTTGGCTTCTTTTGAAGTGGTCCATGCCACAAAAGACATCATGGCGGAAATAATTGAAAACTATGTAGATCTCATTTTTTCAAACGAAGAAGAAGCCTCAGCCTTCACTGACTTGGGGCAGGATTACCCAGGCATGGTCAAGTACTTGGCTCAACTAGCTGATGTTGCGGTTGTAAAGCTAGGTAAAAACGGTTCGCTCATCGCCCAGGGAAATGAAGTTGTTTCGGTGGATGCTTGTCGGGTGCCAAAGGCGGTAGATACCACCGGCGCGGGAGACCTATGGGCATCTGGCTTCCTTTATGGGTGGTTAAACGGCCGAGACTTGAAGCAGTCGGGTGATTTTGGTTCATTACTTGGCGCAGAAGCCGTCCAAGTTATGGGTGCCACTATACCCGAATCCCGTTGGGAGATAATTCGTAAACAATTTTATTCGATCAGCTAATTTTTGATCGGGTTATCGCCATCGCTGGAAACCAGTTAAGAGGTAGAATCAACCTACATTCGTGCTCCTCATTCCTGCCAAGGAAAGAGCGATCAGTCCCGCGAAAGGTAGCAACCAAAACACAGCTACCAGTTGGTTTGGAAAACTCAGGCTAAGTTTTTTGCCGCCATCAACGATTTTAATCCAGTCCACTGACAAATAGAAAGGACCTTCTCTAGACAGTCCTTGGAGTTCCGCACCTTTCCCGTTTTCTATTCCTAAGACACCAGGTGCCAACTGCGTATTGCCGGCCATGCCTTTAATGCTCAGAATGGCTAAGGCTTCAGAAAAACCATCAAATTCAAATCGCTTTCTCAAAATCGGGTGAGGAGCAACATTCGATGCCACATGCGTCTGCGAATAAGAGGCCTGGGTTAAGGATACTTCAGCTGAACCGATACTGGCTTCTTCCTCACTTCCAAAGAAGATAGCTAACTGAAATCGTTCATCTGCAAGTCCTGTAGGTATTATCAGTTCCTGGGTAAATACGCTCCCCTCTACTAAAGGTGAGCTAATGATATCTTCTGCCCAGAGATGCTGTTTGAATGGTTGATTTGAATCCTCCTGCAGAATGAGAAGGGTCAAAACGCTGACAATAGCGATACTTACAAATCCTGCCACCGGAACAGAGAATAAAAATTTGAATACCCTATCCATAGACAGTGAAAAATGGAATTGCTTCGTGCAGCCAAATATAAAGCTCCACACAACTATAAAGTACCCCGATTCCAAGTACCAGTTGTGAGGCCCAAGGAAATTTCCTAAGCCCAAATGCAAAAAATCCCACGATGACAAACCCAACCACAGGCAAATAATAACGTCCAAAGGTCCCTTGGAGTTCCCCCGACGAAACCGTAAAAGAATAAATTTTTAGGATATGAACGCATAGGAAGAAAAAGAATACCGATATCGCACCCACTTCGATTCTCCCTTCCAAATCTTTTGCTTTGATTGAAAACCCGAAAAAGCAATCTGAAATCCTCCAACTAAGTGCAATCGTTCCAATAACAATGAGAATCCAATATTGGGTGTACTCATCTTCGAGCCAATCGGAATAGAAGAGCACAATGACAATAATTAGGGTCCTATCGACTCCCCACAGAAAACGCTTCCCGCTACTGAATCCATTCTTTGCTGAGTAGAACAGTGTTAGGAGACACAGCCCGATTAAGGGGTACGTATAGGCCTGCTGGTAAATCGTATAAATTTGAAGCCAACGAATCTGGATCAGGCCGTCACCCATCCAACCGAGAAGACCCCAAAACGATTGCATCAGGATGGAAAATACCGGGAAGGACCTGCCGAATTCCAAAAGCGATATGTTTAATGGTTCTTCAGACACAAAACTTGTCATATCTATAGGCATGGCTTCACCGTAAACGAATAAGTTTCGGATTATCCAAAGCCCAATCGGAATAGTTGATAGCAGAAGTATCCTGATGGATTGTTTCAGTACATCAGATCCATTTCTCCAAATGGTTATCAAGGAAAGAGCCAATATGGGAGGTAGAATTACAAGGAAGGTATATTTTACGACTCCGCCTAATCCAAGAGCGATACCGAGCTTGGTCAGATCAGACAATTCACCTTTTAGGCTGAACCGAATCCAGAAATATAACACCAAGCATCCGAATAAAAACACCAACGCATCATGATTTACCCCACCAGCCAAGTAAGTGTGGTTAGGAATGCTACCTACCATGATGCCCACGCCCAAAGCGGTGCCCGAATTCAGACCCACCTCCCTGAGTGCTTTCATTAAGACAAAAATACCAAGACCAAAAAATACAGATGTAACCGCTCGAATTAAAAAAAACGCCCCCCAGATGGGTGACCCGAACAATGCCCCCAGCCAGTAAACCGGTACCATGATAATATGATAAAAGGGTGGATGTTGAGCGATCCAATTAGTCCCTGGAGCTGGTGGATTATCCGGGGCAAATACTTTCCAGGTTTCTTTATCAAGAGGTGTTTCATGGAGCACGGCCAACCCCTTCCCGGTAGCTAAATCCTTGATATAAGAATAATGCCCCACTTCATCTGGTATATCCCAGGGTCGAACGATCCAAATACTCGTTACGATTGCTTTAAGGACAAAAAAAACGACCACTCCCCATGGAGCAAGTTGCCAGAAACTAAAGGACCGGAAGGAGCTCATTTAACACACGATGACACCTCGTGGAAGATTCTTTAATCCTTAACGCCTGTCAACGGCGGGCTGGCAACCCCCTCAGCTACTATGGCCAAGGCTTACTTGATAGATAGGAGAAACAAATTTTATCCTTCGATGATATAAAGCAAGCCGCCCGACCGTGACCAAATGTTGCCGGTGCCTAAATTCCCGTCGTCGAGAATCTCATCGATTTTCAAAATAGTTTCCGACCCAACGGTAACTCCCATAACTGACCCGGCCGCAGTAATTCCAAATACACCATAATCCCAGTCGTAAGAGCCACTAGCAGGTGTGGTTGAAGTAATAAGGCTTGAATTCACGTAATCTTCCATTCCGCTTGGAACGGTCGCGGGTCCCACATCGGCTGGATAATCACCCATTTCCAAAGCGTAAGTTTGAAAAGCGTCAGCGAAAACTCGAAGATCATTTCCAATCCTGGTAGCAACGACCCGTTCTCTAGTGTGTTTGAAAGCCACTCCGCCCATCGCGGCAAGAATGCCGATAATCATGATCTCAACCAGAGTAAATCCGCGTTTACTTTGATAGGATAGATTTTGAGAGATCGAGGTCATTGTGGATTCGTTCGCAATTAATATGGAGTGGACCTTCTTGCGAATAGCGTCGGCTAGCAATGGCCCGAGCCCAATTTACCGTGCGTTTACATCCAAGTATTTTACCGAGACCAAAGGGTAGGAAAAACTCGATAATATAAATCACAGATGCACCCGATTTCTGAATTATTCCGGTACTGAGTCCTGCATCATCCATGATCTCATCGAGTTTTTTACCGGATCATCCCCAGCGGTGTAACCAGTTATTGAAATGGCCGCAACCGGTGTGCCGCTAAATCCATTAAACACCCAGTCATAACTACCACCGATGGGTGTCCGTTCGGACCAGTTCTCAATATTAATGTAATCTCCCATCCCTGAAGGTAAAGCTCCCGGGGAAGAATCCGCCGGATAAGTGCCGTTATCCAATGTATAGGTTTCAAATAAACCTGCGTAGGTGCGGAAGTCGCTCGCTACCCTGGAAGCCATTGAATGCGTTTTTACCTTCTGAAAGGCAGGGTGAGCCATAGCCGCAAGTATCCTGATAACAAGGACGACGATCATGATTTCAACTAGCGTAAAACCTTTTTTATTTTCCAATGGAATATACACGTTTTGAATTGGGTGTTACTTATCGATCTTATTACCAGTGGTAACAGTCAAAGTATCGGAATTTCGAGGTAGCCATTTACATGCATTTTACCATCATGTAGGAAAGTACCCAGAATATGATAACAGACACACTAAAAAACGCCCACCAATATCCACTTGGAGTGGCGTGGACCAAAGCAATTGAGTTTATTAAACCTCTGGACAGCAATACGCCTGATGGAGAATACCCACTCAACGGAGATGCGATGTTCGCCAGGGTAATGAGTTACGAGACCAAACCATCAGCCAAGGCAAAATTCGAGGCTCATGAAAAATATGCAGATATTCAGGCGACTCTGGATGGAGCTGAAGGAATTGCCGTGGTTGATAGAAGCAACCTGGAAGAAAGTGTGCCTTACCACGAAGCTAACGACGTTGTC
>Ga0114999_10009803_pt1 | contig 10445 bp, 11 predicted proteins | sample ArcticOcean_MG_C_3_FD_89820 | JGI IMG/M metagenome (GOLD analysis project Ga0114999, IMG submission 89820) | Marine microbial communities from western Arctic Ocean - ArcticOcean_MG_CB8_126 | ecosystem: Environmental > Aquatic > Marine > Oceanic | place: Arctic Ocean: Canada Basin | collected... | reverse complement strand
CAAGAAAAATCATATCAATGGCATTGAGAATTTTTGGAACCAAGCCAAGCGTCGTATGCGCAAGTTTATTGGTGTTCCAAAAGAGCATTTTGGGCTATTTTTAAAGGAATGTGAGTGGCGATTTAACAACAGTGACCAGTCAGATCAATTATTGCAATTGAGACAATTGGTTAGAGACTATTTGAGGTGGTTATCTAGGACAGCCCCTAAAACTATTATGAACGATGTGGTGCAGCAATATAATCATCGGCCTGCATTTCCATCAGACGAGACACCGTGCGATTAAATTCAAACGCGCCGTCACCTTCGGTATAAATTTCATGAGGAGGAGTATTGGCGGAGCAAACTAAGTTCGTCTTCGCCTCATAAAACGCATCGATCATGGTAACAAAGCGCTTTGCCGCATCGCGGTTGTTCGGACCTAGCTTTGGTATTCTGGAAAGGACAACCGTGTGAAACAGTTCCGCAATCTTTAAGTAATCCGACGCCCCCAAAGGTAAATCGCAAAAGTCATCGAAGGATGCAAAGGCAACACCTTCCGCAGCAAGAGGGATGTAAATTTCTCGGCCCTTCAATGGGATGTCTACCGGCATTGGAGTAACGCCTGTGGTTAAATTTTCAAAATTTATTTTGAGTTCAATATCTGTCGCATCGTTGGCCGGGGTAATAAAAGATTTTATGGACCGAAGCCGCGCCAGGCGATGATCGACCGGCCCATCGAGTTCAAGAATATCCAGTTTTTCCTCAAACAATTTAATAAACGGCATAAACTTTTCGCGCTGTAATCCGTCTTTATACAAATCGCTGGGGGGGCGATTAGACGTGGTTACAATCACCACACCTTCTTCAAATAAAATTTTGAACAATCGTCCAAGAATCATCGCATCAGCGATATCAGTAATTTGCATTTCATCGAAACAAAGCAGCCATGCTTGATCAGCAATAATCCTGGCAAGCGCCGCCAAGGGGTCCTTTTTAGGAGAAACCTTTCCTGCTTTTGTGGCTTCGCGGAAATTATGAAGGCGTTCATGGACTTCCTTCATGAAAACGTGGAAGTGAACGTGCTGTTTCTGTTTTATGGTCGAGGTATTATAAAACATCTCCATCAGCATCGATTTGCCACGCCCGACACCGCCGTACATGTAAAGCCCAAGTGGCGTTTTTTTCTGCTTCCTACCAAGCGAAAGACGTGCTTTCCAACCGGTGACCCCCATTGTTGGGGCGTAGTGTTGAAGTGTCATATGCAGGGTCTGGAGTTTTTCAGCGGCCAGCGCCTGATTTGGGTCAGGATGAATTTCACCACTTTCAATCAGTTTCCGGTAAACCTGGATAGGACCGTCAGTCATGGCAGCCAACCGCCTAAGCAAGCAGCCACCTGGTGTTTCCTATTGACGAATAATTCCTGAGACCTCAATAGTGGCACCAACAACAAACACCTAAACACGCTGAAATTGCGCAAGGAGATAGCCATGGATGAAGAAGTTTTTAACATGCTGATTCGCAAGTTCCTCAAAAACGTCGGAGTCACGTCACAATGCGAAATTGAAACCGCCATCAGAGGAGCTATCGAGGACGGCCGCCTAAAAGGCGATGAAACCGTTAAGGCGCGGGTCACGCTATGCATCGAAAGCCTCGGTCTCTCGCAAGACATCGATGGTGACATCGATCTCGCCTGAGTCGGGCTTAAGCCAGCCTACTTTCGCTTTGCCAAATTAGCTTTAATTTCACCAATTGCCTGCCCTGGGTTCAAACTCTTGGGACAGGTGTTGGTGCAGTTCATAATTGTGTGACAACGGTAAAGCTTGAACGGATCATCGACATCATCCAAACGCTCACCCGCTGCTTCGTCTCGGGAATCAGCCATCCACCGGTATGACTGCAACAAGACTGCAGGACCTAAGTAGCGATCACCGTTCCACCAATAACTTGGGCAACTGGTCGTGCAGCAAAAACAAAGGATACATTCCCACAGACCGTCGAGCTTTTCGCGCTCTTCGGGACTTTGCAGGCGCTCTTTGGTTGGCGCCGGGGTAGACGACTTGAGCCACGGCTCAACCGACGCATATTGGGCATAAGGGATGGATAAATCGGGCACCAAATCCTTAACTACCGGCATGTGCGGCAGAGGATAAATTTTAACGTCTCCGGACACTTCTTCGATCGGCTTGGTACAGGCGAGTGTGTTGGTGCCATCAATGTTCATCGCGCACGAACCACAAACCCCTTCCCGGCAAGACCGTCGGAAGGTCAGCGTTGAATCTATCTCGTCCTTAATTTTAATCAGCGCGTCCAGAATCATTGGCCCACACTTATCCATGTCGACTTCGTAAGAATCTACGTGCGGATTTTTTTCGTCTTCTGGCTCGTAACGGTAAACCTTAAACGTCTTTACGTTCTTAGCGCCAGCGTCAGCTTTATAAGACTTCCCGTCAACAATCTTGGAATTCGCGGGGAGCGTAAATTCAACCATGAGCCCTACTCTTTCCTATCAGTTATCTAGTAAACCCGCGCACGAGGTTCGACATATTCGACCTCATCCGTCAGTGTGTAAGTGTGCACCGGTCGGTACGAAAGATTGATATTACCGCTGTCATCAATATGAGAGACCGTATGTTTCATCCAGTTCTCATCGTCCCGGTCAGGATAATTTTCATGCGCGTGCGCCCCGCGACTTTCGTGACGCGCTTCGGCTGAAATCATCGTCATCTGTGCGCACACCATCAGGTTCTCCAATTCCAGCGCTTCAGCCAAATCAGAGTTCCAAACCATCGAGCGGTCGTTAACCTTCACATCGGCTACACCTTCAGCAGCCTTTTTGATCTTAACAACACCCGCAGCCAAGGATTCGTTCGTGCGGAAAACAGCACAGTCATTCTGCATGACGCGCTGCATCTCATCGCGAACGTTTGCAACCAAGCGTTCGCCCTTAGCGTTGCGCATCTTGTCCAGACGACCGACCGCAAAATCGGTAGCGTCCGCAGGCAACGCCTTATGCGTTGATCCGGCTTTGACAACCTCTGCCGCCTTATAAGCCGCTGCACGGCCAAAGACGATAAGATCAAGCAGGGAATTGGTGCCAAGACGGTTGCCGCCGTGCACCGACACACACGCCGCTTCGCCGATTGCCATCAGGCCGGGGCAGATTTGGTCAGGGTCATCCGCTGTCGGGCGCAACACTTGGCCATGCAAGTTCGTCGGAATGCCGCCCATGTTGTAGTGCACTGTCGGCAATACTGGAATTGGTTCCTTACTGGTATCTACGTTGGCAAAGATCTTTGAAGTTTCAGAAATGCCCGGCAATCGAAGTTGCAGGGTATCCGCTCCCAGATGTTCAAGGTGGAGATAAATATGATCGTTCTCCGCGCCGACACCTCTGCCTTCGCGAATTTCCATGGTCATGGCCCGACTGACCACGTCCCTGGAAGCGAGGTCCTTTGCTGACGGTGCATAGCGTTCCATGAAGCGTTCGCCATCTGAATTCGTCAGGTAACCGCCTTCGCCGCGCGCTCCTTCCGTAATCAGCATGCCGGCACCATAAATACCCGTGGGGTGGAACTGAACAAATTCCATGTCTTGCAGGGGCAAGCCTGCCCGCGTGACCATGCCGTTGCCGTCACCGGTGCACGTATGCGCTGACGTACAAGAGAAATAAGATCGCCCGTAACCGCCCGTGGCTAGGACTGTTTCATGCCCCCTAAACAAATGCAGCGTGCCGTCGTCTAGGTTCCAAGCGACAACTCCTCTGCAAGCCCCTTCGTCATCCATGATCAGGTCGATGGCGAAGTATTCAACGAAGAATTCGGCTTTGTGTTTAAGGCACTGCTGATAGAGCGTATGCAGAATTGCGTGTCCGGTCCGGTCAGCAGCAGCACACGCGCGCTGGACCGGGGCTTCGCCAAAGTTCCGGGTTTGCCCACCGAAGGGGCGCTGATAGATTTTGCCTTCCGGGGTCCGGGAAAACGGCACACCGAAATGTTCCAGTTCAATCACCGACGGTATCGCTTCACGACACATGTACTCAATGGCGTCTTGATCGCCCAACCAGTCTGAGCCCTTAACCGTGTCATACATATGCCACTGCCAGCGGTCTTCTTCTAGGTTCCCCAACGCCGCACTAATGCCGCCCTGAGCTGCCACTGTGTGGCTTCTGGTTGGAAAGACCTTGGTGATGCACGCGGTCTTCAAACCAGCCGCACCCATTCCCAACGTTGCCCTGAGGCCGGCACCGCCAGCACCCACAACAACAACGTCATATTCGTGTTCGATAATTTCGTATGCTTTCGCCATGGCGGATCAGCCTCCGAAGTAGAGCCGCAGAACGGCAAGGATGCAGGAAACCGCGAACATAAAGCTCACGAATTTGATGAGTAGGATGCTGGTGATTTTGGCGGCTTCGCCATGGACATAGTCCTCAATCACGGTTTGCATTCCCAGTTGCGCATGATGGAACGCGGTCATAATAAAGAGGATCAGCAACAGCGTATTTCCATGATGGCCAACCCACGCCTTGAACTGAGCATAATCCGCACCGACGAAGCTCAAGGCCGCAAAAGTGAACCATATCCCAAGTGGGATTAAGGCGACCGCTGTGAGTCGTTGCACCCACCAGTGGTGGCTACCTTCACCGGAAGAACCAAGGCCGCGCACACGGCCGAGAGTTGAACGCATTTCCATTGTTATCAAGCCCCCTTAACCGCGCATCGAGTACGCGGAGAACCAAACCAAAAGCGTCAGTCCGATGGTTACCAGAACCACTAAATAGCCCGTGGCACGTAATTTTGGCAATTCGTAGCCCCAGCCGATATCCCAGGCCAGATGCCGAATTCCGTTCGCCATATGGTAAAAAAACGACACTGTCACACCGAGCAGAATGAGCCGGCCCATCGAAGATCCAGCGAACGCTTGCGCACGCTCGAACTGATCCGCGCCATAGGCCGCCGACGTCAGCCAGTACGTCAACAACACAGCGCCTGCTGCTAACGCAACACCTGTCATTCGGTGTAAAATAGAGAGTATTGACGTGATCTGAGGCCGATAAACTTGAAGGTGCGGCGACAGTGGCCGATTTCCGCTTGCCATGGTAGGTTCCCTCGAAGTTCAATTCTTGATTATGACCACACCAACAAAAGGCGCGGATAATTATTAATTACTTACTACACAAATCCTTTAAACTGTCAATGTTTCCAAGTCAATAGCACCGACTCTGGTATACAGTATACCGTCCTTGTGTTCATTTTATATTTGCGTCTAAATTTTTGCTTTAATTTCCTAAAAATACGGCCTGCAGATGTATAATAGCTCACGCCCTAAATTATCAGGAGACGTCACTTATGGCAGTTATGTTTTTATGAATGTTGGCCACCCAATTTCTGAATCAAATAATCGGCCTTTAAGCCCAAATTGTATTTCCAGGGCAATCGGGCGATTTTTGGCGGTAAATATCGCAACTAGTTGATTTTAAAAAGTAAAATTTTTAATTGTGTGCTTTTTTGTGGATAGCTTGTGGACCAAATGTGCACAGGTAATTATTTTATACACAAAAAATTTGAGTTCCCGTTAAATTTGATATTGAACGTTGAACTTTTCCTTTTCATCATGATCAGGTACGCGGAAGCGTCGATGCAGCGGCTTCCTGCCTCAACCAAAAACCCTCCGGGGCGTATGGTCGGCGCGGGGCGCTACAGCCCCGGGGATGATGGAGCGTTTTACGCAAAGTTGTTCTTGGGTTGGTGGTTTGAAAGAATCGCCGCGAAGGCCTCGTTCCTGTGCGAGGCGGGTCGTAAAGTTACGGAACTTAAGGGAACGGCTTCGGTCACTCCCATAAGGATCGTAGGGGAATAGGGGGGATCGGTTTTCGAACCATGACCTTTGTTATTCTGGGGCGTCCGTCCCATTGATCCGTTGCTTATGTGGTAAGGGGGTTTTTCGTATCGATGCGCCGTTAACTTGGGTGTTCCGCCAACGAATGCCCAAGAAGCGGACCAAACGCCGCCCCGACCCTGGCTGTTCTCTGCCCAGGGTACGCCGCGGGAAAGGGGGGTGATTGAACCGTTAAATGTGCACGGAGCCGGGCCGGCTCCATGAAGAGGCGTCAGGGTCGCCGTCTAGGCGGCTTCATGTGTAGTCTTCCCAGGGCCTACACACCTGACGTCTCTTTACTTTTGGCGTTCTCAGCTATACCAATCCAAATTCCTTAATCTGAGCAAAAGCACCTCTTCATGTCCCAATACAAAACCATTGATGATCTAGAGAACGGTACGTCGCGCGTTCTGGTCCGCGCCGACCTTAACGTCCCCATGAAAGATGGGATTATTACAGATTCCACACGAATAGACCGAACTGTCCCAACCCTATTGGAACTGGCAGAAAAGGGATTTGGCGTTGTTGTTATGTCTCATTTTGGACGCCCTAAGGGCCAACGCGTAGAAGCCATGAGCTTAAAGCCCGTTGCCCAAGGCCTCAGTGACGCCCTTGGTGGAAAAAATGTCGCCTTTGCAAATGATTGCATCGGTCCTGCCGCAAAAGAAGTCGTTTCCAAGATGAAACCGGGTGAGATCGCCCTGTTGGAGAACCTTCGCTTTCACGCAGAAGAAGAAAAAAACGACCCGGGCTTCGCGGCCGAACTCGCCACCCTTGGTGATGCCTATATCAGCGATGCTTTCTCGTGCGCGCACCGCGCCCATGCATCAACCGAGGCGTTGGCACGACTATTGCCTGCTGCTGCGGGTCGTCTGATGCAGACGGAATTGGAAGCCCTCTCGGGTGCCCTTGAGAATCCAACCCCACCTGTCGCAGCCCTTGTCGGTGGTGCTAAAATTTCATCGAAGATGGAAGTTCTGGGCAATCTCGCGAGCAAGGTCGATTTCCTGATTATCGGCGGCGCTATGGCCAATACATTCTTGCACGCCCAAGGCATCAACGTCGGCAAATCACTTTGCGAACACGATATGGCAGATGCTGCGCGCGATATTCTCTCAGCCGCTGCAAAAACATCGTGCCAGGTGGTTCTGCCAACTGATGCGGTCATCGCGCGTGAATTCAAAGAAGGTGCCGCAAGTGAAACCTCGGCGCTCGATGTCATCCCTGAGGACGCGATGATCCTCGACATCGGCCCAAAATCCATTGCCACCTTAAAAGATATTTTAGGCGGCTGTAAGACCCTGGTCTGGAATGGCCCGATGGGGGCATTTGAGATATCGCCCTTTGATGTTGGCACCAACGCTGTTGCTCAAGAAGCGGCCCGGCTAACAAAAGCCGGGACATTGCTCAGCGTGGCAGGCGGTGGTGATACTGTCGCGGCCCTGGCCAACGCCGGCACAGAAAAGGATTTCTCTTATATCTCTACAGCCGGCGGCGCCTTCCTGGAATGGCTTGAAGGCAAGACCCTCCCGGGGGTCGCTGTATTACAGAAATAGCTGCTTAGAAGCTTGATGGTTAGGAACTGGGTGGCTCATTCTGGCCGAATTCTGAAGGCTCATTATCTTCATCATAACCATCCGATTTTTTTTCCAGCTTGCCGACCTGTTCGTTCAGCATCCAGCGCAGATACTCAGACTGCTTCAAAAGATCTGAAGTGATCTTTAAGGCTTGCTCAGAACTGTTGGTCGCAATGGCATGAGCCGTGTTCTTCGCATCGCCAATCAATTCACTAATATCCTTAATCGCCCGACTGATCTGGGTGTTGGTCGCGCGAATGGTATCAAAGCGTTTGCCAACGGCTTCTTCGCCAACCCCCAACTGATCCGAAGACGACCGGCTTTCAGGTGACAATACGACAAGGTTGGCGGGCGTATCCCCGTCACGGGGAAACTTAGCTCCCGGCTTGAAGACCAGAAAATCTGCCTGTTCCTCAACCCCGGATAAGAGCCTGCTCACTTCTGACAAACGTCTTACCGCCTCGGTCAGGCCTTGGGTTAAGGCTCCCGTTCGTTCGGCCTCGTACGCTGCATCAGTCACATTTTGAGAAGACTGTGCGACTTGTTGACTGATGGTCGAGATCGGCCCCGTCAAAGCATTAGACGGCACGCTTGGGCGCGATTCTGGTTCTTGTGGCTGAGGCAGTTGGGCTGGTGGCGCTTTTGGGGCAGGCGTTTCTGGGACAGGCGCTTCCACTTCAATGGGAGCTGCCTGTGCCGCTTCGGCTGGCTTAGCTTTCTCTTCCTCGTCAGCAATAGCATCTGTCTTCACCAACAATTTAGCCTCGGCCTCTTCTTTCGCGGCTCGCGCCAACTGGGCTTCGCTCCTTAATTGTACGACTTCTTCTAATGTCGCCCCGAAGATCGCCAACGCGCGCGCCAATTCACCAATTTCATCGGCATTTCCCAATGCCGGGATTTCGATATCGCTTTCGCCTGATACCAATTTGCCCGCCGCTGCTGCCGATTCACGGATTGGCAAGGTCAAGCTACGGATGAGAATGAACCCGGTAATTGCCATTAGAATAAGAAGAAATCCACTTCCGCCAACCAGCACAATTCGGGACATCTTCAGGCTGTCGCGTAAATTCCGTTCCATTATTTTAATCTGATTGCCAGCAAAGCCTGCCAAGCTGTCAACGCTGGGGATCATGTAGGCATAAATCTCGTTTAAGCGTCCGACGTTGTTTTTATTTGCAACTCGCGCCCGCGCATAAGCTGCGACGTGGGATTGATAGAGCTTCATCAAGTCGCTTAACTGTTTCTTGTCTTCACCAGACAGCGTGCTGGAACGAACAGCCGCATCAAATTCCTGGCCCCGCTTTGGAATTTCAGTCCGTAGCCGGGCATCACCGTGTAGGATGAAATCTTTTTCATGGCGCCTGATCCGAGCCAGCACATCACGCAAGCTGCCCCCGGTTATGGCCATCTTCACCAACATTCCATCAAGGGTCTTGGCCGCCACCGCCATCTGACGGGCGAGAATATCGATCTCGGTAATGACCAACTCTTTTTTTGAATTTACCATTTTGGCAAATTCTTCGGTGTATTGAGAGAGACCATCATTAATCGTAGTAATATGATCGCGCACCGTCCCGGTATCAGGACGGCTGTATAAAGCATTCAGGTTCTTATTAATGTCACGCGCCGTCTTATCAAAGATATCCTTGAACTTGGGTTCTTTGCTTAGCAGATATGAATTTTCGGTGCTGCGAAGTTTAAGGGTCTGTCGCTCCACCTTGGTGGCAAGCGCCGTCATTGTCTTGGCCTGGATCAAGGCAAGCTCGGCCTGGGTCGTATTTTTATCGAGCATAAAGAACCCACCACCCAAAAGCGTGAGCGAGATGAGGGCCGTCCAAACGAAGATACTCACCCGCGTCCCAACGCGGCTGCCACCTAACAGAGTATGGCGGGCAAAATCATGGCTGCCGTCTTCCGTATATCCTCGGTTCAACGGATAATTAGCTGACATCTACAGACTCCCAGGTGATTATTCTCTCAACGCCTTAGTTTATAAGGCATTTTAGGCTTAGGAGACAAATTTTCCAGAGGCTTATTTTAATTTTAGTGAAACCAATACCTAAAATGGAGGGCTTGCCTGCTCGTAGGACGACAGCCAAACTGTCCATATGACAAAGAAAGATAAATTAACGGGGCCTACGGTTAAGGCCATTCCAGAAGGCGATATCCTTCCCCGTTTGGTCTGTCCCGACTGCGGGTTTATCAACTACGTAAACCCGAAGATCGTGGTTGGTGCAATCTGTGAGTGGGAGGACAAAATGCTCCTCTGTAAGCGTGCCATAGAACCCCGTCTTGGCTATTGGACGCCGCCCGGCGGGTTCATGGAATTGGATGAAACGACCGCTGAAGGGGCCCAACGAGAGGTTTGGGAGGAAGCTTGCGCCCGCGTCGAAATCGGCCAGTTGATCGGAATTTATGAAATCCCCCATATCAGCCAGGTCCATATGTTCTATCATGCCCGCCTCACATCGCCGGAGTTCGCAGCAGGTCCGGAGAGCGCCGACGTTGCGCTATTCACTGAAGAAGAAATCCCCTGGGACGATTTGGCATTCTCCAGCGGCACCTGGGCCATGCGGCGTTTCTATGATGGCGACGAAAGCGTCGGACACACCTTGGGCGACCTCAAACCTAAATTTTAATTATTTTTATATTTAGGGAAAATTCAGCAGACGACTAGACGGTTTATTAACTTTTATCTTTATAATGAGGGTCATGTCTGATCCTACGATTTCCTCCACACCTTTCATTGTAAAAACGGCTTCGCCCAGAGCGAACCGTGGCGCGCAGTTTTTTGATAGTATCAGCAAGGCACCGCCGAAAAATAGCGCTCCAGTTGAGCAAAGAGGGTTCTATCAAGCGAGCCAGTCCCTGCCAACCAATGCAAAACCCCGAACCGATGTCCCGCGCGGGTATTACCTGAATATTATTGTCTAACTGAGGTTTAAGCCCCCCGCCCATGCGGCGCATCAAAGCCTACATTGGGGCCAACAGGCACGATCCCAAACGGAT